>ERZ1292637.184-Hain-H14-01um-R3-184-length-41801-cov-8_pt1 | contig 41801 bp, 53 predicted proteins | sample MGYA00564405_ERZ1292637 | MGnify/ENA primary metagenome ERZ1292637 (study PRJEB36523, sample SAMEA6512645) | groundwater metagenome | collected 2019-01-09 | study: AquaDiva: Metagenomics assemblies of 32 groundwater samples | reverse complement strand
TCGCCGTGCCGGTGATGCCCCGCGCCCAGCGGGTGCTCGTGCGTCACGGCATCGTCGCCTTCGCCGTGGCGGTGGAGATCAACGTCGTGGCCGTCACCCAGGCTGTTCCGCACGCGCCGCGTGCCCAGCAGCTTGTACGCGCCGTTGCCATCTCTTACCTGCATCGCGGCAGCTCCCTGTCGCCCAGGTCGCCCGGCAGCGGCGGACAATGCTTGTCGCAACGATGCATGATGCCGTTCAGGTGAAACCCAGCGGACAGGTAGCAAGCAGCGCAGCGGCCGAGCCGTTTGACCCACTCTGGCGCTCCGCAGTTCCCGCAACGTCCCGTCACTGCCTGCCTCGTCGTGTCGCCCATCAGTGCAGCACCGCTTCGATCCTCGCCCAGCTCGACGGTCGCCAGCATTCCGCTACGATTACGCCCGGCACCGCTGCCAGCAAGTCCAGCGTCTCCCGCTGCGGCTCCGTCAGTTTGCCGCGCTCCGTCTTGAGTTCAGCGAACACGAGACGCGGTGGGCGGTCGTGGACGAGCGCGAGGTCTGGCCACCCCTTCGGACTGTGTAGGCTGTTCCAGGTGCGATACACTCGCCACCCCCGCAGCTCTGCCAGTTCGATGACGGTGCGCGCGAAGTCTCGTTCTGAGGTGTGAAAGAGCAGGTTGCGCGGGCGCGGCGTCACGACAGCGAGCCCTTGGGCTGCGGTACGCCGACGACGCGGATGGTGAGCGGCGCCGTCATGCGTCCTCCGGCCAGAGCATCGCGGACGGCACTAGCAGCGAGCCGCGTTGCTCGATCAGCCCGTTCCGGCGCAGCGTTCCGATGTATGTCGTGAACGTGCCGCCCGTCATCGTGTACTCCGTCGTCTCAGCGAGAGCGCCCCTGTCGATGCCGTCCGCGCCCGCCGCCGCGATGGCTTCCAGTAGCCGGTACTCGCCCGCCCGCATCTTGTCGCGCCACATCTCCATGATCTCCTCGTGGCTGGCCGGGGCGTCCGGCACTTCGCCAGCGGCGTCAAGCCCCGCGTCCGTCACGCGCACGTCGTTGGCAGCCACATCGATCAGGCCAGCGCGCTTGAGGTCGCCGATGTAGGTGGTGAACGTCCCGCCGCTCGCCGTGAAACCGGTCAGTTGCGCGACCTGCGCCTTCGTCCAGTAGAGCGGGTGGCGGCGCGCTAGTTCTCGGAGGATGCGTACCGCCCCAGCACGGATGCCGGTGAGGTCGCCCGTCCCGTTGTTGGACACAGGCGCGGACATTCGCCTCGGAGGCGCAGCTTCCGGCGCGAGTCTGGCGGGAGGAGACACGGGGGAGGACATTACAGGCGACGGGATAGGGCGCTCCGCCTGGCCGTCCAGCGCCACAGCGAGACGCGCCACGCTGCCCTCTACGCCATCGAGAGCCGCGCGCAGCGGCGGCATCGCCTTGGCCACGTGGCCGATGAGGCCAGCGAGAAGGCGGCGCTGGGCGTCCGACGCCTTGCGTTCGCCGGTCAACGCCGCCGCGACGCGCCGGGCGATCAGCTCCTCGGATGGCGGCGCGGACACCGGCTGCGCCCTCTCAGCGATCGTCAGCCTCCGCCGCGTGTCCGCCAGCTCACGCTTGAGATCGTCCAGGCTCTTGCGCTTCTCCTCCGCCTCTGCGGGCAGGTCGGCGAGTTGCGGCAATAAGGCGCGCAGCTTGGCGGATGGCGGTGGAGCCTTGAAGGCGATGCGCGCACCGGCCTTCGGGTGCGTCGTGACGACCGGCCCCACCGTGACGCGCGTGATGCCATCGGCGAACGCGGGGCCGTAGCAGAAGAACTCGCCCGGCCGGAGCGTTCGGAGCGCCGCTGCATCGTCGCGGCTGGAGAAGCCCAGCTCTTCGCCTGCCCGCTTCATGTCGATGTCGAGGCCCGTCCGCCCGACGAGCTTGTTGTTACACTCCGCCGCCGCGTCCTTGTGGAGCTTCGAGAGCCGCTGCGTCGCCAGCACAGCGGAGAAGCCCCGCTTGCGCCCGCGCGTGGCCAGGTCAATGACCGCGCCCGCGCTCTCAGCCTCGCCCTTCTGCGGACAGTAGACGTGCGCCTCGTCCACGACGATCAGCGCCGGGTGCCAGAGACGCTTGGGCGCATCGACCAGCGCCTCAAGGAAGAGCCGCACGAAGCGGATGCGCTCGTGCGCTTGCAGCTCGTAGATGTCGAGGATGGCTGAGGCGCGCAGCTCCAGCAGCCGCTCGGCCAGGAGCTTCGCCGCGCGAGGTTCCGCCGCCGTGTCGCCGCCGCGCCGTGCCGCCAGCACGTAGTCGAAGCGCTCACGGAGGCTGGCGAACTCGCCCTCGGGGTCAATGACGAGGTGCTGGACGTGGCCGAAGGTCTGCTCAAGCAGACGCCGGAGACACCAGGACTTGCCCCCACCGGAGTTCGCCTGGACGAGCACCCGAGTATCGACGAGCGCGTCCAGGTCGCAGCGGAGCGGGCCGGCGTCAGTCCGGCCGAGTTCGAACAGCATCCTTGCCCAGCGCGCGCCGCACCAGCGTGAACAGATACCTGCCCGTCGCGTTCATCTTCGGCCACTCCTTGCGCTCCACCGCCCGCACGTGGCGCAGCGCAGCGGCGCGCCGCGCGCGGTCGGCGGCAGGGCTGAGCACGGCGGGGAGCGTGGCGGTCATGCTACGCCAGCGGCGCCTGCTGCTCGGCCGGCACGGGCTTGCCGTCGCCGGCCTGCCGTGCCGCCCGCTCGTCGTTCAGGGCCGTGAGCACCTGCCCGGCCTCGTCCTTGGTCAGACTGCTCAGATGGATCTCGGTGCCGGTCTCGTTGAGCGCGCCCGGCATGATCTCCGCCATCCACTCGCACTGTGCGCGCTCGTCCTTCGAAAACACGGAGCCAAGCGAGGCGCGGATCGCCGTGCGCTGCTTGTCGCTGATGCCGGGCCCTACGCGCTCCCCTTCCGTGGCTGGCGCCGGCAGGTCAGCCTCCGGCGAGAACGTCGCCTCGCGGACTGCGGCCGGGCGCCTTGCCCCGCGTGGCTGCTCCTGGTGTTGCGTCTCCTCGTCGGCATAGAGACCCGACAGCTCTTGTGGGAAGGCGCGGCGCAGCGCCAACGCCTCGGCGCACTTGGCGAGCATCAGGTCGGGCATGGAGGCCCAGGTCGCGCTCAGGCTGCCGTTGAATGACTGCGCGTAGGTCGCCCAGCGCGCCACCGCCCAGAGAGGCTCCGTGAAGCCCTCGCGCATGACGCCGACCTTCGCGGCCTCCGGCGGCGACTTCTCCAGCCACACGTCACGCCACTTGCCGTCCGCGCCGCACCAGAACGGCCCCACCTGGCCAGCGTAGACGCCTGAGCGCTGCGCGATCAGGCGGAAGCCATCAATGCTCACCTGGATCACCATCTTGCCGCCGCGCTTCACGGCGTAGATTTGCTTGGCAAACGGGTTGAGCCCCGTGCCCTCGCAGACCTTGATGAAGAGCTTGAGTTCTCCGTCCGTGGAGTCCTTGGCGATCTGCTCTTTCAGGAGCGCCACGTCGCTCTCGCTGAACGGCGCGAGCGCCGTGTTGGTGTCCCTAGTCGCTACTGCCTTGGTGGTCATTGTGATCTCCTTGCTGCGATCCCTTCGTCGGAGACAGCGCGGACGCCTGGGATCGAAAGGGCCTGCTTGTGTAGCCGCGCCGCAGCATTCAAGTCGGGCATGTTCGGTGTGAGGAACGAGGCTGGCACCGTGCCCTCGGCCACGGCGGCCGCGAGCGCCAGCAGGTCTACGACTTCGGCGTGCCATGGGAGAGCACGGAGCAACGCGCGGCGAGCGTACCCGACCCTCAACAGCGCATCGGCCAGCCTGCGGAGGCGGTCGCGTTCCTTCGCTGCCGCCTCGTCGAGCTTGGCCTGAGCCTCGCGCCGCTGACGTTCTTGCTCACGCGTGAACGCCAGCATGGCGCCCTTGATCGCCGTCTCCGCTTTCGCCAGACGGTCTTCGGCGGGCCTGAACAGGTCGAGGACGCGGGCCTTCGCCTGATCGATGGGCCGCGTGATCGAGAGCCGGACGGAGGAAAGCTCGGCCTGCTTGGCCTTGATCGTCTTGAGGAAGTCTCCGCTCTGTCCGTACTGCGGGGCGGTGGTGATGGTGAATGACTCGGCCTCCGCCAGCAGTGCGGCACTCGCATCGTCGGCCTGGCTGGCGATGGCCGCCGCTTGCTCCAGCGTCTCGTTGATCTCGGTGGTCATACCACGAACTCCTCTCGTTCTGCTTCGGGCGCGTAACCGCCCATCGCTTCCAACGTTGGGCCATCGATGGACGGCGACCCGCGTGTGCTCTCTGTCATGCGCTCGATCACGTCGCGCCATTCCGGCCCCCGCTTCATGAGCCGGTTGACCCAGCGCCGGTCGATCTTGTAGTTGTGGCGGACGAACTGGTTGTACTCGGCGGCGAGGCCGTCGCGTTCCACCAGCGGGAACAGTTCGGCGTCGATGACCGCGGTGTTGTAGCCGTAGGCGGATGCATAGGTGATCGTCACGTCCCCCCAGGGCGTCGAGAATATCTGTTGCTCGCCGTCCGCCGCCCGGCGCAGCAGCTCTTGGTCAGCCGCACGCCGCCGCGTGTGCGCGTGATCCTCGGTGTCCTTCCACTCTTGGCGGAAGCGCCAAAGGTCTTCGAGCGTGGCTTCCTCGAGGCGAGGCATGTCATCGGCCATCGGGCACCTCCACTCCGGCGCACCACTTACGCTGGCCCTTCGCGTCGACCCATTCGTGCTGGGGGTGCTTGTCGCGTCGCGCGCATTGTCTGGCCGTCCTGCTGGTCACGTCGGGCTCTCCCGCTCCCGCTCGTCGGGCTCCGTGCAGCGCGGGCAGGCGATCTTCGGCCGGCGGTCGGAACGGTAGGTGTGCGCGTGGACGCCGCTATCGAGGCCGTCGTAGACGACGCTCCAGACCTCTACACGCCCGGAGCCGTCGCAGGCCGAGCAGCCTTCGGTGCCCTGCGCGATGCGCGGAGTCTTGCTCACGACGGCGGCGAGCGCGGCCGAAAGCCTCCGTACGCGGTCATCAAGGGCTTGGACGGCAGCATCGCGCTTGTCCGGCTCGATGCCCGCCCGCGTATCCTCGCGGTGTTCTGCTCGCGGGACCTCGCGCCTACAGGTGGGGCAGATTGATGGCTCTACTCGTTCCGCTGGAAACGCGGTGATCGTAGCCGCGTTGGGCGCCGTGAGATCGGCTTCTCCATGAATATCCGGCAATTCAATGTTGAGTTTGAAGGCCACATCGTAGGGAGCACCGCGCTTAGCGGTGATGCGAAAGTCTCCATGCGAGTCTAGATGTAGATAGCGCGTAATCTTCACGATTTCGGTCCTTCCTCCGCGATGCGGTCGAGTGCGTCCTGCCCGAAGCCTCTATCGGTCATCGCTCCTCGTCCTTCCGCGCCCACAGATTCAGCCAGTGCGCCGCCAGTAGCGCCAGCGCGATCGGGCCGAAGACGGCAGCGTTGCTCAGCAGGCCGTTCATGCCGGCACCTGCTCGCGCTCAGCGGCCACGGCGGCCTCATGCGCGGCGATGCGCGCCGTCAGGTCAGCGGACGCCTGATCGAGCACGTAGCGGAGAGCGGCGATCTGTAGCTCCATGTCCACAGCCAGTCGCGCCAGCTTCGTGCCCATCGCGGGTAGCCGCGCCGTCGCCTCCTCGAAGGTGATGGCCCTTGGCCTCGGGGCTGTGCTATTCTCCATGTGAAATCTCCTGTCTGAGGTTGGAGGCCCCGCCGGTCCTGCCGGTCGGGGCCTCCGGCTCTCTGTGCCCACTAGCTTGTGGTGCCTTCTAGCGTCCTCTCCCGATAGACCCTCCCGTCTCTCGCTGAGGTCAGCCGCGAGGAGCGGAGCGGCGGCGGCGCGTCCCGTAGCGGGACCAGTGGCGCGCCCTGCCACCGCTGCGCTCTCCGAGGCCGATCGCTCACTAACTGGAAGCGCCGCACAGTGCGCCCATGATTGACAGCGCGCCGCACGCTCTGCTCGTAGGCCACGGGCCGGAACACGGGTGGCCGGAGGATGGCGCCGATGATCCGGCCATCGACCCCCTCGGGCGGCGGGCAGCCCGCGTGCAGGTCGTCCGCCGTCACGGAGCCACGCGCCCGACAGTGCGCCACGGCCCAGGCGTGGGCGCGGACGTAGTATTCGCTGCGGGCAGCGGCCATGTTGTCCAGAAGCCGGTCTAGGTCAAAGGGGAGCTGCTGCGGCGCAGCCTCAGTCGCTAGAGCGCCTGTGGCGGCGCTGAGGCTAGGGACTGGCCGTTGCGACGGCTTTCGTCGCTCGGAGGCGGGCGAGTCCTGAGCGCCGCCCCTGGGGGCCGCTGTGGCGTGCCTGGTGCGATTCATGATCGCTCCTCATTCCAGTCTGTACGCTTGCACTTCGGGCAGACCTTCGGGAGCTGATTGCGGCGAGGTATCCAGGCGTGCTGGCAGCGATGACAGGTCAATTCGTAGACCAGGGTTTTCATGGCCCGTTCACCATAAACCCATACGTATAGTCCTGTCAAGCCCCAGGGGCCGATATAGGCGAAGTTTCTAGCTACTGGGCGGCGCTATAGACGGCGCCCAGGAGCGCGCGCTGGAGCGCCAGCGCCGCTGGGCGTCGGGGGCTTAGTCTGGCAGCCGCCGGATGCTGTCCAGCTTGTCGATGACTCGCACAGGCCCAACCGTGACGAGCGCCCGCAGCTCCGCCTGCGAGGCCACGTAGTGCTTCCAACGCCAGCGGCCCCCTAGAGCGAAGGCCAGGTAGGTGTACGCCACCCCTGGAGCCTTCACCAGGGCCAGGCCGTCGGGCGGCGCGGCGAGCGCCTGCGCCTCGCGTACTAGTGCGTCGATGTCCAGCGTGCCAGGATCGCTCCGGTTGTCCGCTACCTCATAGTGGCCGATGACGTGGGCGCGATCGATGGGGATGCCGTAGCGCGTGGCGCAGCTCACGATCCAGCGGAGCACGGTCGTGCGCTGGCGCGCCGTGAGCGTCTGGCCGATGGTCGCAGCGTAGCCCTCGATCTCGATGTTCACGGACTGGTAGTTCAGCGAGATCGCGGGGTCGGTGCCGGCAGGGTAGGGCTTGCCCTTGACGCCGTTGGCGATGGCCCCGTGCGCCTCCGGCACCATCTGGTAGAGGTCGCCGTCCGAGTCCGCGTAGTAGTGCGTCGAGGCGGAGCGGTTCGGCTGCGAGAAATAGACAGGCGTGCTCTCGTAGTTATCGCTCGGCTCCTCCGGCGTGTGGAGCACGATCACCTTCGGGTGATTGACGGCGCGCAGCACGTTCGTCGGGTCGGCCGGCACGACATGGGTAACGAGCGGGCTGTCGGGCGCGAACGTCATCGCGCCCACGCCCACATCGCCACAGCCCACACCAGCGCCAGCAGCCCGTCAGCGAGCACCAGCGCCCAGAACCAGCAGGGGTTAGGGTAGCTCACGGCTTCGGCCTGTCCAGCCAGCCTTCGCCCAGGAAGCGCACACCCAGCGTCGTCAGGAAGGGTGTCAGTCCGGCGATCAGCAGCGTCTTGAGATCGTCGGTCTGCGACCAGACCGCCAGGAACGCCAGCCCGCCCGCGAGCGCAGCGGCGAAGATGCCACGCACGAAGGCGATCTGCCACGATGAACCGCTACTCAGCATCGGGTTCCTCCTTGCACCGCTCGCACCATTCGTACCCTGCCGTCAAGAGCAGGGCTTCCGCCTCGTGGTCCGCGACCTCGGAGAGATGGCCGCTCGCGCGGGCGGCGTCGAGGTTATCCTGCTCGCAAGACTCGCCATGTTCCCCGACCCGGTGGAGCTTCCGCGTGTTCTTGTTGGCGACTGTGGTCATGGCTGCCCTCCTATCCCTTCACGACGAAGCCGAGCACGATGCCCGCTATCGTCGCCCCGACGCCCATCACGCCAATCGCCACACCCACCATCCAGCGCAGGGCGTCCAGCGCGCCGTCACGGCGTATCTCGTTCCGCTCCACGTCCCGCAGCCTGCCGTTGGTGTCGATCACGCGGGCCTCCACGCGCTGCACCACCTCCACCGTCACGGCGAGCTTGGAATCTATCGAGTCGAGGCGCTCCTCTACGGTCACGCCAACTTCACACTCAATGCGCCCGCCGCGATGCGGAACGTCTGCCCTACGAGTACCTGGCCGGGCGAGACCTTGACGCACAGACCGTTGCCATCCGAGGTGAGCGTGATCGCTGCGCCGCCGCTCGTTGCCGAGAGCTGGAAGGTGTCAGCCGTGGCGGTGACGACGTAGTAGAGCGTCCCTTCAACCACACCTGTCGGCAGCGAGAGGCCCGCTGTCGGTTCCGCTGTAACGATCACGCGGTCGGTATCCACATAGCCGTGCGCGGCGCTGGTGAACAGGTCGCCCACGTTCGTCGCGCTGAAGGCGCGGAACGATGCGCCGCCGATGGGGCCGCTCCAGAGCAGGTTGCCTGCGGCAACATCATCCCACAGACCGATGTGCGTCACCGTGACGGCGGGCATACTGGCGAACTCCTCTGCGGCGCTGTTGACGCACACGCCGGCGGCCGGGGCGTCGAACGCAACGGCCTGCCGCGCATAGCTCCCGCCGACGACTTCCGAGCCGCCGGTGTCGGCTGGGTCCGCCGTGTGCAGCGAGAGATAGACCGTGGCGACGGCGGCCAGGTTGGTATTGCGCAGGACTTCGTTCAAGATCGCCGCTTCCAGATAGTCGCTAATGCTCATGCCTCGTCACTCCTTTACTACGATCCCACTTCCTCGGTCAGCGAGCGCCGGACGTAGAACGAGCCATACGCCAAGACGGCATCGTTCGCGCTGTCAGTCCGCCGCAATTCCCACTCGTACACGTCCGGCGCCACGTCGAGCGTCGCCGCCGTGATCTCCACATTGACCACGCCATCGGCTGGAGGGGCAACGATGTCAATGTCTGCGTCGGCGACCTCGAAGAGCGCGACGGCGGCGAATCGCGCCCGGACGACAAAGCCGAAGATGTAGCCCGTGATATCAACCGCAGCGCCAGCATCATCGATGATGCTGATCGGCAGGAGCACAGCCTCTCGCTGGAAGCAACGAAGCTCTGTCCTAATCGCCATCGCTACTCTCCTTCCACCGGCACGGTCGTGTCGTCACGGCCGCGCAGTGCTGGTACGAGCCGCCGCCCTTCCAGCGAATGTGCCTCAGTCTGCCCTGAAAGCGCGTAGGACGGCGGGGAACCGGCGGCTACGGGATCATCCTCCCGCCCGGTGAGATCACGCACGGTCTTCGGCGCCGCGATCTCGGTGATCGTGTCATTGCGCCCACGTATTGTCGCCAGCACATGCCCGCCGAACGGCCCGCGCGCACGGCCCCAGAGCAGGCCAAGGCCGGCAAGGATCGCTTCTCCGTCAGCGATCACCGTGGAGACGCCGGAGGCTGTGCCGATACCGGCGAGCGCGCCGCTCGCATCAGCGAGGGCCGCGCCTGACCCGGACAACACGCCCGCGCCGCTGAGCTTCCCGTCGCCGTCCACAATAGCATCGAGGGCTGCTGACGAAGTGCCTGCACCTGCGAAGGCGGCTTGGCCGACTACCATGCCCGCACCTGCGGCATCAGCCGTGGCCAGCCCAATAACTGCGGCAGCGGCGATCTCGGCCAGGCCTGTGGCCTCTACTACGCCGGAGGCGTGAGCGCCGAGTATCGCTTCTCCCTCAGTGAGCGCGGCCGCTGCTGCGGACGAAGCGCCGAGGCCGGGGATCGTCGCTTGCACGTCTGTCAGTGCATCCGCCTGCCCGTCTGCCCAGCCAACGCCGGCTAGCTCCGCGATGCTGTCTGTGAGCGCATCCGCCGCCGTATCGGCTGAACCGAGGCCGGCGAGCGTGGCCAGCCCGTCTGTGAGCGCTATGGCCCCGGCGGCGGGAGTGCCGAGAGCTGCGAGGACGCCAGAACCCTCAGCGATAGTAGCGGCGCTGCTGTATGCCATCCCCAGGCCGCCCAGAATAGCACTGCCGTCCACATACGCGACAGCAGGAGCCGTGCCGATGAATGCGCGACGCTGTAGCGTTCCATACTGCACGGGCTGCCGGTAGACCGCCACGCTAGCCCATCTCCTCCACGATCAATGTACCGCTCATCAGGATCGCGTCGGTCGGAGTCGACGCGAGCTGGATCGCAATGAAACCGTTGGTGGCGGTGCATTCGATCCGCTCCTCCGGCGTCGGCCGGTACTGCCAGCCGACTCGGCTGTTGAAGCCATCGGAGTGTTTCACGACGCCAGTTCCGCCGGAGACCTTTACCGTGTCGTTGACGCGCACGTTCGTTGTCGGACCGAAGCCTTGGCCGGTCCCCGCCAGCAGCGCCGCCGCCGGGTTGGTGCCGCCGCTCCCAATCGTCGTGTTGTCCCGCACGATGATGACGGCGAGCAGCTCCTCTTGCGCGTCGCCTGCGTCAGCGGCGACGCCGACGTTAGAGATATAGCAGGAGTGCAGCTTGATCGGTTTGTCCGTAGCGGGCTTGATAGAAAAGAAGTCCTGCTGTGCCGCCACCGAGACGGCTGAGAACGAGATGGCATACATTCGGCCCATGTGAGTTACCTCCCTATCTTCCTAACAGATGCGCGAAGCGGCGTGACAGAGGCGGGATGGCGAACGAGCGGACGGCTGCTGTTGCTGGCGTCGTCCCCGCCGCTATCGTCGCCGTATGGTAGATGACGACCGGCCCGCATTGCTGCGTGATGCGGGAGTTCGAGGGCGTGGTCGCGGATGCGCTGGGGTGTGACACCGCGCCGAACTCTGTCGTGTTGGCGTCGAAGTTTGCTCGCACCCACGCCCCGCCGCCAGGGGCGAGCGGGTAGAGCACGATGTCTCCAACGTAGGTGGCGGCTTGGATAGCAGCCTTCTCGCTGTCGGTGCCAGCCAACCGCACCAAGGCGTAGTGGCCCAGCTTCACGCCGCTGCTCTCGTCACGCCTGCCGACGGTCTGCCACTGCATCCAATCCACGGTGCAGGGGTCAGGTGTGGGGTTGGCAGATGAGGTCTTGAAGGTGTGCCGCTTGCGCGTTGCGTCGAAGACGTTTTCAGCGATGTAGTCGGTGTCTCCGTTGTTGGGGAAGTCGTCCACCCGCAGCCAAGGGCTTCCGGCTGGCGTTGGTGTCCACTGAGCGTAGGTGCCGCTGCTGGTTGGTGGGGTGGTCGAGCCGCCCACGCCACGGAAGCGCGGATAGGCGACGAGGTGAGGCGCGTCTCCGGCAGCGGTGCTGAAACGGACGGAGAGGTCATCGCCGTAGTAGATGAACCCCAGGTTGATCCCGTTGCCGCCCCAGCGCCAGCCGACCGTCGCGCTGGTGTTGGAACTGAAAAACTGCGTCGGCGTGAGGCCCGTGTCGAAGGCGTCCTTTTCCACCCCATCCTCGTAGATTTTGATGTAGACAGTGGAAAGGGTCAGCGGATCGATAACGACGTGGAACTCCTGCATCCCCGTCGTCGGGATCGCCGTCATCTTGCTTGCGTCGTTCAGCAGGTTCCCCAGGTAGTCGGAGACGCGCAGCTTCTTGTTGGTGTCGATCCAGAGCATCTTGTAGATGTTGGCCCCGATCTCGATGTTGGCGATCTCGATGTTCGCGCTTGGCGCAGCGGACACGCCCAACGCGCCGCTCAACACCCACAGCGCCGTCCTGGGATCATTGCTAAAGAGCGCCGTGTCGTAGTACGTTTGTATGACGAGATTGCCGAGTATCGAGCCATCGTGAGGGAACTTGAAGCCATACGTCCCCGACTGGACACGGGTAGACTGAATAGAGATGGCTGGCGGGGTGCCCCCGCCAACGCGCTCCGTCGTCACGTCGTTTGGCTCCGCTGTCCGCATCCCCGTCGTTGAGGTGTTCCAGGTCACGGCACCCTCGCCAGTCCCTCGTTGGGCGTCAGCTCGAAGCCGCCGTTCGGAATCACACGCGGCTGGAGCAGGTTCCTCACCGCCGTCCTCGTCGCCAGCATCGCGGGCGGGAAGTACCAGCGGACGGGCACGTCGCCCGCGCCCCGTGCGATCAGCTCTTGGATCATCAGGCGGATGAAGCCCCGCCTGCTGGCGGCGCTGGCGGCAGGCTGGAAGATCGTGATGGCCCAGTAGAGCAGTGCCGGATCGGGCGGGTTCGCGTGGAAGGTGTAGCTATGTTCCGCGACCATGAGCGTACCCGCCACAGCATCATCGATCAGGACGATATGCTGATCGTCGGTGCGGAGCGGCACTACGACAGGGAACGTGGCACGGGCGCTGGCATCGAGTAGCTCTAGGCGGATTGTCATGCTACCTGTACCGGCCTCGTCCGCGCCACCACTTCGACGAAGATGCGCGCGAGCGTCTGCGGGCGACGGCCCAGCGCCACCGCGATCCGCTCCTCTCCGCCCTCGATCGTCACCATCACCTCATCGATCCGCACGTCGGCCTGGACGCCGATGTCGGCGAACTCCAGCGTCACGTCATCGCCGACATCCCACTGGTCGCGGTAGAGCGTGGCGCCCACAAGCAACGGCTGCATCGTTGCGGCGACCATATCGCGGAGCGATTGCGCTATGGCGAGCGTCGCCGCCTCATCGAGCTTGGCGTTTGTGTCACCTTGGCGCACGTCGATCACCGACTCGCGCCGGAAGCCTGAATCGAGGCTGTCGCTGTCCGTCACCTCGCGCAGCGCCCGAGCAGCACCCTCGCCCGTGCCTAGCGCGTAGCAGGCGTTCGTCATGCGTAGCCCGTCTTCGGTGTACTGCGCTTCAGCCGCGTTGCGGTGCCGGACGACGGAGAAGATGACGGGCACCGCACCCGTGCCGGCCGTGGCGTCGCGGCGCTCGCGGACGACGTACTGATATGCCGCAGTGGCGGCGCTACCCTGCAAGATCACGTCATGGGTCAGCCCGCCCATCTCGGCCAGCTCGTTCAGCACTTCAAGCAGCGGACGCCAGCGGGCGTTGTAGTTCACCGTCGTGCCACGCGCGACGTCCGCTTCGACCGTGAAGCCCACATCCAGCTCGGCGTTCACGTCGCGCGTGGCGTCGCTGGGCGCGACGAGGTGCGCGTTGACGTAGTGCTTCATGGCCGTCTCCGCCGGGACCGCTGTCTGCGTGTCGAACTCGGAAGCGCCGGGGTGCGTGACGCGGCCGGAGAGCCAGAAGCCTTTGATGTCCTGGCCCGAGAGCGTCCATTGCTCCGTTGCGCCGTCGTAGACGCGGTGCTGGATGATGCCAGCGAACTCATGCGCACCGTCGCGCACGACCTCGACGAGCCGGTGCTGAGCGATGGCGGCCGCGTCCACCTCCGCGCCCGGCACGACGAGCGAGAAGTCGCCCGCTCCCACGGAGCGCCGCGTCCAGGACGCCGAGCTGTAGACGCCGATGAACGCGGCGATCTTCAGCGTCTTGGCTGAGCGGATGCGGACGATGTACTCGGCCATTAGATCACAGCGACCGTCACGCCACCGAAGTTCTGCCGATCAGGCTTGATGGCAAGGGTCTGGTTCAGTTGAGCGGCTGTGAGATTGTCCCAGTCGATTGTGCCGGTTGCTCCCGCAGGCGAGAAGTCCTTCTCCGCGATCTGTAACCGCGGGCAGACGGCGTTAGCTGGACTACACAATGAGACACCCGGCGCATTCACTCGGCTCGTCCACCCGGAGGGAGTCGCGCTGCCGTCTCCTGGTTGCGTGTTCTCTTGCATCGCTGAGAGCACCGTCGTCGCCTGCTTCGTAGTCGTCACCGACGGCCCAGTACCGTTGGAGCCGATTGTACCGGCGTGAGCGTCAATCGGCCCCGCCGAGACAAAGTTGTCATACCGCAGGATGACGCCCGTGAATCCTGTGTCCGCGCCCACCGCCAATCCCGTTAGCTCAAACGTGTAGCTGGCGGGTTCGGCGCCACCAGCCACCTTGTAGGCACTCATCATGGTGTAGGAGTTCGCATCAAGACCGTCTTTCCTGATGAGTGTCCACCCTGATGGCTGCGTCCATCCTGAGTCCGCTGTGGCGTTCGAGTCTACGGCGATGATGGCGATGAGCAAGTCCCCTTCGACTGTACCTGTTGGCTTGTCGATGGTAACGGCGGGCGAGGTGTCGTCGTTCAGGCACACTTGCGCGACGGCGCTTACTGCGAGGAAGGTGCTGACGCTCATGCCCTGTAGCCCTTCAATACGAGCGTCACTCGCGTAATGGAAGCAGGCGTGGGCGAGGAGTCCACGTTCACCCTGATCCACTGCCCCTTGGTCAGCTTCAGCGTGCCGTAGCCGCTGACCGTCCCCTGATTCTTCGCCCCAGCGGCGAGGTTAGGCTTCGTCCCCGTGCCCACGATGGTATCGGCTACGGTCGGCGGGAAATTGGCATATGAATCCACCCAGAGATCGAACTGGATCGTGCCTGACTGGTCGCCGACAACTGACCAACCCGCCAGTTCCATATCGGCGAGGACTTCGAGGTCGGCCTTGACGCCTGCGCTGAGGACTGCACCAGCTTCGCTGATGATGACCTCGAAGCCAGCAGGACGCGTGAACTCCCGCTCGTCGGTGAGTGCGCCGATGACCCCACCCGTCGTGATGGTAAAGGAGACGAGCGGCACGTCCCATGTCACGCCATCGGTCTGCGTCAACGCGGGTAGCGCCGCCGTGCCATCCGCAGAACTAATCTCCGTGATGCGGACAGTCTGCGCCGTCCAGCCCTTGCGCAGCACAAGCCGCTTGCCCGTCGTGCCGACCACGGGGCTCGTGATCGTCTTGGTGACCGCTACCGTATTCTCGTAGAGCGTCCCGTCTGCGATGCCCGCACCCGTGTCGATCCGCACCTGGTTGTTGCCGGGCGATGTTGGGCGGAGGCTGTTGAGGTAGCCGCCGATCACTCCTTCATTCGCCGTCAGGGCGGCCCCGAGCGCCTTGATCAACACCCGCAGCTCGTCCTGCGTGTAGGTGCCGCCGTCGCCTACGCTATCAGTCCAAGGAAGAGATGTCTCGGCCATCGTCTAGGTTCCTCTCTACGCTCCTACGACAAGTCCCGCAGGCGCTGCTCCGTCTCGGCCAGGCACGACCGCAAGGCGGCCACGATGCCCAGCGTCTCATCGCTCACCGCTTCGCCAACGCCCAACGGACGCGGGTAGGCACGGGTCATCTTCCAATCCTGCTTCGCCTCGGCGAGCTGATCCGCGACCTGAACGAGCGCGCCCTCAGCGACGAGGATGTGCTCCAGCGCCGCGCCCGCGTGCGCTCGCTGCACTCTCGCATCCCGTCCCGAGAGCGAGGTGTCGCCGAATGAGGCGCAGGCGCCGAGATCCGCCCCGGCATTGGGCAGCAGATGCGCCAGCGGCGCGAACGCCCAGAGCGCGAGCGCTGCGATGAAAAGGCCGGCTGTGATCCTCATGGTCTGTGCTCCTTCTACACTCCTAGATATGGCGTGTTGTATGTCACCGTGAACGTCGCGCCGCCGGACTCGACGGTGATGGTGACGCTGTTAGCGCCGCGTTCCAGTGGCCAGAACTCCGACTCGGCTGTCACGCGGTCGATGTAGCTCACGCCCGCCACCGCCACCGTGCGCGCGCTCATGTCCACCGTCAGCGTCTCGCCGGACGCTACGCTCAGTCCCTCCAGCTTGAGGTACTTGCCCGTCGTGTCGTTCTTGATCAGCGGGTCGGAGAATGGCCCAGGCGCGGTGATGACGGGGTAGCGCGCCAGGTCGCCAGCGTTCGTGATCGTCTCCGTCTTCGCCGCCTTGCTAATCGACATGGGGATACTGATTGGGATGCTCAGCCCGCCTGCCGGCACCACAACAGTAGGCGCGCTTGGCGTCGTGTTGTACCAGGCGGGGTCAGGGCAGCGGAATGAGATCGTGGCAACCTCAGCCGCCGGCGAGACGGGGTTGCTGAAGTCTGCGCCCTGCTCGATGAAGCAGGAGATACCGTACTCAACGCCAGCGGGATCGGGCTTGTACTTGAGCGTCCCCGCGCCCTTCTTCGGATTGAGCGCGGCGGTGAGCGTCCGCCTAGCCGTCTGTAGCGTCTCGAACGTCGTTGCCATGATGACAAGCTCAACGATCAGGAAGCGCGGGGCGAGCAGCGTGCGGATATGCGTCTCGCCATCTTGGAGCGGCGTCCGTTGGGTATGATGCTCGATACCTGCCATGCCAGCGCCGCTGAGCGTCAATACCATGAAGGAGTCAAAGTCGTTGAGGTCGGTCACGATCGCCTGGGCATCGGTGAAGGACAACGCGGCGGCCATCAGACACCCTCCAACGCGAGGCTGCGCCCCAGCCGCAGGCCGGCCATCTCTACGGCGTGGGCGATAGCCGCAGGGCTGCGCTCCTCGACGTTGACCGTGAGGCTCATGGTAGGACTGGGTTTCGTGTATCCTTCGGGCGTCCAAGTAGGCCAACGTGACCCCGATGCAACGGCAGACGACGTGACAGGAGCCAGGGGGATATTCATACCACTGACTCCCCCCGCGCTCGCGCTCAACGGGACTGTTTCATAGAGCGCCGGATTAGCAATGAGCTGATTGATCAATGCCGCCAAGTCTTCTAGCTCAGCGCCAAGCGCGATGAAGGCGTCTCGTGCCGTAAGCGTATGGTCACGGAGATGGTCGTAAACTTCACTGAGATCGATAGCTAGCTCAATCTGATCTGCGATCTTCTGATTCAACTCCTCGTCGGTCAGCAGCAGATCGTTCTCCAAGAGCAGTTGCAGCTCCGTAATCCGCCGCGCAGCTTCCCGTGCCGTCTGCTCCGCCTGTAACGTCGCAATGTGCTCCTTGATCTTGGCAATCGAGGCATCTACAGCGGCGATCTGATCTTCCAGCGCAGCAATCTCAGCATCAGCCGCCTCCCTGATGGCTGCGATCTGCACCCGTGTCACTTCCTGAATCTCGGCGATCAGCTCCTTGTCGGCAGCGATGGCATCCTTGACGGCATCGATCTGTGCCTTGATGCCGTCTATCCGTTCCTGGACGACCGCCTTCTCCGCATCGGCCGCAGCTTGGATGGCTTCGATCCGTTCCTTATCGGCGTCGATCTGCTCCTGCGTCGCGTCAATCAAGTCGTTTGTGGCATCGATCTGCGCCTGGATACTGGCGATCTGCGCAGCCGCTGACGCCTGGATACTCGCAATGGCTTCTCTATCGGCCTCGATCTTTGCTTCGGTCTCATCGATGAGCTTCTGGGTGATCTCGATGTCGGCCTGGTCGATCAGTAGCTGCGCTTCGGCAGCAGCAATCAGCTCGGCGTCTTGCGCAAGGAGCTGCGACTGCGCCGCGATCTTGCTGTTGATATTGTCAATCTCGTTCTTGAGTTCCGCATCGAGCGCATCAAAGACGGCCTGCGCCGCATCGATCTGCTCTTGCAGCCGGGCGCGTGCGTCCGTCTGCACACCGGCCTGCGTTCCCCATATCCGAGCGATCTCCTCGGCTACCGCCTTGTCAGACCCCTGGAGCAGATCGCCGATGTTCCACGTACTGCCTGCCCTGCCCGTTGTGAGAGCCTTCATCTCGTCCTGGAGCTTCTTGAGATCAGTCGCGGCGCTCTTGAGCGTAGGAGGAATCGCCCCGCCACCAGGAGCAAGACCGAGGATTGCCCACGCGGAAGCACGCTCGTCTTGCAGAGACTTGAGCTGGCTCTCTAGGCTGCCGAGAAGCCTCTGGTGTTCCTCAGCACTCCGCCGGTAGACGGCAAGCGTAGCCTGATCGTTCCTCAACGTCTCCTGCTTGACCTTCAACTCCTTCTGAAACAGCGACAACGTCTTCTCATGTAGGCCAATGTCGGCTTCGACCACAGCGGCTTGGGCTTCCGCCTCGGCGCGCACGTCTCGAATCGCGCGCTGAAAGTCTTTGATCTGACCGCGCAGCGAATCGATCACCTGCTCATTGGCCGCGATGCCTTCCCTGATCACCGCGATGGCTACATCGGCCGCAGCCTGGATGTCCCGAATGATCTGCTCCTCTTCTTCGAGCTGCTGTTGAAGGACGCCGAGGGACTTCTCCTGGTCGTAGATTCGGGTTTGGATCGCAGCGATATGAGCCTCTGCCGTGGCCTCTATCGCAGCGATAGAGTCGGCTACGCGGGCCTCGATCTCAGCAATCCGCTCAACGAGACCGGCGCGGGTCTCCTCAAGTTTGTTGATGTCATAGAGCGCGTCGCGCTGAGCGAGCAGAATGTCGAGTTCGAGCTGCGCGTCCTCTACCGTCATGGTGCTCGTAAGCTGCGAGATCGAACCGAACGCCGCGTCGATGGCGCTTTGCAGATCGCCCAAGCCCTGTGTGAAGGCATCGATGTAGGCGCGGGCAGCCTCGATCCCGGCCTTCCGCGCCGCCGCCTCGTTCTCTATCGAAGCGGCCACCCATATCTGCGCGCCAATGTTAGAGATTTCTCCGGTAAGGGCATCCGTGAAGTCCCTTGCGATCTCCACAGCCCCCAGCTCATAGAGGCGCGCTACGTCAGCCCAGCGCACGTTGCGCGCCGAGATCGCTCCCTCAATGATCTGCGCAATCTCCGCCAGCGTAGCTTCCCGCGCGGCCATTGCCTGGACGAAGGCGGGAACGAGACTTTCAGCAGCGGCCGCGCCGCCCGAAGCCCCGGCTGCGCCGAGCGTATCGTCAAACACAGAGGGGGGGAGGGCGCCATCAATGCCCGCGTCGACCCCTCCGCCGATCATGCTTCCTATATCGAAGCCGATATGCGGAAAGTCTATGTTGCTCAGATCAACATGTGGGATGAGCGTCAATTCAAGCTCGGTGATGTCGGGGATGCCGAAGCCCTTGCCGCCGAGACCCGGCACCCAGCCCGGTATCTTGATGTCAGGGATCGCATTGATGGCTTTGATGATAGCGTTCAACGCCCCCTGGATTGCGCCAATCAAGCTGTTGATTGCAGCGATGGCAGCTCCTACACCTGCGTTGGTGAATTGCACAATCGCTGACCACACATCAGCAAGCGTATTCCTCACCGCCGTCCAGTTCTTGATGACGAGAATCGCTGCGCCGATGAACCAGCCGATGGGGCCGGAGAGCCCGAGGATCACGCCTACGAGCACTTTGTGCGTGTCGACGAAGTGCTCGATAGCCGTCCTTACCTCATTCCAGTGACGGACGAGCAGCACGATTGCGGCTACCGCTGCCGCTACCGCAATAGGAATGCCCAGCAGCGCCGCGTTCTCAGCGATGAACGCAGCAGTCGCCGCGCCAGCGATAGCGAGGAATCCCGCTACCATACCGGCAAACAGCACGCCCATGACGATAAGCAAATCCTTCCGATCAAAGAGAGCGAAGAGGGGCCGCATCACCTCTCCGAGACGCCTCATGGCTGCTGCGCCTGCGTCAGCCCACCGCTGGATGTCGTCTTGATGCTCGTAGATCAGAGCCGAGAGCGCGGCTGCGGCTGTCGTAAGTATTGGGATGAGAACGCCACCCAACGTCTCGGCTACGTTACCGAGCTGCGTCCTGGCAATCGCGAGCTGTCCAGCGAACGTTTCCCCAGCAGCTTTGGCGCTACCGCCGAACTCTGTCGTCAGCTCTGCGAGAATGATCTTCTGCGCGCTCGCAATGTCGTTCACCGCCATGAAGCTCTTGATCTGCTCCTGCTGCGCGTCAGTTAGTTGCACGCCAACTCGGCGCAGCGCCGTCACCCCGGCGATCGGGTCGTTGAGCGCCTTACCGAGGCGCATGGCTGCATCGACTGGCTCCCCACCAAGGGCGATAGCCATATCAAGAGCGGCTTCGGTTGCTGCTTTGAACTCGTCGCCTCTCACCTGGACGAAGGTCGCAAGCATATTCTCAGTAGCCTGGATCACTTCGTCGTCTATCGGGATGAGCCGTGAGAGTTCAGTCGCCATATCAGCGAACTGCCTAGCAGAGAATCCCGCCGCTCCTCCAGTAGAAGCAATGACGGCGTTCGTCTGCGCCATCACCCGCTGCGCATCAGCCGCCTGCTTGATCATCGAAGCGAACGCCCCTACGGCAGCTATGCCAATCCCAACGACTGCCAGCCGGGCGAGATTAGCAGCACTCGTGAAGCTCTTGAGCCCAGCTGTCCCGCCTGCGAGCCCTCTATCGAGCGCTGCGGAATCTGTCCGCAGCTCAAGAACGGCAGAGCCCAGGTTCTCAGCCACTACCGATTAGCCTTCCCAAGCGGATTGAATGTCCGGCCCGACGAGCGCACCTCGATACCGAGCGCTTGCACCACCTGGCGACGCTGCGCCGGAGGAGCAGCCTTGCGCTCAAGCGGAGGCAGCCCCTCGCGCTGGCGCTCAAGCCCATCGGTGTAACGCTCGATGGCAACGCGACTCTTCGCATCGCCAGCGCCCTGCGCGATACGGCCGGCGCTGATCGCCGCGAGCTGCTCTTCGGCCTGGAGGCGCGGCAGCATCATCACATACGCGCGGATGACCGCCGACGGGACCGCCTCGTACCACGATTGGGCCTCGCCGCCGTAGAACCGCTGGAGCCGGGGGAGGAGCTCGCCCCAGTCAAGCGTTGCGCCATCGCCGCTGTCCTCTCCATCACCGTGGAGCGCCCGACTCGCTCGCTCCTCACGACGAAAAAAGCCATGACGATCTCCTGCCGCTGCAATTCGTTCAGCTTGGCAATCGTCGCCGGGGAGATGCTCGGTACAATGAACGGCAGCAGTTCGCGGATGCCACGCGACAGGGCCCGTTCTTTCGCCTTGGAAGGCGGCTTCGCATCATCCTTCGCTGCCGCAATGATCAGCTCAAGACAACGCGCAAACATCTCAGCAATACGAGTACGGGGATGCAACGGGAGCGCATCGAGGTTGACGAGGTCGTGACGCTTCCCGTCGATGTTGATGAACTCGACCTTATCGAGCGTGCTCAGGTCAAGAAGCGGCTTCGTTCCGATCTGTGTGGCCGTGCCCTTGGGCTTCGCCATGTCGTGGACTCCTTCTGAACTCGATCCCCAGCGCGTTACAGATCGCCTCTACCTCAGCCATCTTCTCCCGCGCTGCCTCTCTGTGGCGGCGTTGTTCCTGCTTATGGACATACACTTGCCTAAGCAGCAACTCGGCCCGTACTGGTAACGCCGTCATCACTACGATCCGGCGCTGTCACCCATGTCGAACCGGCCCAAGTCGTAGGTGTCATCGATGAGCGCGTGCCACCTGTACGTCAGGCCGATCGGCTCGCCCTTGACGATCTTCGGCGCCATCTGCCCGTCGTGGCTGCAACGCGGCAGCCAGAGGAACGAATTGAAGTCGCCATAGGCAGACTTCCCGTCGCCGTAGATCAGCAGCGAAAACTGCGCGACCTCCGCACCCTGCAGCAGGGCGATGCGCCGGTGATTGCCGCTCAGGTCGATCGTCGCGTCGTTGAGGCCGCGTGCCAGGTTCTCCACGCTCGCATCGGCCAGCGTGAATTCCACGATCACGTCCTCCTCAGTCCGAAAGCCCTTGCGCGGGGCTGTCGAGCCGAGGCCCCGGAACCACGAGATCGCCTGCGGCAGATTGATCGTGATCCCTTCCTCGGTGATGTCCTTGTCCCCCGACACGCCGAACAACGCCCAGTTGCCAGCGGGTGCCAGGTCGATGTCCGGTGGCAGCTCCACCGGCGCCGCGATGTAGACGGCGAACGGGCCGTTCATCAACTGGTATGGTTCTTGCGCCATGTCCCATTCCTCCTTCGGTTAGGCCACCGCAACCTCTGCGGCGGCGATCACGTAACTCCTGAAGACGAGCGGCCATTGTGTGTCCTGCTCACGCAGGTCAATGGCCCCGCTCGATACTTCCGCGTCCCAGATGCGGCACGTCCCGACGTTCTGAGGTGCCATCTGCTTGAGCGCGTCATAGACGGCCAGCTCCAACGCTGCCGCTTCCTTCGGCGTCTCGCCGTAGCAGAACACGTCCACGCGCTGGTGCTGGTATCGCACGCGCGCCCGATCCGCCGTGAAACCGCCTGCCTTGCGGACGACAATGTTCTTACGCGGCATGGAGGCAAGCTCCGACTTCGGCAGCTCTGCGTAATACACGCGGTCGATGCTCACGCCCGCGTCGGCGCGGAGCACGGCGACTACGGCGGCGACCACGTCCGGGATCGTCATCGGAGATGCTCCTTGATGCGCCGGGCCAGGGAGGGATAGGTCACATCGGCGGCATGTCGCAGGGCGGAGCCGTGCAGGATTTCGAGGAAGATCATGTAGAGCACGCCCATCGAGCCCCAGCGCCCCATGACGCCACGTCCGTCCTCACGGGCAGGCTGCTGGACCGCCATGCTGCCCTCAGCTGTGCCAGTGATGTTGCGCCAACCGGGGTGATTCTGCTTACCCTCGTTGACGGCGGCGGCCATCGTGTCATCGATGCCGCGCTTGGATGCGGCGAGGACACGGTGCCTCACGTCTTCACCGCGCCAATCGACACGCCATCTCGACATTAGGCCACCGCCTCTAGCTGGAGTTCGAGATGATCGTGGACTTCCACGACGCTGGCGATGCGGAAGATGCCAGCACGGTAGACATTGCCCTGCCGGTCGTTGACGCCATTTATGCGGTCGCTCTCGGTCACGTCTGTGCCCCAGGGCGCGAGCAGCATCGGCGATTCGGTAACGACCACGCCTGTTGTGGCGACGACCTCCCGGCCTCTGGGCGTGTAGAGAAAGCACGGAAGCGCAGCGTGCAACGTTGCCCACACGGCGGGCAGCTCCTCGCCGGCCGTGCCCAGCTCAGCGGCGCTGTTGCGCTCGATCAGGGCACGATGCGTCATCCGGCTCCGTACTGCCGTAGTCACGCGAACACGACACTTCCCAGCTCGGACAGGAGCCGCTCGCGTTCGCCCTGGTAGGCGTCAGAGGTAAGCGACGACTGGCTTCGATAGTCGCCCGCCCATTCCTGCTTGATGTACCCGTTGTACGTCGCCACCAGCTTGCAGAGATCTAGCTCCACTCGCCGCCGGCGGGCGTTGTCGGTCACGGGCAGGTACTCCAGCACGACGCGCCCCCACCAGCCGCGCGAGTTCGTGCCAGTACTGAGCCTGAGCAGCGAACCGGTGCCGTGCCCCAGCCGGTAGTCATCGGCGACAAGCTCCGTCTCCGTCTCAGCGCCGGGGCCACCCCAGAACTCGGTCACGGCGACAACCGACTCCACCTTGCGATGGGGGAAGATGTAGCGCCCGCCGCCTGCATGTTGCTCGACCAGCGGCGCAAGCGCGCTGGCGTCGTGAGCGCCGACGCGCGCGACGATCGCCGCGTCTGCGTCATCGATGACAAGCTGTAGCGCAGCATCGCCGAGGTCCGTCTCGAATGCGAGCCGCAGATCGTCGGGGCTCAGGAGCGTTGTCATCCGGCCTTGTTCCCCACCAGCGTCTTGCGCCGCTTGTCGCGCACGTCTCTGCGCGCCTTCATGTCTGGCGGCTCGATGATCTCCACGTCACCCTTGATGCCTGCGATGCCGGTAGAGGCACGCTGGCGGACGTAGACTGGGCGCACAGCAGGCCGCTCGCCGCTCACAACGATCCCCACTGGGAGCGGATGCTCCGGGCAGGCACCGCCAGCATTCACACAGGCCGGGCATTGTTTCTCCATGCCGCCCTCCAGCCGATAACGGTTCGCTCCAATGCGGGTGACACCGCCCTGAGCGAGTGCCCTGAGCGCGGCCGCTCGTTCGGCGTGCGAGGGCTTGATCCCTGTGCGAAGGCCGCCGCCGGCGTTCCACGTAGCAGGGTCGTCCAGGCGTCCCGCGTCCCAGCGATGCACGCGCCTGGCTGGTCCGCCGCGGTAGTGCAGCACGCCGGCCGTTTCGCCCTTGAAGATGCCCATAAAGCTGTTCCACTCGTTGCCGAGCACCAGCAGCCGGACTGGGTTCGCGTACATGGCGCGGATCATGGCGCCCTGATCGCGGCGCGCCAGCCGGTGCCATTCTTCATACCAGGCCGCGAAGAAGCGCTCGGTGCTCTCGCAACGCCGGAAGGCGACAACGCCGCCGGCCAACTGGAGCGCACGGTCGGAGCCGAGCGCGGCCATGCCCAGTTCGTGCTCCCGTGAGTCGCGGCGAAAGAGCGAATGGACGAGGTCGTAGCCGTCAACGTCCTTCGTGCAGGCCATCTCCCAGCCTGCCTCCAGAGCGTCGAAGAGGAACGAGATATCGGCGGTCAGCTCAATGTCGGCGTCCAGGTAGAGGACTCGCTCCCACCCAGCCGGGGCCAGCTGGTACATCTTCGTCTTGGCCGTGCGCCCGCCTAGGTCGGCGTCGGGGTGGTAGACCTGCACATCAGCGGCGACGAGCGGTGTGTCCGAGGCCACGGCGATGGGAACGCCCGGCATGAATCGGCGCACGCTGGCGCAGAGCTTCTCGGCGCAGCGGCGGGCCGGAGCGCCGTAGGCTACCACATAGATGCCGCGAGCGCGGCCCGCCTCGGAGCTGATGCCTGCGGGAGGTGATCCTACAGGTTCCGAGACAGCCCGCGACGCTTCGGCGAACGCTTCCATGTGACCGTTGATCCAGCCCTCCTCGGTGAAGCACTCGGTTGTGGCACGCAGCGCATCGCGGTCGATAGAGCTGGACATGACGCAGCCCTCTGCCTGCACAAGCGCGCTCGTCATGCTGCTAGCGTCGCCTCGTTCGTAGCGGACGATGCCCTGCATGTCGGGCAGTTCGTCCAGTAGCCCGACGCCGCGCGGGATCACGACCGGCACGCCACAGGCCAGCGCCTCCAGCACGCCGTAGGGCACGCCTTCATAGAGTGACGGGCAGACGTAGAGGTCGAGCGAGCGATACCAGTCCGGCAGCTCCTCGTGTGCGAGGCGCGCCGTCTTGACCGGCCATCCGCGTCCGATGGCGCTCCACTCCCAGCTCTGGCCCTGCCCCGTTTGCAGCACCTGCGCCAGCAGGGCCTCGCCCTTGCGCCCTCCGGCATAAGAGAAGCCGGATACACCGGCCCGCAGCCTAGAAGCTGCTGGGCGGGCTCCTAGGGCAGGAGAGAAGGCTTGGCGGTCAAGCGGCGGGGCGATCACGCGCGTCGGGCCATGCTCGGCTAGCTCGGCCTCGTACTGGCGGGCCGACGTGATCCGCAGCGCGGCGAGTGCGGCCTGCTTCTTCCAGATCGCCACCTTTGCGGGCAGGATGTCCTCGCGGTGCGTGAAGTAGCCAACGAAGGGCAGGCCCTCCGGCCAGCGGCGCGCTTCGAGGTAGGGGAACGCATAGTTGAGGTCAGCGTTCGCGTCCGGCGTCCCGCCTATCGTCCAGCCGGTCGCTGAGGCCAGCAGACGCGCCATGCGTGGCAGAATGCGGTCGCGCTCGCGCGGAACGTCTGTGTGGATAATGTGGACGCGCACTACTCCCACGTCTCCCCGCTGCGCCGGTACATGCCCCAGAGTCCAACGCCCGTATCGTCTGCGACGAGTACGTCAGGCTCGCGGCCGAGCCACGCTGAGAACTCGTTGAGCGCCTCGAACACCGGCGGGCAGGGCCGCGCCGATTCGAGCGGGCTGTAGTCGTGATGCAAGAACAAGCCACCGATCTTGAGCCGGTTCCACCAGGGCAGGTCGGCGCGGATATGCTTATGGTCGCCGTCCACGAAGATCAGGTCGTACTTCTTGCGAGCCCCGTTATCGGTCAGCTCCAGGTACGCGGCGGATTGCTCTGGCCGCACGACGACGCCGAGCGGCACGACGTTGGCGCGTGCGATGGCGCGGTTCGTCGGGTCCGGCTCCAGCGTCGTCACGAGCGCGTTGGGGCAGGCGAGCTGCATGATCGCGGCGCTGAATCCGTGAGCTGTGCCCAACTCCAAGAACGCCGCAGACCTGCCAGTATACTGAGAGGCCAGGTAGGCGATCGCCATCGCCTGTTCGTCCCAGACTTCCTTCTTGGTCGCCGGGCCGATAGCGGCGCGTGCGGCGGCCAGAACGCGGGCAGCATCGGGGTAACGTTCCGCCATCTGATACTGTAGCTCCGAGCGCCTACCGTTGATGCGTAGTTCGATCATGCCTCTGCCTTCCTGAGCACACACATGGAATCGATCACGTTCTCAATCCGGTAGAAGGCATCCGCCGCAGCCAGCACCTCGCCGACGAACCGCTTGATGCCATGATCTTCCGGCTTGCCCGCGTAGTCATGCAGCGCGATGGTGCCGCCGGCAACGACCTTCGGAGCCCATGCCTCAAAGTCCGCCTTGACCGCTTCGTAAGTGTGATCGGCGTCGATGAAGAGCAGGCCGACAGGCTCGGCGAACACTTCAGCGATCTTCGTGGTCAGGCCGGTGATCGGCTGAATGAGACCCAGCGGATCGTAGAGCGCGCGGCGCTCGTTGAAGAGGTCGAGCGCGGGCTGTCGGCTGAACTTCGAGTTGTGTTGCTCTTCGCCCGACGCGGGATCGTACTCATAGAAGCGGCGCGTCTCGGGGTCGTGCGTTCCCTGTGTCCAGAGGTCGATAGCGTACACGCGGGCGCGCTGGCCCTCGGCGCTCCCGACAGCGAAACAGCATGTACTCTTGCCCGTGTAGGAGCCCAGCTCTACGATGGCCTGGCCTGCGGGCACCAGGCGCGCAGCGGCGCGCAGCCAGGCACCCTCAGCCGCGAGCACCTGACCTTGCAGGTCTTCCGGTGCGAGCGTAGGAGTCTGGCCCACGGCGATCTCCTCGGCGGTCATGCCGCGTCCTCTACGATCCAGCCAGCGGGCAGCGCGAGAATCAATGGCTTCGATCTCCACAGTGCCCGCAGGAACGGCAGGCCGCAGAAGCCTGCACAGCGGCAGAATGCGCGCTCTTCATCCCACGCCGAAAGCAGCGCCGGTGTCGCCGGGCAGTCGCGCAGGAACACGGCCCGCGAGTCGTAGACAGGCTGGCGCAGGTCAAGCATCAGCGCCTTCGTCAGCGTGCGCTCCTCTTCGTCGCCGTGATGCAGGGCCAGCTCCGAGTAGGGGCGCAACGGCGCCGCAAGCTCCCACGTTTCCAGCCAGCGCGTGACGGATACCACGTCGGCGTCGGCAACCGAGATGCCTGGCGAATAGAGCGCGCGAAGGGACTGGCCTACGGCTGGCATCGGAACCTCGCGTTGGCGTCCTGCATGGCGCGGAGAAACGTCGGGATGTAGCCCACCGCCTCGGCGCATGCGATGGCGGCAGCCAAGTCTTTCGGGAGACACTTGCCATCGAAGCCTCGGTTATCCTCGTACACGATGGTGTGTGACGCCGACACTCGCGGGTCCAGCGCCCACAGCTCGCGGGCCTGTTCCCAGTTAGCGCCGACGGCGTGCGCGATCTCATAGAACTCGTTGGCGAACGTCACCTGCTGCGCGAGGTAACAATTCTCGGCTAGCTTTACCAGCTCCGCTGTGCGCGCGTCTGTAACATGGCAGGGCATGTCAACACCCAGCGCGGCTCTGAACGCGGCCACAACGGGCAGCGCATCGTACTCGGGGCCACCGACGATCACGTAGGGCCACGGCGCCGCCTGCTGCTCAGCGCTCCAGGTCGGCCCCTCGCCGATGTACTCCGGGCTGAAGACGATCCGCTTGCCGGTCTCGGCGCGCAGGGCGTCCGTGGTGCCCGGAGGGACCGTGCTCTTGATGCAGATGATCTCGGCGTCCAGCCAGCCGCAGACCTCGCGCACGGCGGAGATATCGGCGGAGCCGTCATCGCTGGGCGGCGTCGGGACGCACACCAGCGCGAGGCCAGCACCCGCCACCGCCTCGCGGTCGGCGTACTCTGGCTGGAACTTGTCGTAGATCGCGGCGTCGGGAAAGATGGCGCGCATGGAGCGCCCCACATGCCCGTGCCCGATGATGGCGATCTTGTTCATCTGTCCTCTTGGTGCCAGCGAGGGGCGGCTCTCCGGTTGCGCCCCTCGCCGCTATTCGCTCAGACCGCTAGGCTACGTGCCCCAGTCGGTCAGGTCGAGCGTCAACTCCACGAAGGCCAGCGGGAACCAGACCGCGAAGCCCAGCCGCTCCTCGAAGAGGATGCAGATCAGGTTCCGCGTGAACCAGTCCGAGTGGCTGTCCGTGGTGTAGACGGTAATCCCCTGTCGCTCGTACACCGTGGCGCCGAAGCGGAAGGCCCCGACGATGGCCTGGCCGATGGCCACTTCCTCGGACTCCACGCGGCGCAGCCCCCAGATCGGCTGGTCGAAAGTGAAGTTGCCGATCGGGTTGCCGCCCCGGTAGAGGCCGTTCGTGTCCTTCAGCAGGTCGAACTGCTCTGAGTCGTAGGGGTTGAGCAGCACGACGTCGGCGTTCGCCCGCGCGGCCCCCGTCTTCACCAGCCGTTTCGCCGTGCGGATGGCGTCCAGGTTATTGCCGCCCGCCGCGACGACGAGCGTCTGGATCGTCTGATCGAGGATGCCGCTCAGGTTCGGCGTGGTGCCGTTCCCGTTGATGAGCTGCTCCTCTTCCAGGAGTTGCAGCATGAGCCGCCCCTGGTTGTCGATCAGCGAGGCCACCTGGCCGGCATCGGCGAGCTGCTGGCGCGTCGCCGCCATGTAGGTCGCCAGCGTCTCGATGACGCCCGTGCGCCGCTCCCAGGCGATGCTCGACTGGGGCTTGCGGCCCGTCTCGCCCGTCACGGCGGTGGCCTGTTCGACCATCGCCGCGGCGCTGTCGAAGGCGCTTTGCGCCGCGTAGCTGATCGAGTCGCTGGAGGCCGGCGCCTGCGAGAACAGCTCACGGACCGTCAGCGGACGTTGAGGCAGCGGCAGGATGCCGGGGATGTACTGGGGCGTCACCAGCGCCGCGCCGGGACCGCCCGACTCGGACTGGATCAGGTCGCCTGCGGCCTTGCCGCCCAGCACCTTCGGCTTGGAGAGCTGGCCGTACTGCATCTTCTCGGAGACGAGCCGCCCGCTGTCGGTCAGCTCCTTGTACTCCTCGGACGCGATGAACTCCTGGCCGATGGTCGGCGCGATCTCGCGCATGCTCACCTGCTGCCAGGGCAGTCGCCCCCCGCCCGTCGCCTTGCCGTAGTAGAAGTCCATCCCTTCGCGGAGATCGATGACCTGACCTTCGGCCTTCGCCTTTGCGCGGAACTGGCCGTCCAGGCCGCGCGCCTCGGTCATCAGGCCGTCGAACTTCTGGAGGTCGGCTTCGGAGGCGTCGATGGGCTCGCCGGTGTCGGACTTCTTTCCAGCCAGCGAGTCGCTGTACTCCTTGGCCTCCTTGAACTTCGCGGCCGCCTGCTCTCGCAGCGTGATCGCTTCCTTGCTCAACGTTTCGGTTGTCACTTGCTGTCCTCCATCGCGCTACACAACGCGAACTCGTGCTCGGCCTGCGCGAGCTGCGCCGACATGCGGAGCAGGTTCACGGGCGGAGCGTGCTTGCCGGTGGGAGGCTCGGCCAGGAACGCATCGAGGTCGGACGCGACCTGCTTCACGCCTGCAAGCAGCGTGTCGAGCCGCGTCTTGTGCTCGCCGCTCAGAGTCCGGCCATCCTTTTCGCGCAGGGCTGCAAGCTCCCCGCTGCGAGCGACGAACGCCTGCACGTCAGCAAGCACGTGCTCAGCGTGGTCTGCGTAGGTCTCGCCGTCGTGGCTCTTGACGGCGAGCGTCGCGGTGCCGATACCGGCGCCGAGGAACACGGGATCGACGGAGTGGACGCGGAGCGCCTCAAGGAAGCGCACGTCGCGCCCCTGGTGCTGGCCGCGTGACCACTTCTCGATGTCGAAGATGTAGGACCATTCGGTTAGAGGCTCGCCGTTCTCGGCGTCGAACTTCAGCGACTCGTAGGTCTCTTTGCCCTCCATCATCGCCATGTTGATCCTGAGCGTGGCGATCGCGTCGTCGTCCTCCTCCTCGATGGTGCCCTTGCCGATGGTCGGCGTGGAGGTGTTATGCCCGTAGCCGGCGACGCGCACGGTCTGGCTGCCGAAGGCGCCTGGCAGCGTCACGTCTTCGTCCTTGTCGATCACGTTGAGCGTGGCGAAGCGGGCCACCACGACGCCGGGAGCGTCCGCCTTGAACTCGATGGCCGTGGGCTGGAAGGTCTTACGCTGCAACATGGTCGCACCTCGCCTAATAGAAAGAGCCGCCCGCTCCCGTTCCCAGGATTGGGCGGCTCCGCTTGACTTGGCCGCTAAGCGTATTCGGTTGTTATAACTACAAGCTACGCCAGATTTACCGTCCTGTCAATTGGCCGCTCTCCGTTCTCACCAGCACCTTGTCCCGCCCTGGCCCGAAGCGGTCGAGCTGCACGATGATCTGCACGCTGCTCAGACCCGGCGTCGCGTCCAGCGCGGCGCGATGCGCCTCCAGCTTGGCGGGCACGAGATCGAGTAGGTGGTCGGTGGTGGTCATCGAGCGTTCCTGGGCGGAGGTGGTGGCGGCCGTCGCTGCCCAACAGGCGGCGGATTCTCTCCGCCTTTGCGAATAGGCTCCATGTCTAACCGTTTCCACCACGCACGGATAGCCGCGATCATGTCCTCGGCACCGGGCTAAAGCTGAGTGTCCCCTGGGGGTGTTCCGCCCCCATCTCGCTCAGCATCTCATCATAGCTGAAGACCTGACCGTCACGGGCCACGCACTCGCCATCGCCAAAGCCCGTGCGGTCGTCATACGCCTGGTACTGCTCGAACCCAGCGAGCTCGCCCACCTCGGCCACGCTCATGTTCGTCGCCCAGCGCGTCTCCGTGCGCGCGATCATGTTGGCGCGGTAGCGCGCGCCCGCGCTGGTGAAGCGGCCAGCGGGGACGTACTCGCGGATCAGCCTGCCTGTGGCGGGGATGCCAAGGCCGGCCTCACGCGCATCGGCCAGGGCGGACAGTAGCGCCGCCCGCGTCTCTGCCTGGAGGTCGATGAGACCGAGCCGCCGCCCGCCCTCGCGGATCAGCGTCTCCGCCGCCACGTCGCGCACACCGATGGCCAGCGTCGAGCCGAAGGCATCAGCGTAGGCGCCGATCACCATATCGGCGGCGGCGCTGAAGTGGCGCGTGTACACCGGCCGCAGCGTGCCGTCCCGGTAGTCCTCGAAGCCAAGCGCCTGCAAGACGGCATCGGCGATCTGATCATCCTGCGGCAGCGCCACCTTGCGATCGCGCCCGTTGCCCTTGCCAACGAGAGCCAGAGCTTTCACCGTAGAGGCGCTATACGCCTGCTCCGCCATGCGGCCCAGCTCGGCAAGTGCTGGCTCCAGGTCACGGGCGAAGATCCGCTCGATCCCTGGGCGGGCGCGGTCGATGAGTCGCAGGAAGCCGAGCGCGCTGGGCGCCGCCTTCATGCCCAGCGACTTCGGCGCTGGACGTACTGGAGCCTCGCCGACGGGAACCTCGATCACCTGGATCGGGACATGGTAGACGTTGCGTTCCTCTGTGAGCGGATAGCCCAAGCGGCGCTCCGCCGTCTGCGAATCGATCAGGCCGCCGTTGAAGGCGAGCATCGTCCGGGTGTGCAGCTTGTCGCGGTCCTCCTGGAGGACGCGGACTTCCGAGATGTCGAAACGTAGGGCGTAGTTCTGATCGCCGCCGGTGAACTCGTAGAGCAGTCCTTGTGTAAGCTGCCCGGCTGCATCCCGCCAGAGCGGCGCCATCGCATCCTCGACGGCCATTTCGCGCATCTCCGCCATCGTCGCGCCGACCTTCGTCTGTTCCAGCCCGGTGCCGAGGCCGAGCACGGCGGCAGGGATGCCAGTCGCGGCGGTCAACCGCTCTTCGGGGATGTTGCGGATGCCCGCAAGGTTCATCTGCTCCGGCGACCAGGAGATGGTCTTGATATCGACGGCGTTTGAGATGAAGCTCGTCCTGCCGCGCCCCGCACCCTGGAGCTTCTGATCAACCTTTGCGACGATGAGATCAGCAGTGTCTTGATCGGGCGGGTTGCCCCCATCCTTCGGCGTCAGCAGGAGCCCTGGCACGCCGAAGTTCTGTAGCAGAGCAGCGGTGAAGCGCGCGGCTTCTTCGTCCGTGTAGATTTCCCGCATCTGCTCTTTGATCTCGGAGCAGCCCTTACGCGGGTTCTGTGCGTCCATCCCGCGCCGGTAGTGCCAAATCTCGGAGGGCGGCACTTCATAGCGCAGTCCGCCGATGCGCCATTCGTAGAAGTCGATGAACGCCCCCCGGCCGCCCTTCGGCTCGATCTGAAAGTGCGGGATGTACCACAGCTCTACAACGCGGGTAGCGCCGTTCCTGACCTTGAGCCAGTAGGCATTACCGTCCAGCAGCCGCGAGATGATGAAGCCCGCCCACAGACTGGAGCCGGGATACCCCAGGTTAGGCCGGTCGATCAGTTCCGTCAGGTCGTGTGGTGCCTGCGCTTGCCACTCACCATCCACGCGGCGGCGTACTTGGAGCGTTGCTTCGGGGAAGCGGCGCAGCTCCCAGTTGATGATCGCGCCAACGATGCTGGTGGCGCCGCCCTCACCGACGGAGCGTTTGTAGTCATATTCGTTGGGGATGGTGAGCGCGTAGGCAAGAGACGGCGAGGCATCGTGGGGGACGTTCTCTGGCGTGAACGCCTTAGCGTTGCGGCGGAGCAGCGTGTCAAGGATGCTCATTCGCTGCCCCTATCCTACACGCTTCCGCGTAGGCTGGCAAGCCCTAGGCCGCATACCACGCCGCCCCCTCGTTCAGTTCGGTGAGCGCCCAGACAAACGCATCGAGCCGGTCAGGCGACTTCATGCCCGGCGTCCAGTTGCATAGCTGCTCTTCTAGGTCTGGGAAGCTACCGACGAAGTGCACCTTCGCTTGCTCCGAGAGCGCCGCGATGGGCTCGGCGCGTACCTGCTTGCCCCGGCTCGCCGTGACGGCCTTGTAGGAGACGGTCGGATCGATAGTACGGATCGTGTTCTCCACCATCTGCCCGCCGAAGTTCGCCTCCCCAACGATACGGTCAGCCGAGAACTGGCGGTAGGCTGCAATCGCCTTGGCCCCCCACTCGTTCGGCGTGTAGTGCCCGCTATCGTCGCGCAGGACGAAATAATGGCGCTCCGGCGTGGCGCCCTTGCAGGCGCACATCGCACGCCCCGCCGAGACGATCCCCTGGAGGCTGGCGCCCTCGTCATCGGAGCCGGACGGGTCGATAGCCACAACGACGCGCTCTAAGTCCGGCGCCGTTCTGAGCCTCGTCCCATCGATCCAGTCCTGCCGCCACATCGCGCCCTCGATCTCAGCGATGAACTCAGCGAGTAGTTCCTGCCGGCCCAGGCGCGTTCCCTCGTAGCGGCGGCGCCAGCGTTCCTTCGCATCCTCCGAAAGGCCAGTAGCATCGTAGGTCGTGCCCCGCGTCACAACGATACCGCTGGAGTCATCAGCAGAGTCCAGCACGATTTCTTGAATCCATTTCTTCGCCTTCGGTGTCGTCGTGGCGATACAGCGCGGCTGATCGCCGAGACGCAGGCCGAAGTCCGCCTGATCCCAAGCATCGCGGTTCCAGAGCGCCAGCTCGTCCGCCCACAGGAATGTCCACTGCGGGCCGTTCCAGCGGCCAGGCTCCTCGGCTCCGAGGAAGCGCACATAGCCGCCTAGCCGGTGCCGCGCCTCTAGGAACGTGCGGTTGTAGGAAGGGAACTCGCTCGCAAAGAGCGTGATCAATCCCGTCTCGCCCTCGGCGCACACGGAGCGGGCATCCGCGATGGTGGGGGCACCGATGCCGACGCGGGCGCGCGGGCCGTGCTCACGCAGGTGCTCGATGCATCGCCTCGCGCCCAGCTCGGTTTTGCCGGTGCCGCGCCCGCCCAGCATGAGCCAGAGGCGTCTCCAGCCTGCGGGCTCGATCTGCCAGGGGTACGGTTCAGCATCCCGATTTCGGCCCCAGTCACGGCCGGACTCATACGGGCGCTGGCGGATGGCCTCCCGCATCTTGGCCGCCGCCATGACGCCGCGCCAGATCGTCTCCTGCGAGCCAGGCGGCGCTAGGACGCGACTCACGCCGTCGCCTCCCGCAGGATCGCCTCGGCGTCACGCACCGCCTGCTCCGGGTCAATGCCCTCACGCTCAGCCATACCACGAATCCAGCCCGTCACGTCGATGCGCGTCGGCGCGTCCAGCCCGAGATAGCGCGCGCGGCGATCCATGATCTGCAACACCATCCGCGTCGCGTCGCGGTCGCCGGGCACCGGCGGCTCGGCCTTCGGATCGCCGATCGCCGCGCTCCAGTGCGCCAGCAGCAGGCGGTCGAGCCGCGCGAGTTCGGCCTCACGCACCGCGTCGGCCGGCTCCTGCGCTGTCTCGCGCAACATCCGCTGCACGTGCTGAAAGGCCGTGGTGCCGGAGACGCCGAGCATCCCGCCGATCTCCCGGTACGACGCGCCGGCCAGCCGGAGGTTGAGCGCCTCCAGCGCGCGGGCATCGTTCTTAGGTCGTGTGGTAGCCATCGTTACGCTGCCCCGATTATAGCACTGACCGTCACGGCACCGCCGCCCCAACTGCGCGGCTCAGTCCCACTCCCGTGCGGTCTCAAACGGCGCCCACTGTGCCATTAGTCCCACTCCCCCTCGCTACGTGCGTCTACGGATTATAAATCGTCCCAGCAACCACGGTACAGCTGCGAGGCTGCCTGCTACGACGAGTAAGCCGACAATGACGGGCCAACAGAGGGCTAGTGCCCCAACGGCGACTATACTGTCCTCTCCGGGTACGGTAACAAGGATTACTCCGCAGGCTACAACGAAGCCGATCGCATAAAGAGGCAAGCCGATCAGCAGTAACCCCTCTAGTGCGGTCATGTGGTCAGTCCCACTCCCGTGCGGTATGATCTCCCTCCGGTGCCGGCCAGTGTGCGACTTCGGAGCCTTTCTGCTCCAGAGCGCGGACAGCCTTCTGTGCCTGCGCTAGGGAGTTCTGTGTTTCCCGCAGGCGCTGCGCTGCATCCGCCAACGCTCCCGTAAACGGAGCGGTTGGGTCGCTGCCGCCACCCTCCTCGGTAGCGACGCCTTCCTGATCCAGTACAGCCTCCAGCGCGGCCTCAACGTAGCCCTGCGCCCTGTCCAGATAGCCACTCGCGTGCTTCGCCTGCCGCCGTGCTGCGCGTCCCCGTCCTCTGCGGTCGAAGTGTGTCTCCAGTACCATTGTGCCTTGTCCTTTCTCTCCCCGCTTAGCGGGGGCTAGGGAGCCGCCGGGCGGCTATCCTCCGGCAGCTCTTGACGTATGCGGGCCTCCAGCGCGTCGTAGGCGGCGAGCGAAAGGATGGCGCATCGTTCGTACCATGCGATCCACGGCTCATCCGCATCCGTACTCGACAGCGCCTCGTGCTGTAGCTCCGCCAGCTCGGCCAGGTCGGGGGTGAGGGTGGCGAGCAGGCAGCACCGAGAGCAGATCACCGCCCGCACACCGGCCACGGAGCCCTTCCATCCGCGACGTACTTGATGTGCGCCTCCACGGTATTCAGCTTGGGGTCGAACAGCCATCGGTACTTTCCTCTGAGCCAGGCGTCATAGGGGACGGCAATCTGCCACCAGCCGATGAAGGCCCACCAGCGACCGCTGTAGAACTCTGTTCCAACCGCCGCCGGATTTCCTCCTGACTCGCAGCCGACGACTCCGATGGCCCAATCGCAGTCCCAGGTGTACTCGGGCTGGCAGACGACGGCGCGCACAGCGGCCTCGCCAGCCACTCCCCACACTGGAAGCATTCGTGGATTTCCTGTTCGGTCTGACGTTGCTTCACGAACGTCCAACGGTGCTCGCACGGCTGTCGCCTCCGCCAGGGCCATGTAGCCCCAACCCAGCGTGAAAGGCGGGACATCTAGCGGCACCCCACACAGCGGAGGCGTACCAACGGCGCACGCCGCCGGAACCATACCTGTTTCTGTCGCAAGCCGCAGACTGTGCGCGAAACACCGCTGGGCGTGATCACCGCCTCCTCGCAGTGCCAAGGAGCACGGACGGTAAACTTCACCCAGTACCCAGTTCGTTCCATCGCTTCTCCGCTCCAGCCCCTCGCCCACCCACATCGCGCCGCCGAGCAACAGAGCTACAGCCAAGGCGCGTAGGAGCGGGACGCGTAAGCGCGTCAGTGTCGCTCGCTGCCGCTACCGTCACGCCGCCACGGCGTCAGGGTGTCTGTTGGTGTCATGTCAGTCTCCGTTCTCTACCGCTACCGCCTCCGCGAAGTGGGCGAGGGCGTCCTGAACCTGCTGATGCATCGACTCAACCCAGTGTCGCTCACAACACCAGATGCCTGAACCTCCAGGAGTTCTGGCCTCATGTTCGCCCATCGCTACGTTGCCGTCCAGTGACCCCGTATCAATCCTCATGGCCGCAAAGGCATGGAAGCGATCCGCCGCCACCGCTAGCTCCACGCTCACAAGGCCGAGGGCATGCGCAGCGTCCTGTAGTTGCGCTACCTCGCGTTCGCTGGCGTCGCGCTGATCAATGAGGTCTACGAAGTCACATGGCCAGCGACCGCAGACATACGCAGCGTTGCAGAAGCCACGCACATCAGGCTTGTGTAACCCATGCCGTGCTGGATCGTAGCCGCTCTCTGCCTCGGCTTCGTTCATCCTTCCTCCTTCACGTCCAGCGCATCGGCCAGCAGGACGGCGGGGGCGCGGGCCTTGCACACGCGGCACGGGTTCGGCGACTTAGCGAAGTTACACGTCGCGGCCCGATAACCACTCGCCACGACAGCCTCACACGTAACGCGCTCCAGCACCTCCAGCGCGGCGGCGTAGGCGCGGTAGAGCTGAGGCCGCAGCCCCTCACCTGACAGCACCAGTGCAGCGTCGCCGGGCTGGTAGTCGTCCGTCGTCATGTGCTCGTGCGCTGCGGCCATCCGGCGCAGCTTCGACACCAGCGCGGCCATCCGTTCAGGCGTCATGTTACCCGTCATCGTTCGCTCCTTCCTCGCAGCGGTGCTGCTGAGCGTGCCTCAAGCATATTGGCTTCTTGCATTCGCTGCATCGAAACTGCGTCGCCAGCGTGATCGCCGCGCCGCCATCGCCACGCCGAAGACAGCCGCCTTCGACGCACGGGCGCATGGGCTGCGCGAGATCCTCCACGACGGTCACGGCGCGCCCCGCAGGTCCCGGCCAGCGCACGCCACGTAGCCCTCGCGGAACCGGCTCCTGATCCGCGCATCCACATGCTCGAACGCCACGTTGCTGGTGATGATCGTCGGCGCGCGTTCCTCGTAGCGTTCGTCCAGCAGCCGGTAGAGCTGCTCGGCCGCCCAGTCGGTCTGGTTCTCCGTGCCGAGGTCGTCCAGCACCAGCAGGAACGGTCGGTGGTACTCCTCCAGCACCATTTCGACCTGCTCCGACCCGTAGCCAGCCTCGATCCCTTTCGACAGGAGCTGGCGCAGCCAGGCCAAGAACTCCGGCGCTTTCCAGAACTGCCCGGCGCCGCGTTCGTGCAGCGCTGCAACCGCAAGGTGCGTCTTGCCGTTGCCTGTGCTGCCGTGGAGAAACGCGCACCACTCGCGGCCTTCGGCCACCGCACGGCAACGATTCAACGCTGCCGCCATCGCAGAGTTGCGGTCGAGCTGGAACGTGGCGAACGTATTGCCCTGCCGCTGCGGCCGCACGCCCACGGGCCCGATGCGCCTCTCAGGCCTAGAACTCTCGTTTGGCTCGCTCCATGTCGGCGGCGTCAGTGACTGGCGGCGCGCCTCTTCGAGGAGCTGGGCGTCCACTTGCTTGAGTCCGTCCATTCTTCAGCGCTCCTTTCGCGTACTCCCAGGGGTTGCCCCCGGCCTTCGATGCCGCCGCGAGGATGGCGTCCACCACGCTCTGTCCGTGGCCGTAGTCGCGCACGATGGCGACCGCCAGCCCACCGTTGCGAGCGAGGCCGAGGGCGTCGCCCAGGTCGACAAGCCGCCCGGTGGGGTCGCTCTCGGCGTGGAGGAAGGCGTCGCAAGCGTCCTTCACCGAAAGCCGCTGGCCCGAAGGGCTGGCGGGCATCTTCTCTGTTCTTGTCTCCTCTGATCTACTCTGTTCTGTTCTAGGGCGTGACAGTAACGGCGACGTAACGGCCTGTTCGCCGTTACTGTCACGGTCTCGTAACGCCTTTACTCTCGGAGTCGAGTTATCACTTGGTGGTTGTCTCTTGGGCCAGTTATGGATGATGTAACGGTCTCCCTCTTGATCGACCAGCCGCCTTGAAACCAAATCTTCGAGCCACCGCTCGAACTTCCCCAACGAGGCGCGCAGCGCGAAGGCGGCGTCCCCCGGAGTGCCAATGTCGCCCGCCTTCTCCTCAGTGGCGGCCAGGCAAAGGAGGTTCACCCAGACCTTGAATAACTCCGGTCGCAGGGATTGAACCTTCGGATCGTTCAGCGCCTCAGTGTAGAACCTAAACCACCTCATCTATCGGTTCCCTCCGATAATGGCTGCGCCTCTTCCTCCGGCGCCGGCACCATCTTCGTCAGTCGCACGCGGACGCAGCGGCCAGGCTCCGCGCAGGACCGCAGCCGCCGGTAGACGAGATAGCCGAAGTCGCGGCTGTAAAGGCCCCGATGCACGTGCACGCCATCCTCGTTCCAGGCGGCGATCAGGCGGGCGACGGGATCGCGCTCCGTCACAGCGTCACTCCCAGCCGAGCCGCGAGAGACAGTAGCGCATGAGCGGCAACCACGGGGACGACTCCATTCCCGAGGATTCTAAGTCTGTCAGTCCGCCCGGCCATCCCATCAGCGCCTCTACGAAGCGCGGGTTCAGTGCCAGGGTGCTCGGCGAGCCAGGTAGACCAGCCTGCTGCGTCGCTGGGGCCGGGAGGGAAGGCCCTCCCTGCCGGTTCGTCGCGTCCTTCGCTCCGGTGGCACCCGTGTCCGGCGTCGCCCACAAGAGCGCCGCCTGCTGCGTCGTGCGCGGACCGTTCACCTTGTTGCTCCCGCTGTTTGGCGCGTCTGGCGCCGTGTCGGGCGTGGGCCAGCCAGAAGAGCCGCTCCCGAAGATGCGGCGCGCCGACCTCCGCCGCTGAGAAGATGCCCTCCGTAACCGCGTAGCCCAGGGCCTGTAGGTCGGGTCGTATGACTCGCCAATAGTAGAGAAGGACGCCTGGAACGTTCTCCAGGAAGACGATCTCTGGCGCAAGGTCGTGTACCAGTCGCGCAGTGACGGGCCAGAGGTCGCGTTCGTCGGCGTCGCCCAGCCGCTTGCCGGCGGTGCTGTGCGGCTGGCAGGGGATACCGCCAACGAGCCAATCCACTCTGCCGCGCCACGGTCGAGGATTGAGGGTGAAGATGTCAGACCAGATAGGCGCATCGTCCAAGTAGCCTTCCGCAATAGCCTTCGCCAAGACGGCGGCCGCACTAGCTTCCCTCTCCACGTACAGGATGCAGCGAGCGTTTGGAGCGGCCAGCTTGACTCCGAGGTCGAGTCCTCCGCCCCCTGAGCAGATGCTAACATATTGGATGGGACGTGGAGCCACATTCACCCTCGCCCCGCTTCCTTCCCCAACACGTAGCCGAGCTCCAGCAGCGTTGAGCACACACGCCGCTCGCAGAGGCGGCGCAGGCTGCGCGACACCGTGCTCTCCGGGCATTCCAGCTCTCGCGCGATCTGCTTGCCCGTGAGCCCGGCCAGCGCCAGCGCCACGACGCGCTGGACCTGCGGCCACTCCTCGGGGACGCCGGGGATGCTTGGGCGCAGCGTGCTCACCGGCACGGCGCCATTAGTCGCAGCGTTGCGGCGCGTGCGGCGCACAGTGGCGGGCGGGCGCTCGTAGCGTTCCTCCGGCGGGCAGGGGCGCAGCGTACCCGCGCCGAAGGTGAGTGCGTGGTCGTGGAGGTAGCCGCCAGGCGGGGGGATCACAGCGGGAGCACCTGCTGGGCGTCGGCGCGATGGAGGTTGCGCTTGGCCGCCTCGTAGTAGCTGCGCTTGAGTTCGATACCCAGGAAGCGCCGCCCCTGCTGGAGCGCAACATAGCCCTCGCTGCCGATGCCTGCGAAGGGCGAGAGCACGACTTCGCCAGGATTGCTCCACAGCCGCACGACGCGCTCGATGGTGCCGAGTTGCAGCGGTGCGATATGCCGTTCGTCGGCGTCGCCGCGTCCCTCTGCGACGTTGAGCGTGTCGCTCTCGCGGATGCCGTACCAGATAGGCCGCGCCCATTCGATCCACTGATCGTTGGAGATGTCCGGCTTGATCGGGACGGCGTTCTTGCCAGGCTTGCGGAACACGAGGATGTAGTCCGCCAATCCAGGCCGAAGCCATGAAGCATCGCGGCGGAGCTGAACGAACAGGAGCGCCTTCGAGTGCGTGCGGATCGCCTGGGCTTGCGGGTCCTTGTCGATGCAGACTTCGCCGTGGTAGATCCAGCCGCCCTTCTGGAATGCTGCGATGGTCATGCCTCGTAGGTCTTTCAGCCCCTCCCAGCCGTCATGCGTCAGCGTCGCCGTCACTTGCGCGATATGAACGGCACAGTTCCGGCCAGGCTTCGTCACGCGCATGAGCTGACCGATGATGAAGCCGAAATGCTCAAGGAACGTCGCTTCGTCCGCGCAGTTCCCCACATCGCGCTCGGAGGGCGTGTACGTGTAGAGCGCAAGGAAGGGCGGAGAGAACACGGAGAGGTCAACCGAAGCAGCGGCCACCTCTTGCAGCCGCTCGGCGGAGTCGCCCAGCATGAGCCGGTAGCCCGCGCCCTCTACCTCGTCCGTCTCGTAGGCTTGCTCGCGTTCGATGCCCTGCAATTGCTCCTCCTCTGAAATACGGACGTGCTCGATTAGGCGCTCGCTCATGGTCTGCGCTTCGGCGTCCTTGCGTAGCACGTTCTCGTAGATCGGCGCTTCGTCATGCGAGAGCACAACGTGGACGTTGACCGGCTTCGTCTGGCCGTAGCGCCAGCAGCGCCGGATGCATTGATAGTATTGCTCCCACGAGTCCGAGAGGCCGACGAACGCCATGTTGTGCGCGTTCTGCAGGTTGAGCCCGAAGCCTGAGATGCGCGGCTTGCTCACCAGTACGCGGTAGCGCCCGTCCTGGAAGCCCTCGATGGCTGCTAGCTTGTGGTCCGGCGTGTCGCTCCCCTCCACCAGCACAGCGGCCTTGCCGAGCGCGCGGGCAAGCTGCCTACCTTCGTCGTTCAAGCCACACCAGGCGATCCACTGGCTCCGGTCCTTGCCGATCAGCGCCGCCGCCCGTTCTACGCGGTCAGCGATGGTGCCGCGCCGGACTTGCGCGCGATGCCCTACGCCCTTGAGCCCGTTCGAGAACAGCATCCCGTCCGGTACATAGGCTGCGTCAACCCAATGCGGTGTAACCGTGAGCTTCGGAAGCGCGAAGCCCTCATCGCTGTAACCGAGATCGGACGGCTTCCGTAGACTCATGCCCCAGGACGCGAGCCACTTGTAGAAGGCTAGCACCGCATGACGCTTGAGCCGCCATCCCTCGTCGTCGTGGACAAAGAACGTGGCGAGCATGTTCGCGCGTGTCGAGATGCCAAGAAACTCTGCGTGATTCGCAATCTCGGCGATGTCGTTGGGTGCGGGCGTCGCCGTGCAGCACAGCCGGTAGCGTACCGAACCGAAGTCTTCTATCAGCCGCCGCCGCGTTTTGCCGTCTACCGCCTTGAGGATAGAGGATTCGTCGAGCACCACCGCTCCGAACGCTGAGGCGTCGAAGCCGAACGCCATTTCGTAGTTCGTGATAGCGATAGGCGCGCCGCCGAGTTCATTAGGCTGCCGAACGTAGCGAATATCGAGGCCGAGTTTCTTTGCTTCGCCGACTGTCTGCCGCGCAACGCTCAGCGGAGCGATGATCAGCGTTCGCTCGCCGAGAAGCCGCGCCCATTCGAGCTGCATGAGTGTCTTGCCAAGCCCTGTGTCTGCGAAGATCGCAGCCTGGCCCTTCCGCACGGCCCAGCGCGTAATGTCGCCCTGGAACGCAAAGAGCATTGGGTGGACAGCGCCGATCTTTGCCGGGCCTGAGCCGCCGTGCTGCTGAGTCTTGGTCGCAAGGAATGCCGCATAGCCGTTGCGCTGCTGTTGCCGCCGCCCCTCGATCTCCTCCTGCAACGCCACCATCTCCTCCGCGTAGGCGCGGCAGGGCTCGCAGTAGGGCTCCGCGCCGTGGATGCAGGCCGTCATGGC
>ERZ1292637.181-Hain-H14-01um-R3-181-length-41980-cov-6_pt1 | contig 41980 bp, 69 predicted proteins | sample MGYA00564405_ERZ1292637 | MGnify/ENA primary metagenome ERZ1292637 (study PRJEB36523, sample SAMEA6512645) | groundwater metagenome | collected 2019-01-09 | study: AquaDiva: Metagenomics assemblies of 32 groundwater samples | reverse complement strand
CGGCGGTCGTCATGGCTTCTCCTTCCGGCTGCGGTTGGCGGGGTGGTTGGCGAAGGATTCGAGGCGGCGGATGCCGTGCTGTTCGCGTCGCCGTTCGATGCGGTCGACGGCCCGGCATCGCACCCGCCAGCCGGCTCCTGCGATGCCCGCGGCGGTGAGTCCGGGCCCGTAGGTGGCGAGCGTGGCGTCGGCCCACGCGTAGGTGTTGATCAGCCCGTCGACGACCTCGGGGGTGACCTGGGCCATCACGTCCGCCTCCAGATGTGTCGCACGAGCCGGGCGAGCCCGACAGCGATAGCTACGGCGAAGATCCACAGCGGCCATAGGAGGCCGAGGTTGAGGTGGTTGAAGCGCTCCATCACGCGGCCGCCTTCCGTGCTGCGGCAGTCCCACGCCAGGTCCTCACGCCGCTGTGGTGGGCGGTGGGCCGGTCGGAGCAGGCCCATCCGGCGGTCCGCACGTAGCCCTCGTCCTTCAGCAGCGTCATGAGTCGGCCCCAATGGGCTTGCGGGTTCGGCGGGTTGGACAGCCGGTGGGCGTCGGCGATCTCGTAGCAGGTGAAGGTGCGACCCGTGGCGGCGGCGTCCAGGAACTTGGGCCAGACTTCGGCGAGCCACGTCTCGTAGTCCTCGGCCTGACGCTGCGTGGCCGTCTGCCGCGGCTCGGGGATGCTGCCGTCGAGGGCGGGCTGCACGGTCGCGGTCATGAGGTGGACTCCTCGTCGGCGAACAGGCTGGGCTGGGGGTTGGTGTTGCCGCGGGCTTCCCACTGGCGGCGGTACCGCTCGACTTCGCCAGAGCACTCCTGCCGGGCGTGGAACACCGCGGAGTTCTCGGGGAGGTCGGGCCGCCACAGGTTCGGGCCAGGGAAGCGGGCGGCCTTCTGGCGATGGGTCATGTGCTCGCCGCAGCCGAGGCAGTGGCCCGGCGGAATGTCCATGAGGACGTCGGCGCGGGCGGCTTGCTGGTCGGCTTCGCGTTCGTTCAGTTCGTCAGAGCAGGGCGGGAGTTCGCCGCATGCGGAGCAGATCGCGTAGTGCTCGGGCAGGACTTCCCACGAGCGGTTGGCCGGGCCGATGAGGTGGAGCGGCTTCTCCTGCGGCTTGCCGTCCGGCTGGAGGACGAACACGTAGGGCCGCCCGCTCCAGGTGGCTTTCTCTGGTCGGTCGCCGCGCTTGCCGCCGCGCTCCCATTGGTCGAGGGCTGTGGCGTACCGCATCTCGTGCTTCTCGCCCCACAGGTCGAGGGGACGTTCGGCGAGTTCGATGACTCGGTGCGGTTGCCCGTCCCAGACGACGAGAACTCCGGGCTTGAGCTGGACGTAGTCGGCGAGGATCTGCTTGTCGTGGATGCGGTTTTCCTGGCGGCGCATTGCGGACGACGGTTCACCGATGCGGTTGAGGGTGGTGCGGGGCGGGTGGATGCCGCCGTGCTTCGTGTGCCGGCGTACATACCGGCGGCTCATCGGGTCGCCTCCCGAACGCTGACGTTGACGGGGGTCAGGTAGAGGACGCGGTTCACGGTGTCGCTGATGGCCTGCTGGAGTTCGGCGGCGAGCAGGCGCTGGGCGTCGCTCGTCAGCTCGCTGCTGATCGCGAGGTGCAGGGCGCAGTTCCAGGTGCCGTCGGCCATCCGGTAGCCGAACGTCGGACCCGGCTGGAGCTTGCTGGTCTCAAGCGCGGCCGCCCACTCCTGTGCGGAGGTGGAACGGAAATCGGAAGGCTGGTCGGTCATATGTGGTCTCCTTTGGGGTGGCCGCCCCGCACTGCCCGCGGGGCGGCCGTGATGTGTGCGGGCTAGTCCGTGGCGGTGACGACCTCGACGACGTAGGCGCCGTCCTCGTCCGGGCCTGCCGCCTCCGCCTTCTTCCGGTCGGCGATCTCCTTCAGATCGGCGATCAACTGGTCGTTGAGGTGGCCGGCGGCGTTGGCCCGGCGGTAGACGTCACCGACGTCGTCCGGAGTGAGCGCGCCCTCGGCGTCGGCGATGTAGTCCGGGCGCGGTGCCTCGATGGCGGCCCGCGCCTGTCCCGCTGCTCCGGGGTCCAGGGCGGTCGCAGCGTTCATCGGACCGGCCAGGGCCTGTCGCGGCGTGACACCGCGCAGCTCGACCACGACGACCGGGAACTTCTTCGTCTTCCCCTCACGAACGACCTGTCGCGGCTCGATCCGCAGCGTCACCGGCACGAACCCGCGGCCGTCGGTCCCGGCGAGGACAATGTCGACCATGCCGCCCCACTCCGACGCGGCGTAGAAGGAGTGGGTCTCGGCGCGCCACATGCCCATTCCGGACAGGTCCGGCAGCATGACGTTGAAGCGTGAGGTGGCCGAGCAGACGCGCCCCTTGGGCTGCTGGTGCCAGTCCTCACCGAACTGGCGGGCACAGAGGCACGGCTGGCGGGTGAGGAGTTCGGTCTCTCCATCGCACCGGCGCTGGCAGCCGCCCGCCGACCACATCTCGTTGTACTGGTTCAGCGGGTCACCAGGCGTGATGAGCGCCTCGATGGAGGACGCCTTCGTGATGACACGCCACTGGGCGATCGTCGAGTTGAGCGGCGTCCACTGCTCGGGTTCGCCGCCCCACAGCTCCGCGGCGGTACGCACGTGCTCCTCGCTGTGTGAGGTGACGACCCATGTAGCCGAGCGGACGGGCCTTTTGCCGTCGGTGTAGCCAGTGCGCAGGCGGCCGTGCTCGGCAGCACGCCGCTGAATGTTGAGGAGTCGAGAGCCCATCTGTCAGGCCACCTTTCGGAAGTTGCGCCACCGGGCCGGGACCGGCTGGTCCGGGGCGAGGAGTGCGGGATAGGAGGAGGGGGCGGCGTGGTGCCACAGCGCGTTGGTCAGCGCGCCCCGGAAGGCTTTGTGGGCGTCGCGGTCAGCGGGCATCTCAACGAGGGCGTGGGACTTGGCCCGCAGGTTGAGCACGCCAGCCTTCTGGATCTCTGGCATCGGCTGCTCGGTGTCGTCCGGGAGCAGGACCGTCTCGCAGTAGCGGAGAGCGGCCAACTGCTGTGTGTTCTCCGGATAGACGGCCTTAGCGGAGCGGGTCGCCGACGTCTTGAAATCGATCAGCCACAGTTCCAGGGCGCGGCCCTCGCCGGTGGGCAGCCACACCATGAGGTCTGCGGTTCCGGCGTAGCCCAACCGTCGGTGCAGGCAGGTGATCTCGGCGGCCACGACGTGCTTGTCGATGTCGACGCCCCAGAAGCCGAGGAACAGCTCCAACTGGTGCAGATACGGGGCGACTTCGCGCTCGACGGCGAACGGCGCTCGGAGTAGTCGCTTCTCGGCGGCCTTGTGGATGAGCGTGCCGAGGTCGGACGCCTTGTCGCGGGTGTCGCAGTGGATCTGCTTGAGCTGCTTGGTGAGTTCGACCCGGTCGGTGATGGCGCGGCGGGCGACCTCCATGCGGTGGTCGAGGATCCACTCCAAGGTGACCTTGACCGCCCAGGGCATCAGCGAGCGCGTCTTGTTCACGGAGGTGTTGAGGACGTTGGTGACGGAGACGAGGTCGGGTCCACCGGCAGGGTCGGTGTAGTAGCGGCCGTTCTCGGTCTCGTGCGCGTGGCGGGGCTCGGTCACGCGACACCGTCCAGGGGCATCGGCTGGTCGCATGCCTCGCACAGGCTGGCCGCCGTGTTGGGGCCGTCGGTGGTCTTGCAGCGGGTGCATCGTCCGGCGGCCAGGTCGAGGAGGTAGGCGACGCCGTTCGGGTCGTATTTGATGGCGGTGATGGCGGCGACGTAGTCGGGGAATCCGGCGGCGAACCGGTCGCGGTTGAGGTCGTCGGCGCGGGAGATGAGGCTGATCAACGCCTCAGCCCAGTCGCCTGCCGGGTAGCCGCCGCGGCCGTAGTGGCACAGGACGTGCGCGGCAACATCCGGCGGAATGGTGGGGCTGCTGGTGCTCATGGTTCTCCGTTTCTGGGTGCACTGAAGACGGGCCGCCAGCCCCGACCGGGGGGTTGGTGTGGGCTGGCGGCCCTGGGCGGCGCGGAGTTGGGGGGACTCGGACGCGCCGCGTCTGGGGGGTGGTCAGGTGGTCTTCGGGATGACAGCAACGACCGTGTTGACGCCGGTGCCGGACTCCTTGAACGCGCCTTCCGGCAGCGAGTGCAGGCCCCCGCCGGTGGCGCTGAGCAGCCCTTGGAAGTCACGCGTCAGCGGGGTGCTGCGGAAGGTGACGCCGTTCGACATGACCGCCACGAGCAGCCCGTCGTCCTTCAGGAACCGGTGGGCGTGCATGACGTGGCGGATGTCGTCCTGCCGCGCGAACGGCGGGTTCATCACGACCCGGTCGTATCCGGTGCCCGGCTCCGTGGTCAGGAAGTCGCGGACGAGGACGAGGTTGGCGTAGTCCGCGTCGAAGATGACCGCCGCGTTCGCGTCCTGCACTTCGATGCAGTCGACTACGCAGCCCTCGGCGGCGACGGCGGAGGCGATGGCGCCCTGCCCTGCGGACGGCTCCAGCACGGTCATCCCGGACTCCAGCTTGGCGAACTCGATGAGTCGCTTAACCACGAGCGGCGGGGTGGGGAAGTAGCCGAACTGCTGCTTGGTGCTGACGATTTCGCCGGTGAGGATGACCTGCTCGATGGCGTCGATGGCGTCGCCGTCGAAGAGGTGGGCGCGCTCCTTGCGGCTCCACGTCCCGCCCGCCGCCTCCAGTACCTTCGCGGTGGCGGCGTACAGCTTGCGGTCGAGCGTTCCGGCGAGGACGAGCCGCGGCCCGTCGGTCTGGGCGTGGCCGAGGACGGCTATGACGTCGGTGGGGACCTTCATCTTCTTCTCCATGGGATGCTGGGTGTCGGATCCCCGGGTGTCTCTCGCACTCGGGGCTTCTTGCGTTGGGCGCCGACCAGGCGGGAGCGGATCGCCGCCCGGCCGGACGGTCAGGGGGCTGTCTCGCCGTCGACGGCGGGGATGGGCTGGGTGTCGTCTTCGTCGCGCGCCCAGGACGGAGGTACGCGGCCGGGGTTGGTGACGGCGAGCGGCGAGGCGCCGAGACGAATGGCGGGCCCACTGTCGAAGCGGCCCTGCGCCGGTGCGGCAGGCGCCGCGGGTGCGGGAAGACTGCTGACGGAGGTGACGTTCGCCTTGAAGGCGCGCAACTCGATCAGTTCCTTCGTCTGGTCGGCGAGCATCTGCTCGGCGTCCGAGGCCCTGGCTTCGGCCTCGTCGTAGCGGGTCGCCTTGGCGTGCACCTCGCCACGGACCCGCTTGGCCGCGCCGAGCTGTTCGCGCAGGCTGCAGATCGTCTTGGCCTGCTCGTCCAAGCGGCCCTCCATCGCCGTGGCCTGCTCGGCACGGACCGTCAGGTGGCGTACCTGGCGGGTGAGTTGGCCGAGGAGGCGGTGGAGTTCCAGGCAGGACATGCCGCGGTGGGATGCGACGCTCCGGGCAGTGTCGATGGCGGTCATGAGGCGAGACCCCTGGGTCGGCACCACTGCTCGCCGTGGCCGTCGTGCTGGCGCGCCAGATCGAGCACCCAGCCGGGCGGATCGGGAAGAGGTTCGGCGGTCTCGTCGAAGATGACGGTCACCTGCAGTGCGTCCTTGAAGGTGCTGAACCGGAAGCCGTGCACCGGTTGGCCGGACAGTTCCGGCACCGAGCCCGGATTGAGGACCACGTTGTGTTCGGGCAGCTGGCCAAGCTTGTCCCGGAGTTCCTGAGCGAGTTCGCTGATGGTTCGCCCGGGCCGCACCTGCGGCTCGGACCATCCGGTGATGTGGAGCCAGTGCGCGAGACCGTCCGAGGACTGCTCGTCGGGTCGGCCGAAGACTTCCATGTCGGTGCGGGCCTCGGCTGTGAATCCGGCGTCGCGTAGCGAGCACAGCCACTTGTACAAGCTCATGCCGCGGGCGGCGGGCATGGTCAACAGGTCGTTGGTTTGCCGGTGTACGACGACTGCGGTGTTGTCGCGGTAGTCGCAGGCCACGATCCAGCCGGCGGGGGCGTCGTCGCCGGAGAAGTGCTTCCACATGTGGGCGTCGACCCGCTCGGGAACATCGGCGCCCTGTTTGGCGGTGCTTTCGGCGGCGGTCGGGGTGGGTGCTGTTGCGGTGCTCACGGCTGGCCTCCTTTCAGGCGGGTGTTGACGGTCTTGGCTGCGGCGTCGGCTTCGAGGAGCCCGATCGCGTCGAGGAGTTGGAGCAGGCCGTCGCGCACGGCCGGGTCGCGGGCGATGGCCTGGCCGGCGAGCTGCGGGCGACCGTCGTCGAGCGGATGCGGATGTTCGGCTGCGACCCGGTCGGCGATGTGGAGGGCGGCGGCCCGGTCGATCTCCCGCTGCCGTTCCGGGTCGAGGTGGTGGATGAAGATCGAGCCGCCCTCGATCTCCCGGCCGCTCACCGGCGGGCCTTCCTGGTGAGCAGGTAGAAGCGGGCGCTGTCCGCGCCGCCCTGGATGAGTAGTCCCTGCCGGTGGAGAGCGGCGATATCGCTGCGCGCGGTCGTCCGCTTCGGGGCACCCAAGCCGCGATTGATGTCGTGCACCCGACCCGTGGTCACGACGCCACGGCGAGTCCGCAGTGCCTCAAGCAGCTCCGTCTGCCGTCCGGTGAGGCCGTTCACGACGTCGCCTGCTTCCGGTGTTCGCACTTGCCGAGCAGGCACGGTTCGGCGCGCTGTACCCACTCGTCATGGCCGACGAGTTCGTGCCGGTAACCCTCGGCTGCTTCACGTCGTCGGTCGCGGACACGGGGCGTGAACTGCTTGTGGGCGTCCTCGACGAGCGGGCCGACGTACTCGCCGAGCGAGGAGCCCTCGACGCAGCCCTTCGGGTTGATGCGGATCCAGAACGTGCGGGCAGCCAACCGCTCGGCACGGATCGCGGCAACGCACTCGTCGTGACCGAGCGCCCGAAGCACCCACGCCCGGTTGGCGGCCATGTCCCTGCAGTCGGCGCATGCAGTCGTCTGCTCGGACTTCATGACGCCGCCTCCAGGGCTTGCCGGTACAGGGCGGCGGGGGTGCGGACGGCGTCCGGGGCGAGCGGCCCGTGGTCGCGGTAGACGACCGACAGCGGCAGCGCGCCGTCACCGTGTCGGTCGATGCGCTGCATGAGCGGCTCACCCGACTCGGTGTGCTCGCACGTCCACAGCCAGCGGGAGTCGTCCAGCGCGGTCTGTGCCCGGTCCAGGTCGATCTGTGTTCCGTCGAGGACGATGGTCATCACGCCACCCGCCCCAGCCGTGCCCTGCGGGCAACCTCGAAGCGGGCGTGCTCCTTGGCGTTCTGCTTGAGGTAGTCGGCGATCGACCACGGCCGGACACCGTGGGCGCGGCGTTCCATCTCCACCTCGACACGCACCAGCGCGTCCAACTCCAGGTCCGCCAGCGGGCGGGGCTCGATGACGGTCGCCATCACGCCACCTGCCGGAGGGCGCTGGCCCGGTTCTCGGCCGCCGCCTGCGCGGTGACGGTGGCCAGCTTGTCGAGGACCGCCTGGTCGACGCTGCACAGGCTGATCGCGGCAGCCGTGCCGAGGGTGAGAGTGAGGTGGCCGCCGGTCGTGTCGAGGCGGATGTCGTCGGGCTGGCCGCCGAGGAGGATCAGGGCCTGGGATACGCGGGTCGGGCTGGTCACTGGGTCTCCTCAGGGGTCGGGTCAGGGTCGGGCTGGTTGTCGGCGATGCGCTGCAGCAGCACGGGCAGCGGCACGTCGACGTCTTCGGGGCGCGGCGGCGGGGACTGGAACGGCTTCATGGGGCGGTCTCCGTCCATGCGCCGAAGTGCACGGTGCGGGTGACGAGGACCGCGTTCTGCTCGTAGGCCCGCAGACCGGGCAGGGCTTCGAGCGCCTGCTTCCGGTCCCGGGACTGGGCGGTGAAACCGCCGTCGGCTAGACGCACCCCCCACTCGATGACTGTGGAGGCGGCGGCCGGTGCGGCTTGAGCGATGTCGTCGGCGAACACGAACTTCTTGCCGTCCTCGTTCGTCCACACCTTCGCCAACGCGACCTGGTGCAGGCGCTCTTGGAGTGCGTCACGCTCGGGCTCGGCCTTCTCGGCCCGGTCACGCCAGCGCTTCTTGCCGTCCACGTGGCGCTGGATCGTCCGGCGGAGTTCCGGCAGCGTGTTGCGGTCGGTGAAGGCGATGTCCTCCATGCGGTCCGCCAGCTCGCCGCGCAGGCGCTCGTTCTCCGCGAGCAGAGCGGACACCGTGTCGGCGGCGGCGTGCGCGGAGCAGCAGTCGAAGCCGATCTCTGGGTGCTTCTCGTAGGCAGCGAGGCCCTCGCGGGCAGCCCGCTCCGGGCTCGGCGGCGCGGAGTCCGCCGACATCGGGATGCCAGACTCGGCAATCCGGGCAGCAACCCGGGGATCGAAGGCGGTCATCGGTCGCCCTCCTCATCGAGCGGCGGCCGGTGTGGGGTGTCGATCCCCTCACCCAGAGCGGGCAGGCTGTACGCGTTGAGGACCGTCTGCCACTTGCGGCGGAACCGTGCCGCCTGGCCGATCGACCACAGGCTCGTAACCGCCTGGCTCAGCAGCAGCATCGCCATGAGTGACGGAGCATCGCCCGTGACGGCCAGCCAGATGCCACTCACGAACGCGGCGCTAGCGGCACCCGCGAGGAAGCCCTCTACTGCGAACCGGATGTACGGGAAGCTCTTCACGACGCCACCGCCTTCGCGGCAGCGAGCGCCTTCAGGCCGTAGCAGGAGACCTTGTCGTAGCGGCCAATCCCCCAGACGATCGCGTGGCAGGCCCACAGGAACTGCGAGTTGTAGTCGTGGAAGTCCCACTCCCACACGTCCTTGAACTCGTAGCCCTGGAAGCAGAAGTCCTCCAGCACGTTGCGCGCGGTGCGCTCGTCGCCCAAGTCCTCGTTCAACACCCAAGTGCGCAGGTGCTTGCCGGTCCCGGCGGGCACTCCGCCCCAGCGGGTGTCCTCGACGAACTGCTCGACCACTCGCTGCCGCAGCAGCTCCTCGGAGTACGACTGGACTGACGGCCGCCCACCACCGAGCTTCTCCGCCCAGTAGTGCGGGTTGATGCCCCACCTGCGGTCGGCGCGGAAGAACTTGAACATGTCGGGCAGGCGAGTGAAGACGTAGTCGTTGCCGACGTCGCCACACATGGCGCGCCGGCCGATCTCCTCAACCTCAAACCCGTCAGGGCGCGTCGCCAGCAGCAACTCCTCCGCCTCGTTCCACAACGCCTGGAACGGAGACACGGACCGGATGCTGGAAGTGATCTCGTCGAACGGGGTCAAGGGCTCGAAGCTCATCGGGCACCGCCCTGCTCTGGCCAGGCCGGAAGCTCAGTGATGACCTCGTCTGGCACGGTGGCCGCGACCAGCGCGACCTGCTCGGCATGACCGACCTGAGCCTCAAGTAGCGTGCTGTAGCGCTGGCAGTCCTGGTCAACCCAAGAGCCCTCGCCGAACACCATGGTTTCGAAGAGGATGGGAGGCCCGTCGCCGTGAGCGTGATCAAGGCCCAGCCACACCGTGGACACGATGTGCACCACGGACCGGTCGCGTGAACTGACCTCGGTCAGGTCGACGCGCTTGTACTCCGCGTCGCCCAACAGGTCGTTGGCGGTCGCGACATCGAGAAGAGTTCCGTCCTTGTCGTACCAGTTCACGCCGCACCGTCCAGGCCGAGCTGGGTGGGGAACTGGTCGGCGTAGTAGCGGTCCCACGTCTCGTCGAAGACCGGGTGGTGCCGCTCCGTCCACGCCTTCGTCTCGCGCACCGAACCGTTCGGCAGATCCGAATGACGGGTGCCGATGTCCTCGCCGCTCTGCGCCTTGTAGATCGCAGCGGCGCGCCGGCCGAACCAGGACTGCACCGACTCGACCTCCCGGCGCTTCAGCCCCTTGTCCTTGAGGAACTCCGGGACGTACAGCGGGATGTCGAGCGGGTCGATCTCCGGCTCTTCGCCCAGGGCGCGGGCTGCAACGAGGCGGCCCTTCGTCTCCAGCCACTCCGGCGCGACGATCCCCGACAAGATGGACAACACCTCGACCTGCTGCTTCGCGCGGGAGATAAGCGAGTCGAGCTGTTCTTCGGTGGCTCGCGGGTTGATGGCGCCACCCTGCGTCCAGTACGCCTCGATCGCGTCCGCGGTCTCGGTCTGGAAGGCGACGAGGGTCGGGCGGACATCGTCCGCAACGCGGTTCTCGTTGACGTTGGCCATCAGCATGAGGAAGCTGCGGACCGTCGTGGCGGCCATCGTGTAGGACTTGCCGTCAGCGCCAGTTGTGACCGTCTCGGTCACAACTCCCCAGGAGCGGGACTTGAGCTTGCGGAGCTGCGGCGAGTAGGCGAGGCCCAAGTCGTCGACAGCAGGCTTGAGGATGACGTGCGGCTGCCCGTCGATCAGCTTCGTGTGAAGGGAGCCAGCCGACAGTTCGAGCTTCACGACCTCGGCGGGCGCGATGGAGTCGGTCATGCCACGTCACCGCCGTCGCGGGGCTGGATGACCATGTCGTTCTCGTCCGCCCAAGCGCGGGCTCGGCTCTCCTGGTGTTCCGCGATGTGCTGGTCCCAGTCGGCGTAGCCGTAGGCGTGGTATTCGACCGACCCGAACTTGATGCGGGAGTGGGCGTTGCCCTTGTCGTCGAAGCGGACTTCCAGGCCATTCGCCTTGCCGTACTCCTCAACGGCGGCGTTCGTCATCAGCGGAAGCTGGATGTCAGCGACCGTCGGCGTCGGCGCCCCAGGGTGCTGCTCCAGCCAGTCCGCCAGCTCGCGCAGGCTGGCGATGTACTCGGTGCGGGCGGGGTTCTGCGATGATTCGGACAAGGTCCATTCCTTCTCTACGGAGGTGGTGAGGGGTGGATCTCGCGGCCTGTGGCCGCAGTGGCCCCGGCTGCCGGTCTCTGACCACCGGCGGTTGGGGCCGCGGACTAGGCGGCGCGGGTGAGGCGGGGTTCGGGCGGCCGGCTGTCGTGCTCGCCTTCCAGGTCGGGCGCTATGGCCGCCTGGTACTGGCCTTCGAGGTAGGCGTCGAGGTCAGTGATGCGGTACGCGATGTACCGGCCGATCTGGAATCCCTTACGCCCCGGGCCCTTGTCCTCAACGCGCCACTTCCGCAGCGTGGCGAGGGTTACCCCGATGTAGGGGGCGGCGGCTTCGATCCAGAGGCAGCCTTCGGGCGCCTTCTGCTTGGGTCCCTTCCGGTTGTGCATGGGGTTACTCCTTCGAGGTGGGGGGAGTTCCTGGAGACGTATCGTCCAGTTCTGGAGACGCTTTGGGCGCAAAAAGGACGAGGATGGCTACGCCAAGCGCCCTCACGAGTGCGGTCGCGTCGAGCACGTCCGCGGTCTTCTGCTTGCCAGTGGCCAGCTTCTCAATGAGGCCTCGGCCGCAGCCGCTCGCTTCCGCCAGGCTGTCGTAGCCGTAGGGGATGCCACGACCTGGGTGTTTCATGATCCATTGGAAGATCTGTGCATCTCTGAGCATGTAGCGACGGCTCAACGGTTCCCCCGTGGTGCGGAGCGGCCTTGATGTGACGAGTTAAGCATGACGGAGACGAATCGTCTACCAAACTGGACGACCTACCGGCGGGTATCGGCAAAGTTTCTGGCCGGATAGCCTTGATCCGTAGACGGTTCGTCTCCAACCAGGGAAGGTTGTACTAACTGACCTGCTACTTTTCCGACGCTGCTACTCCCCCATAGAGACAGTCGGTGTTGAAGTGCCACGAGAGGACGACGAGAACATGACGGCTCCGGCCACCGCCCCAGACCCCGGCGCGGCCGAACCATCCCCCGCCGGTGCACTCTCCCAGCTCATCCTGGACGCCATTCACAAGGGCGACTCGTATCAGCGCATGGCCGACCGGGCCGCCCACTCAGCAAGCGATGAGACCGTCTCCAAGCCCTACCTGCAGCGCATCGCCAAGAACCCGCCCGCCAATCCACCGACGGCCGGCCAGCTCGTCGCGATCGCCTACGCCCTCGGCAAGCCGGAGCAGCGCGTGATTGAAGCGGCAGCCCGGCAATGGCTGCGATACGAGGCCACCGAGCTCGCCGGCTACGACGAAGAAGTCCGCATCATCGTCGGCCACCTCGCAGGCAAGCCCAAGGCGGAGCTCATGAAGTGGCGGTACATGATCGAGGCTGAGGAGCGGGCGCGGCGCGAGGCTGAAAGCTGAAGCACCGTCGTCACACTGGGCTAGCCCCTGATCGCGAATGTCCGTAAGTAGACATTTCTTCAACTGATTGTCCAACACTCCCCGTAGACGTACAGTGCACCAACCGTGCACTTCCGGCCGATCTGGCTGACGGTGCACCGTTGCTGGGGAGGACGGATGCTGGACGTCGCCTACGAGGCCGTAAATGATCTCGCGCCGGGGAGGCTGGCGCGGATCGATGAAGACCGCGGAACCATAAGAGTTCGCCTCGATAAGGGCGCGCCCCTCGTCGACGTCGTGCGCCAGTTGAACATAGAGATAGATCAACTCATGGCGTCCTCCCACTGGTTCCAGCTGTGGGGCGACGAGATCATCTCTCGTGCCACGCCCGGTCGGCCCCTCAGTATCGAGTACCTGCTTGAGCGGGAAGAAGAACACGGGGTCGCCGTGAAGGAACGGCGAGGCCTCGTCAGCGTCCACATCGACCCCGATCTCGATGTCGAAGCCTTCGCGGCAGTCATGAACCCGGCCACCAACAAGCAGCTTGCCGGGGGACAGTGGTTCCAGCTGTACGCCGGTGAGATCATCGACAACTCACCGGAGCCGATGAGCCAGGTCTGAACGGGGGCGCCCATGCCGGGATACGTCGAGGATCGCTGGTTCAAGAAGGGCGTGGACCCGGAGAGCGGCAAGGCGATCCAAGTACCCACCGAACGTCACGGCAAGGGCAAGCGTTACAAAGTCACGGGCATCCCCGGAGTGCGGTCCCGATCCTTCCCGGACGGCCAGAAGGCGGCAGCCAAGAAGTGGCTCGCCGACGCCCAGACGGACAGCGGACGTGGTGAGTGGTACGACCCCCGCGACGGGTCCATCACCCTCGACGAGTATGTGCGCAAGCACTGGTGGCCGACCACGCGGTACCCGCCCACCACCAAGGCGCCGGTGAAGTCCCGCGTCTTCAACCACATCCTGCCGCACGCCGGTTCGCTGTCTCTCAACCGGATTGGCTTCGATGAGATCCGGGCCTGGCAGACCCGGGCGGAGCAGGACATCGACGTCGGCACCCTCGTTGTGACGTGGGCGCACTTCTCGTCCATCCTCCAGGCCGCGCACAAGGCCAAACGCATCCCGGTCAACCCGTTCCGTGACGATGACCTCAGAGCTCCGCGCCTGCCCAAATCGAAGGCGCTTGCCTGGACGCAGGACACGGTCGTGGCGGTCCGGCTGGCGCTGCCCGAGCGATACCGCATCCTCGTCGACTTGGCGGCCGGCGCGGGCCTTCGGCAGGGCGAATCCCTCGGTTTCTCGCCCGACGACGTGGACGGGGAGGACATTCTTGTCGTCCGGCAGATCGTCAAGGTGAACGGCAAGTTCGGGTTCGGCCCGCCGAAGGGGAACAAGGAGCGCGTCGCGCCCTGCGCGCCCGAGCTGGCGGAAGCCATCAAGGAGTACGCGAACCGCTTCCCCACGGTGGAGGTGACGCTCCCGTGGGTCGACCCCGACCGGCCCAGTCTCGCGTGGGCGGACCGGCCCAAGCGGACTGTGCGCCTGCTCGTCACCACCCAGTTCACCAACGGGCTGAACGGCGGGGCGATCAACAAGGACACGTTCAACGACCGGCACTGGAAGCCCGCTCTCGCGGAGGTCGGCCTCATCCTGCCGGCCGAGGTGACCTGGGTGGAGCCGAAGCAGGGCAAGAACCCGTGGCGCAAGGAGACGTGGAACATGCCGCGCGAGTTCGGCTTCCATGTCCTAAGGCACACGTTCGCTAGCGTCGTCCTGGCCGCGGGTGAGACGATTACTCAGCTCGCCGCGTGGCTCGGGCACGGTGATCCGGCTTTCACGCTAAGGACTTACGTGCACTTCATGCCGAAGTCCGGGAGCCGGGGCCTGGAGGCGATCGGACGGTTCATGTCCGGGGAGACCGCCGAGGCCGATGAGGAACCTGAGGCGGCCGACGGAAATGGATCTCCCCAGACGCTCCCCAGTAAAAATGGATCAAGGGTTGAGCGGTCATCCGAGGAGCCTGGATGACCGCCGCTGGATCCCATTCAATCTGCCCGTTTCAGCAGGTCAAGGTGTGTAGACCGTCGGCCTGGGTGCCGTCGGCATGCCGTTGCCGATGAAGAAGCTCGGGTGCGGTGGCTGGTTGTAGGCGGTGTTCTGCCATGCGATGCCCGTGCGGGCTCCGGAATTGACTGCCGAGCCCGCCGTGACCCACTGAACTGGCAAGACGAGCCGTGACGAGTGGTGACGAGGCAAGACGAACCGCTCCGTCTGGATCTCCCCGGACGCCCCCCATGGGCCCTCCCTCCCCAGATTCTCCCCAGAAAAAGCGGTGGAGATGCGCCGTCACCAGGCCGTCCCCACTACCTCAGCACCTCGCCGAGGTGCCCTGGCTCGTAGTCGTTCCCCGTTCGGGTGGCATCTTCCCGCCTTATGTCTTCCATGGCGATAAGGCAATCGGCGCAGGCGCGGACTTCCCTCTCACCATCCCCGCGGGGATGAATTGCACCGACGACCGCCGTGGGTACCTCGCCCTTACCGGGATGCCGGAAGCAGAAGTCCGGCAGCCAGTGATAGAGGTCGAGGATCTGCTGGCGGTCCATGTGTTGTCTCCTGCGGCCGGCGGGGTGGGGGTGCGGGGGCGTTGCCCTGATTCCCGCTCTGTTCAACTGAATGCGCTGGTCAGGGGTTGTTCACTCGATCGAGCGAACGCCCGTTCGAATCTAGGACACTACATCGGGCCCTGCGGCATATGCCATAGCACGCAGAGCTCGGGGTCAATCTCGATCGACTGGCGACCATTTGGGTACTGACACAAGATCGTTTGAGCAACAGCGTTTGACGGGTGTCCCGCCGCCGCACCCCCCGACCCGACTGGGTCATCGACCGCCGAAGACTTCTCGGCCACCGGATCGCGGACCTGCGACGCCAAGCAGAGCTTTCACAGGAACAGCTGGCCAACCTCGCCGGCATGGAACGCCGCAGCATCCAGCGCTACGAGAACGCCCAACGCGACCCGCAGTTCTCGGACCTGCTCCTCATTGCGCACGCGCTGAGAGTGCATGTCACCGACCTCCTTCGGAGTGAGCAGCCGCACGACGGGATCTAGGCCGCACGGCTGACTTCCAGTCAATAGCACGCCGTATAGGGGACGAAAGCGCGCCGCGCGCATATATCTGTGTGGGATGCGTGTGCCCTGTGTGGCTCTGTAACCCCAGGTCAAGTGTTGGCCAAACGTTCCTGCCCGTAACCCGATAAACCGACCGCCGATGGGTCAGGGCGTCTCGTCGGCCAGCTTCTCGAATGCCGTCTCGCCGGCTATCTCGTAGGCGCCATGCAGCCGCTCGGCCTCACCGCACGGTCCCGCGCCGAGGCTCCGGCATTGCCCGCATTTGGTGGCGTGGTCGACGTAGGCGCCCCACGCCTTCTGCATGGGGGTGAGTTCGCCAGCGATCGAGGCTATGACCGGCGGACCGGTTCCGCTGTCGGGCTGGGGGTCTCTACGCTCGTCCATGTCGACGCTCCGGTAGCAGTGTTCGTCGGCCACGCCCCCGGGCCGGTCAGACGGTCGCGGGGGTTCGTCCTGGTCTGGGGTCACACCCTACTCCGGAGGTATAGGGGGTATAGGCCGTCTGGGTCGACTGGTCTCGCCTGTCAGAGTAGGCCCACCTAGCGTCAAAATCATGAAGTGGGAGCCGGAGATTCCGAGGTGGCGGCAGGTGTACGCCGTGATGTCGGAGCGGATTCTCGACGGCACCTACGAGCCCGGCGGGCGGCTTCCGTCCGGGATGGCGATCTGTGACGAGTTCGGGATTAGCCCAGTGACCGCGAAGCGCGTGTTGACGGAGCTACGGAAAGCGAGCCTCGCGTACATGCAGCCTGGCATCGGGACGTTCGTGACCGAGCTGCCGCAGCCTGAGGCCTGACGTGCCGAAGCCCCGCTCAGTGGCGGGACTCCAGGGTGCCGTGCGTTCAGGTGCGCCGCTGGATTTCAGCGATGGCGATTTCGGCGCCGTGGGCGTGGCTGGCGCGGTCGTCGTCAAGCTGGGCGTGTGTGGAGCCGAGTGTCTGCTGGTTTTCCCAGTACGCCAAGTCGTCGTCACTGAGGCTCTTCACGAAGTCCCGGGTCTCTGTGTCGGTGGCGTACCTGTGCAATGCGGGCTTGCTGTTCATCTGCCTTCTCCTCGTCAGCTCTGGTGGATGGGGACGATCTCGTTGGGCTTCACGAGGTAGGGGTCGGTCGGGTCGTCGGGCACGTAGATGTGCATGTACTCGCCTGCGGTCTCGACGCGGGTGACCGTCTCGATGCGCCCGCAGAGGGTGATGACGTCGCCGGGCTTGAGCTGGCTGGCGATGGTTTGGGTCGTCACGCGTTCTCCCTGATCAGGGTGGCTTGCCACCGTTCGCTTTCAATATGGCACGCCCGTTGACCGGTGGCAAGCCACCCTGACATGATTGTTTGCATGCCCAGCGTCCACAGGAACCCAGTCAAAAACTTCCGCCCACCCGCCGAGCTCTACGAGCGAGCCAAAACCGCCGTCGGCGCCATCGGGCGCGACATGAACGGCTACCTCGTCGACTGCCTACGCCGCCTCACCGGAGACCAGGAAGCGGAAAGTGTGACGGCCGAATGGGCCGTACAAGCCGGACAGGGCGACCAGTGGCACCTCGCCACCGACTGGTATCCGGAACGGAGTCAGGCCGCGGAACGCCTCGACTGGTTCCGCAGCAACTCGGCCGCGTCGGTGTCACACCGGCTCGCCAGGAAGACGACCACCATCGTCATCGACATCGAGGAGCAGCCGCCGGCTTCTCCGTAGCCCGCGGTCCGACCCCCGCCCTAGACTGATCGGCATGCCCCCCTCTCCCCCGGTCACTGGTTCCGCGCGGCCTCCTGTGCGGCCTGCTGCCGTGGTGAATGCGGAGATTCGCGCACTGGTGGAGTCGGCGCGCGGCTGGCTGTACGGGGAGACGCGGCAGCGGTACGAGAAGCTCGTCGTCGAGTGGGACGCAGCCAAAGCGGCGGAGCGGTGCGAGGTGGTGGAGGCGGCGTAGGGAGCCCCACGTAGGATCCCCCGGCGACCTTCGGCTTCCCCGCTCCCCTGCTCGCCCTGGAATCCCGCGCCTGGGAGGAAATTCAGGCCGGACGCCTCACCGTCGCCACCGCGCAAGCCGTACACGCAGGCGTCGCCGAGTACGCCGAGGCCAGCGGGGGTGCGCGGTACGAGGTCGAGATGGGGCTCAAGCAGGCTGTGCGGCACGGCGAGAGCTAGGCCGAGGGTGGCCGGACTTCCCACACCTCGGCTACTGCCCCGTCATAGTCGCGCACCTCGAACCGTCCCGTCGGTACAGCAGTCGCCTCCGAATACGACCCGTCCGTCGGCGGCACCCAGTCCGGCGGTGGCGGCGGAGGCAGCTCGGAGCGGTCGACCCAGCGGCCGTCCATGCGCGGTGGCAGAAAGCCCTCCGGGGCATCTACCGGGGCACGGAATACTACATAGTCCGGCTCGCTCACGGACGCCTCCCCTGGTTGCAGCCTCGCCCGGGGGTTCCACGACCCGGGCGGGGCTTCAGCAACAGCACACCCGCACTTGGCTATGAATGCCTGCACGGATACGTCAAGCCTAGCCCTGGCCACCGACAACGCGGGGCGCGTCGACAGGCGGTACTCGTCGGCCTTCAGCCCGAAGCCCTGCTCGGCCGCCCGCCGCGTGTTCACCCGCATCTGGGCCAGGTTCTCCCCCAGCGGGCGAAGGCACTCCAACTCGACGACAGGCACGGCCGGGGCGTGGCGGTGCACCTGCGACAGGGCGCGGTCTACGTTCGGGTATGGGCGGTACGACACGGGGATCCCCTTTGACGGCTGACCCCAGGATGGCAGAGCCTTACGTCTCATCCGGCCAGGTCGTCAACGTCTCGCCGGTCTCCTCGTCGACGAGGGTGACGCGGGCGCCCGTGACGGTGCCGTGCTCGCCGATCCACCGCGTGAACTTCGCCTCCGCCGTCGGCCGGGACGCCCACCAGCCGTGCATTACCGGGCGGGCGCCGGCGTGCAGGGCGAGGTGGTACCGCTGGTCGTCCACGGCTGCCCGTCCCCCGGCGTGACCTGGTCGACCTGCCGCCATAGACTCGAACACATGTCCGATCTTACGCCCGTCGAGCGCCTCGCCAAACTGCGCGCCGTCGAGGAATGGCTCGCCTGACAGCTCGACCACACCCGGCGGAAGATCGAACAGGTTGAGCAGCAGACACGCGCCATCGACGGCTACGTCACCGAACAGGAAAGGCACGCAGGCCAGGCTGTCGGCGTCACCATCCACGCCGCCACCTGCCCCAGAATCCAGCAGCCCGTCACGACCCTCAACGCCACCGACGCGCGATACGCGCTCGTCAAGGACAGCGGCTTCAACCACCCCTGCCAGCACTGCCGACCCGACAAGAGCCTCGGGATCGTGAAGGAATAGGCACTGTCGGTCACAGCTCGGTCATCAGAAACCCGCAAATCCTTCACGCAGAGCAATCATGGCACTACGGTCATCGCACCCGCACCACCCGAGGGGGACGAAATGACCAGCCCGTACACCACACCGCCCGCGCCACAGCCCGCCAGACCCGCACCGAAGTGGGCCCGCAAGCGCTACGCCCTCCCCGCGATCGCGATGGCCTTCCTCATCGGTCTCGGCGCCGGTCTCGGCGACCCACAGACGACCGACGTGAAATCCACCGCCGCCAAGGCCGGACCCACCGTCACCGCGACAGCGACCGTCACAGCAACCGAGACCGCAGAGGCCAAGACCAAAGCCAAAGCGGCGCCTACCGTAACCGCCACCGAGACAGTGAAAGTGAAGGTCACCAAGACCGTCACCGCCCAGCCCGCAGCAGACGACAACGCCGACGACAGCAACGGGGGCACCACCGGCGGCAGCGACGTCTACTACGCCAACTGCACGGAAGCCCGCGCCGCAGGGGCCGCACCCATCCACCGCGGCGAACCCGGCTACGGCAGCCACCTCGACCGGGATGGCGACGGCACCGGCTGCGACAGCTGACGACAGCGCGAACGCCCGCCCCCGGTTATGTCAGGGGCGGGCGTTCTGGCTCTCGCGCGAGGTGAGCTACCCCAAGGATGACAGAACGAGGCGGCTGATACTCATCACAGCCCGATATCCTCGCTCGCGGCGTCGGTCCACTTGTCGGCTTCGCGGATCGCGACCTTCGGCTGCGCATAGTCACCGACGAACGGGTTCCAGTAGCGCGCCTGAACCCCGAGGATCTCGGCGGGTGGCCGCTCTCGGTATCTCCTGTATGGGCCGGCGGAACGGAAAGCCTCGACAGTGTTGCAACTGCGGCAGAGCAAGCCGCGGACGAGTCCCGTCGTGTGGTCATGGTCCGTCACGAGGCGGTCCTGTGCGGCGCAGATCCCGCACCTTCCCGCCTGCCACTCCTCGATCATGGCGAGGCCGGAGACATCCGGATCAGGATCTCGGGGTGCAAGATTGCCCAGGACTGCCCAGTCCCAGCAGGCGGGGGCCGCCTCGTCGACCGCTCGGTGCGCCTCCTGTTCAGCGGCTTCGGCGGCTGCTACCTCACGGTCGTGCTCGGAGTGCTCCTCTGGGGTGAGGTGCTGCAGGCATGAGCGCGGTCGGCCCTCGCGCTTTGGTAGGCGCCAGTACGCGAGCGGGCTCTGCTGGCATGGCGCCCCGCGCTTGGTCGGGCGCCCGCAGGGTGATGGCGGCGAGTAGGGAACCACATCCACGTCGAACGGGAACTGGTAAGTCACTGCCCCTCCTTGGATGCAGGCCGGAAGCGGTCGGCGATCCCGATAAACAGTGCTTCGGCTGCGTCGACGTGGGCGGCATTGCGTTGGCCCTTGTTGCGCCGTTTCCAGTACCCGACGGTCGTGGCGGGGTTGTCGTGGTCGGCGAAGGCTTGGACTTCGGCGAGGTCGACGTGGTCGTCGAGCATGTGCGTGATGCGGCTGGCTCGCAGGACGTGGGGAGTGAGCTTCCGGCAGACCTTGCACCGGGCGAAGGCGTGGCCGGGCTTGTCCACGGCCGGGCAGGTGAGCACGCGAGCCTTGCGTCCGAGGCGCGTCAGCAGTCGGGCGATGTCGTGCCGGTCGAGCCTGCGGCCGTCGGCGTCGAGGAGGAGCGGTCCTTCGGTGCGGTCTGTGGCGTGGGCATCGAGGAGTTCGGCGACGGTGATTGGCAGCGGGAGGATGCGCGGCTTGGCCTTTTTCCGGGTGACGTCGAGGTAGGAACGGCGTCCTCGTTCGATTCTCTTGTTCACGTCGGCGGCAACCATCTCGGAGACGCGACCGGCGAGGGTGTAGAGGAGCAGGACGATGAGCGCGTCGAACTCATTGCCCGCCGCCGCGACCACTGCCTGGACCTCGTCGACTTCGAGGACGGGCGTGCTCGTTGAGGTGTTGCCCTTGTCGACCTTGGGGCGGTCGTCTTGGGTGACGGGATTTTTGGGGAGGTCGATCTTTTCGGCGGCGTATGTGTGGAGCGAGGAGAGCGCGTTGAGGTAGCGGGAGATGGTGGTGGGCGGGGCGTCGCGGCCTTCCATGCGCAGCCGCCAGGCGCGGATGTGGTCGGCGGTGAAGCAGCCGAGGGCGAACCGTTCGTGGCCGAGCTCCTGGGCGTAGGCGCCCCAGACGCGGCGGATGTCGTCGACGTAGTTGCGCTTGGTCTGGAGGCTGCCGCGTCGGGTGGAGGACAGCCAGTCCATGACCATGACGAAGGTGTCGGGGGTGACGGCTTCGGCGAGGAGTTCGGCGCGGGGCCGGTAGATGCGCTCTTGCCCACGCTGGTCGACCTGGACCATGCCGAGGTCGTTGACGAGCTTGCGGCGGACTTCCTCGAACAGGTCCGAGCCGGGCAGTGCGATCGACTGCCCGGTGGACCGCTGCGACAGGGGTGCAGAGTCAGACACGATCCGCTCCCACGAGGGTCGGTCCCTGCCGGGCGACGACTTCACCGTCAGAAGCGATCAGTCGGAGTTTGGGGAACGCCTTCGGCTTCTCCTGGCCGGGCGCCTCAGGCCACTCGTCGGCTGACAGGCCGTAGGACGGCGGCTCCCATCCGTGGATGGTGTGGATCAGTTCAGCCGCCTTGTGGTACTTGGCCTCCCAGTTCCACGAGAAGAACAGGGGCAGGAGGCCACCGGTGTTCGGGATTGCTTCTGGCGCTCGGGACTTGCTGCCCTCGGCCCGCTCCAGGATCGGCTTGGCGTACTTCCGGCACCGGGGGCGCGAGCAGAAGGCCCAGTGCGTAAGCCAGCCTGTTGCCGGGTCGAACTCGGCAAAGCCCAGCGACGTTGACTTGCCGCAGAGGCGGTCGACGCGGACCATCGGGGCCCTGCATCCATGAGGGCCCGCCTCCCAGTCAGGCTCATAGCGCGGCGCATCGGCGGCGACAAGCTGCCACATCCGCTTGTTGTCTGCGTTCAGCACCTCACGCGTCCGTTGCCATGTGGTGACAGTCGGGTCGTGGCGGCGGGGGTCGCGAAGCGTCACCCAGCCGAGGGCGAGTATCAGGTCTCGGGTGCCTTCTGGCATTCGCCGCTCGCTGTACACGCGGGTGGCGAGTTGGTCGTATCGGAGCATTCCGCCGCGGTCGTCCGGGCTCTGATTCATACTCAAATTCTAGCGCATAAGGGAACGTTATGCGCTAGCCGCGGCGGTGGCGGGCGCTCGGAGTGTCCTCGAATACCGGGCCCGCGCGGGCTCCGAGTAGGGTCCCAAGCCATGACCACTTACGCAGGGCCAGCCGTGCTCCTCATCGACGACGGGCGCCAGTTCGACACCGCGGCCGACCTCACCAAGGACTCGTCCGGAACCTGGCACGGCACCCTCACCTTCCATGGGCAGGATCTCGTCCCAGTGCTGCTGAACGTCCAGGACGGTCACGTCCTCGTCGACGGCCGGCCCGGCGAGTTCGTTCGCCCCGACAGGTCGGACTGGACCATCAACAGTGGCAGCCCGTTCGTCATCCGCATCCTGGGTAGCGGCGAAGCGCCGTTCTGACCACAGACACGACGAAGCCCCGCCCTCCGGAGAGGGCGGGGCTTTCACGTCTGGCACCTCGCGAGGCGGGCATCAGCCGCCCGGCTGTTCCCCCGCGAGGTATCTCCAGAACGCCAGAGACGCCCCCGCATTACTCACCGCGAGGGCAAGTAACACGGGGGCGCGGCTCACTCGCTGGGTTCGCCCGGCGGCAGGTCGGGTTCGAGGAACGGGCTAATGCTCGGCGCGGGTACGGGCTGCGGTTCGATGCGGCCCATCTGCTCCAGCGACCGGGCGTCCGCCGCAGTGTCGTCACGGCGCGGCTGAACGGGTACGGCTTCGGGCATGCGGGTTCCTCACAGTCTTCGGTACGAGGCGGTCATGGCGAGCATGGCGGCCCCGAGCAGACCGCGGCCTTGGGGTTCGGCCGGGCCACCGCCGGGATCCGGTGCTCCGTCGCGGCGGCAGACGAGGGCGTCGGGGTCGTCGGCCGGGGCCTGGAGGGAGTAGCCGTCGGGGCAGGTCTGTCCGTCGCGGCCGTCTGCGCCCGCGGGCCCTGGTTCGCCTTGAGGTCCGGCCGGCCCTGGCTCGCCCTGCGGGCCTGCCACTCCGTCGACGCCTGCGGCCCCAGGCGCCCCGGGTTCGCCAATGCCGCTGCTGCCGTCGGCTCCGTCCTTACCCGGCGTGCCGCTCGCCCCGGGCTTGCCAGGGTCGCCTTTCGGCCCGGGTGGTCCAGGGATCGGGACGGGGACCTCGGCGCGGGCGGGCAGGTCGTCGACAGCCTTCGCCGGATCAGGCGCGGCCGGTTTCTCCCCGGCGGCCTGCAACTGCGAGCGAAGCTGGCGCACGTCTCCGGCCAGCGTGGACACGGCGGTGCCGCGGAGGTCTGCTTCAGTGGCGAGTTCGGCGGCGCGGCGGTCGCCGTCGTCGATGCGCTGCCAGATGAGGATTCCGAACCCGGTCAGCAGGAGCAACGCGCAGACGATCCACATGAGGTGGCGTCGGCGGACGAATACCTGCCCGGCCCGGGTCACGGTGTACCCCCGAGTTGCGTGACGAGCAGGCGGAGGCGTGCGATCTCCAACTCGGCTGCCGCCGCACGCGTTTCCGCCGCAGCCTCTTTGGCTTCGGCCTTCTCAAGCCGCGCTTCGAGACGCCCTGTCAGGGTGTCGTATCCGCCGATGACTCCGCCCTCCCGCTGTGCCCTTCCTGCGATCCGGGAGCCGTACATGGCTGCCAGTCCGGCCACCAGGGCGCTACCCAGCACCCCTAGAGCCGTGACCGTGGCAGCGTCCATGGGGCGCCCTCCCGGTCGCGCAAGGTGGGCAGGATCAGACGCCTGAGGCGGTCGACGCGGAGTTCTTCTCCCCGACGACCTTGGCGAACAGGCCCTTCAGGAGTGAGCCGACGGCCGCGATCCCGGCGGCTCCGACGGTCTCCCACAGGGATGCGGAGAACATGTCGCCCGGTCCGGCGGCGAGCGCGACGGCGCCGGCCGCTGTGAGGAACGTCCAGACGACGCGTTCGGCGAGGTCCTTGGCGTAAGTCTGGGCGGTCTTGGTGATGGTGGTGACGTTGGACATGATGGTTCTCGTTTCAGACGGGCTGCGCGAGCTGGCGGCAGCCGACGACGGTTCCCGAGGCGTTGCGCACCTCGCGGTAGGGGACGAGGAGGTCGCTACGCCGGTCGGCCAGTGCAAGAGCGACGACGAGGGATACGACGTAGCGGACCCCGTCACGCTTCAGCGGGAGATCCAGTGCGTGGCCGTACTCGACGAGTTCGGTCCCGTCACCCTGGGTTCCGAGTTCGATCATTCCGAGACGTGCAGGTGTCGGCTCGGGCTCGATGACGAAGCGCAGGTGCAGGTCGAGGTCGTCCTCGCCATCCTCACGCTCGTTCGAGTACAGGCGGATCGGGTGAGGGGTCAGGTTGAGGATCACGTCGGCTCCTCACGCTGCAGCGGTTCGATCCCCAGCACGCGAAGGGACTGCCACCAGTCCTCGAACCGCACCGCGCGGTCGTCGATATATGCGATGGCGGGCAGCTTCCGGTCCGTGACCAACAGCAGGCCGCGTGTGCTCCAGAACGGCTTGCGGCGGCCGTACCAGGTGCGCGGCAGCCAGGTGGTGCACTCGAAGGCGTACCCCGAAGTGCGCTCGATCCAGCGGGCGACCTGCTTCGGATTGCGGGTGGTGTGGATGAACACGGCGTACTGCTGCGTGAGCTGGGACAGTGCGGCCACGGCTCCGGGCTTCCAGTCACCGTAGATGGAGCCGTCCGCCCAGCCGCGCTCGTAGGAGTGCAGGACGCCGTCGAAGTCCACGGCCACTGTCGGGACGTAGGTCACGGGCTGCACACCCCGATCGCCACTCGGTAGAGGTGGCCAGGGCCGAACCGCAGCAGGATGCAGTCCCGGCAGAAGAGGCGCCAGATCACGTCGCCTCCCGCGCGCGTTCGGCGAGCCAACGCCGGACGGTCTGGTTGTGTCTGGCGTCGGCGAGCGCGTTGTGCTCGCCGGATTCCTGTTGCGGGAGGTCGTCCCAGGCGAGTCCGAGGCGCGCTCGCTCTTGCTGGATGTCCCGGGTGAACATCGGGACACCGTCGGGGAGATCGATCATGCGGCCCCAGAGTTGGGCCAAGCAGACGTGGTCGTAGGCCCCGTAGTTCGCCCACAGCTCTACGTCCGGTCCGGCAGCGCGGATGAAGTCAGCGACCTCGTTGGCGATCCGTCCGCGCGGTTTCACGCGGTAGTCGGCGTAGTGGAAGAGCCACCGCTTCGGCATGTGGATCCGCTGGTCTCCGTGACCCTTCGGGAGTCCGGGGACCACGTTCTCCATCAACCACTTGTGCTTGCGGATGCGCCGCACTGGCATGTCGCGGTTCACCGCGTAGTACACGCGGCCGTCGTCGCACACCATGCCGATCGAGATCAGCTCGATGGCGCGGCCGTCCTCCAGGAACTCCAGGTCGTAGTCAATGACGGTCACGCGATCACCTGGAATCCGTATTTCGCGCCGAGCTTGGTGAGGCTGGTCTTGCCGGGGATGCCGTCGGCGTCGGCGCCGACGTAGCTGCCTCCGGCCTTGGAGCGCTGCCACTTGGCGTAGGCGGTGACGGTGGCGCTGCCGTAGTGGCCGTCGCCGAGGGGCTTGGTGAGAAGTCCGGCGTCGACGAGAGCGGTTTCGACGGTGCGCACGCCGGCGTAGGTGACGGGCGCGCCCTTGGCGGCAGGGTTGGACCTCGCCGCGGCGATGAGCTTCGACAGGTCGACGGCGGGCTTCTGCGGCTTCGGCAGAGTGACTGGAGTCGACGGAACACCGATGCGCTTCGCGACCCGGGCTCGCATGGATGCCATGGTGAAGCCGCGGGGGTCGACTTTGCCGGGCTGCCATTCGAGGTGGCCGATGACGCGGCGTGCGGTCCAGCCGTGTTCGCGGCAGATCGCTGCGGCGACTTTCTCGATGGCGAGGAGTTGGGCGTCCGGCCAGGGGTCTTCGCCGTCGCCGAGGTTCTCGCACTCGAAGCCGTAGAAGTGGCGGTTGCCGTCGGTGTTCGCCTCGTTGTCCGGCGGGAGGGCTGTCTCGTTGATGACGGCGCGCAGTACGTCGCCGTCACCGAGGCCTGCGTGGTTGGCGCGGCCGTAGCCGACGAGGTGGACGCGGCCGTCCTTGGTGATGACGCCGTGGGACAGCGGACCGGGCAGGCTGCTGTGTCCGTCGCGGCAGATCTCGACGGTGCGCTCACTGCCGGAGGTCACGGTGTGGTGGATCATCACGCCCTGGACCGGGCCCCATGGGCCTTTGTGGTTTCGGTTGCGGTCTTCCCAGTTGCCGACTTCGACGACGGAGACGCCTTCGTCGATGAGGCTTTGCAGGAAGGTTCTTGCTGGGGGCGGTGTGGCCATGCGGGTTCCCTTCACAGCGGGGTTACCTTCAAATCGTAGCCTGAACCCCGCTAATCACCTCTGATTCACAGGTATCGTTGCGGTAGATCCTGGCTCAGAGGATCAGTGCCGGGGGTGCGGCCGTGCGGGTCCACCCCCCCGGCGCCCAACACCCCCCGCCCCCCCGCACCCCCCCCGCGCAGGAGCAACCGCATGCAGGATCCGCTCACAGTTGCCTTCGAAGTGCCGCGCCCATGGCCACAGATCGACGCCTATGGCACGCGCCAGGCTGCCCGGAAGAAGATTCGCTGGCAGCGCCGTCGCTACCACGACACGGTGATCGCGGGCCGCGCTATCCGCTGGCCCAACCTGATCACGGTGTGGCACCGCGACCCGTCAAGCTACGACGACAAAACGTGCCCCACCTATCCGGGCAACGCATGGCGCTTCCACGTCCACCACTGGCGGCTCCAGATCCACCCGTTCCAGCACTGGCGCCGCCGCCTGCTCACCTGCTGTGCCTGGTGCCACGGCCGCGACCGCAAGGGCGACCCGGTCAACCACTCCCACGCCTGGGACGGCCCCCGCGCCCGCTGGTGGCAGGGCGAGCCTGGCCTGTTCCACAGCGACTGCTCAGCCATCAAGCGGGCGCACTCAACCTGCGTCTGTGATCTGCCCGCCTTGGACGGCGGCGACTACGGGCACTGCGCAACATGCGGCCTCTTTCGGCCCTTCGGACTCACCGAGGCCAACCTTGCACGCGCCCGGGACCTGCACACCATTCCGCAAGGCCGCCGCCGCGCCGACACCGAAGAGAGGCCCGAGCGGGACGGAGGCGAGTCGTGAGCGCAATCTGTGTAGCCCTCGGATGCCTGTTCGCGTTCCTCGTGCTGCCCCAGCCCGGCACCGTGCACTACGACTACGCGCCCGCCGCCCGGAGCAGCCGATGAGTACGACACCTTTCCGCCGCCCGCCCGCAGTCCGCGAACTCGCCCAAGCCCTCCGCCTCACTCGCGAGTTCGTCGGGGAGGAACTCCTCCCGCCCATCGACGGCTGGTCCTGGTACGACGCACTCAAGAGGTGGGCCCCCGAATACCTGCCGACCGCTGTGGACCCGACGAGCGACGAGTCCCGCCGCTGCCCCCGCTGCGACTGCCCCGACGGACACGAGCAGTGCGAGCACTGCAAGGTCTGCCCGCACGCGGCTCTGCCAAAGGTCGCCTGCGCCGCACTACATACCGATTCGGAGGGTCAGCAGATCCCCTGCCCGGGATACCCGCATGCCACCACGCACGGCCCCGATCGCCATCCCGCACTCACCGCCAAGCTCCACGGGGCAGGCCTGGAGGATCGCCTGCGTGACGCCGAGATCCGGGCGGCCGTCGCCGAACACGAAGCCGAGGCTTACCGCAATCAGGTGCAAGCCCTCGTCCGCGAACTCCTCCGAGCTCGCGAGATCCCCGAGGAAGAGTTTCCGCAGAAGGTTCGCGTGATCATCCTCGACGAGGAGGCACCGTGACCGAGCCTCAACCCGCCTTCGCGATCGCCCTGCACGAGGACGACGGCACGCTCCTCGTCGGCATCCACCCCGACGGGCAGATCGAGACCGGCCCCAACTATCAACCAGACGCCGCCGCGAGCGAGTTCTGGGACGCCGTCACCCGAGCCGCGCAAGCGGCAAACCCCTGGGGAGGGCCAGTGACCACCGAACCCGAAGGGCACCCCCAACACGCCACGCAACCGGAAGCAGCCCCCGGCCTCCCCCGCGTTGTCCGCGACCTCACCTTGGCCTCGGAGCGGTATCCCCGCCAGGACGGCGACTTCACCATCCTTGGCCCCGAGATCTTCACCGACCAGACCGGTGACGTCATCTGCTGGAAAGGCGTCAACTACGTGCGTCAGGAAGCGAAGGAAGCAACCGAATGAAAACCCTCGTAACTGGCGGCTCCGGCTTCATCGCCTCGTGGATCCGCAAGGAACTCCTCGCGCGTGGCCACAGCGTCCTCGTCTTCGACCACCAGGACCGGCGCCAGCAGCTCGCCGACGGTGAGGAGTTCTTCCTCGGCGACGTCCGCGACGCGACCGCGGTGACGGAGGCCGCCGCGCACTGCGACGGGATCATCCACCTTGCCGCGGTCCTGGGCACGCAGGAGACCATCAGCAACCCGCGGCCGTCCGCCGAGACGAACATCCTCGGCAGCCTCAACGTGTTCGAGGCGGCAGCGCAGTACGACCTGCCCGTCGCCTACGCAGGCGTCGGCAACCACTGGATGAGACTCCAGGGCACCGGCTGCTACACGATCACCAAGAGTGCGGCCGAGGACCTGGCGAGGATGTACAACCTCTACCGCGACGGCGGGCGGATCACCATCGTCCGACCCGTCAACGCATATGGGCCAGGGCAGAGCGTGGCCAAGCCCTACGGCACGAGCAAGGTCAGGAAAATCGCGCCCTCCTTCACGTGCCGCGCGCTCGCCGGGGCCGACATCGAGGTGTACGGCGACGGCACCCAGATCAGCGACTGCGTCTACGTCGAAGACGTCGCCCGTGCCTTCGTCGCCGCCCTGGAGTACACGGCGCAGCGTGGGCCCACCGAACGCCCCGTCGAGGTCGGGCCGCTCACCTCGGTCACCGTCAACGACATCGCCCGCCTCGTCGCCGAGCAGGCCGCGATCCTCACTGACCGCGAGCCCGTCGGCATCACCCACCTGCCCATGCGACCGGGCGAGGTACCAAACGCGATCGTCACCTCCGACACGGACACGCTCAAGCAGGTCGGGCTGGACGCCGCCGACTTCGTCCCCCTCGACGAGGGCATCCGGCGGACCGTCGACTACTACGCGAGCACCTGGCTCCCCGGCTATATGGCGGCGGTGTGAACCCGGCGCCCGCCTCGGCTTCCGTCATCGGGCGTATCCGTCGTGCGCGAAAGGAGCGCGGGGTGTCGGCGCAGGCACTCGCTGACGCAGTTACCGAGAAGGGCTACAAGCTCTCGCGCGAGACTCTGGCCGCAGCCGAGAACGGCTTCCGGGAAACAATCCCGGTCGACCTACTCGTGCTCGCTGCGGAGGTCCTCGGCGTGCCTCCCGCTCACCTCTTGTCGGATGGCCCATGGTGCACGGCATGCGCTGACGGCCCTCCATCTGGCTTCACCTGCAACGCATGCGGAGCGGGCGCATGAGGGTTCATTTCTGGACGGCCGACAGCGCAGGCTCAGGTTTGTACCGCGGGGTCCTCCCGGCGATGTCGCTGGACTGGATCGGCCACCAGCCGTCCGCCGGCCCACGCCTCCCCGAGGACTGGCGGGAGCAGGGCTACGACGTCGTCGTCGGCTGCCGCGTCGCCAAGCCCGCCGCATCTCAAACTTGGCGGGAGATGCGCGACCTCGGCATTCGCTTGGTCATGGATTTGGATGACGACTACTTCAACCTCGACTTCACGAATCCCGTCGCGCGGGAGTGGGCTGATCCTGTCCTGCGGCAGGGCCTGATCGACAACATCGCACTCAGCGACACCGTCACCTGCTGCTCCGAGCCCTTGGCCGAAGTGCTGCGCGACTACCACGACGATGTCCGCGTCGTGCCCAACGGGCTGCCCGCTCAGCACCTCGGGCACGTCCGCGACTACAACCCGGAGCGACTGTCGGTCGGTTGGGCTGGTACGTCGTCCACAGTCGCCGAGATGGGCGTGCCGGGGGTGGTGCGGGCCTTGAATCGGATCGCCGACTACGGGTGGCCGGGCGGGGTGGTGGTGCGGCTCGTCGGCATCGACCCGCAGACCGCGATCCGTTCCGGACTTCGGGGCAAGCGGCTCGGGGCGCTGGGCTGGGTGGAGAACTTCGGGCACTACCTGCAGGCCGTGGCCGGGTTCGATGTGTGGGTGGCGCCGTACCGGGACATCCCCTTCAACCGGGCCAAGTTCGCCACCAAGTTCCTGGAGTCGTCTGTCCTCGGCATCCCGCTGATCGCCTCGGACATCGAGCCGTACAGGCGGGTGATCCGGCACGGCGAGAACGGGTTCCTCATCCGGCACGAGCACGAGTGGGGCCGCTACTTGAAGCAGCTGGCCGATGATCCGGGGTTGCGGCAGCGGATCGGCATGGCCGCGCGGGCTGAAGCTTCAGGGTCGATCTTGCAAGCGCTCAACCGGCAGTGGGAAGCCGCGCTCCAGGCACCCGTGGGGGTGACGGCGTGAGTGACGACCCGTTCGAGGCCATGACCTCCCTGCTCCGTCAACGGCAGAGGGAACGCGGCTTCACCGAGTACTTCGAGGTCGGCGACCTCGTGCGCTTCCCGCTCGGCGTGAGCTGGAACGCCGAACGGGACTACCGGATCAAGGCCATCTACAACAACGGCTTCGAGGTCGAGTGCGACGGATTCATCCAAGGCCACCACGACGAGGCGGCCCACCGGCTCGGGATGACTCACTCGCCAACCAAGCGGGAAGGGGAGTCGCCATGAACGGGCCAGATCACTACCGCGAGGGTGAACGGCTGCTCGCAGGTCAGCCGAAGACCGCCGCGGACCGAGAGCGAGGCATCGACGGCGACGACCCGTGGCCCCCATCGCAGATGGAGCTACTCGAAGCGCAGACGCACTTCCTCGCCGCCCTGGTCACCCTCCATGCCAGAGAGAAAGCACCGGACAGCGTGGCGTGGCAGGAGGCGATCGGGTCGTGAGTGATGCCGTGCGGATCGCATTCGCCGTTGCCGGACTCATCGGTGGATTGTCCGGCATCGCTGGAGCGGCATTCACCTACTGCAACCACAGGAACGACCTACGGGACCCCCGCGGTCACCGTGAAGGGGGAAAATCGTGATCGATGGCCGCCGCGTGATCGCTTGGACACCCTACGGAAGGGTCAGGACCTACAGCATCCTGATCAAGTATCTGGAGCGGGACGTCGCCCGGGGCCTGGTCGACGAGGTGTGGGCGTTCATGAATACCGACCCCGTCGGGCAGGAGGACGACATCGCCTACGCGCACGAACTCGCCGAGCAGCACGACTGGTTCCATCTGAAGCACCGGCCTGAGGGCATCAACCTGGGCCGACTCCCGAAGCAGCGCTACACCGGGCTCGCCTACCGGTACATGGTTGACCCGGATGCGATCTATGTGCGCCTCGACGATGACGTGATCTACCTGCACGACGACGCCATCGAGAACCTCGTGCGTGCCCGCATCGAGATGCCCGCGCCCATCGCTGTGTTCCCCGTCATCGTCAACAATGCGATCTGTTCCCACTTCCTCCAAGCCTGCGGCAAAGTGCCCATGGAGTGGGGCGAGGTCAAGGCGTACTGCATGGACCCCACCGGATGGGCCAACGGGCCGTTCGCCGTGAAGATGCACGAGCTGCTGCTATCCCACATCGAGGCCAGCACCGTCGAAGACCTCTACCTGTACCAGGACTTCCCGCTGCAGCCCGGCACCCAGTTCTCCGTGAGTTGCTTCGCCAGCCGCGGTGAGGACTACGCGGCGCTCCCGAAGCCGGGCGTCCTAGTCCCGGACGAGGAAGAGTCCTGGCACACCGTGCATCAGCCGCTCGCCACCGGCCGGCCCAACATCCTCCGCGGCGACGCCGTCGTGTCGCACTGGTCGTTCTTCCCGCAACATCCGTTCCTCAACGGTACCGATCTCCTCGACCGGTATCGCGAGCTCGCAGACAAGGTGGTGGCGTGATGGCGCAGATCAGTCTCGAAGCGGCGGCCGATGTGTGGCGCACAAAGTGCGGCGACCTCTACACCATGAACCTCGTCCTCGAAGCGCGCGTCGGCGAACTGGAGGCCGAGTTGGAGCAGCTCCGCGGCGGCCAGGCTCCGCAACCGCCGATGCCCGGTCCGGACGTGGATCAACGACTCTAAGCGCGGGTGTCGTGGTGGGCTTCGGTGTCGAAGATGATGTCGGGCTCCTGGCTGGTGGCGCGGATGCGGCGCCGGTGTTCGTCAACGCGCCGGGCAAGCTCGGCGACACCCTCGGCGTCGAGTCCAAGATTCCGGATCGGGCTCAGCGGATCCTTCTTGCCTGGGGGTGCCACAACCCGCGCCCGGTGCACCTTGGCGTGCTCGATGCGCATCAGGTGGGCTTCGCGGGCCTTCTCTGTCGTCTCGGCCGTGTACAGCGTTGTGGGTACGGGATCTCCGGCCCGCACCTTGCCCCGGGCCGCAGGCGCGGGGGAGGTGATTCCGGCGGCGCGGACCGGGTCGTCGTCTCTGGTAAGAGGGTCGTCCGGGTGCGGAGCGAACGGCTCATGCAACACGATGTCGAGCAACTGGTCGATGTCTGCGGGGTCGATGCCGTATTCGGCCGCCCGCCAGGCGAGGGTGTTCATCGGGAAGACATGGCCTCGGACATCTCCTGAGGCGTCTTCATAGAGGACATGCCACAGGGCCTTCTCGGCGTCCTCGGTGACGCTGGTGATCGTGTACTCGGTTGGCATCTCAGTTCCTAAAGCACCAGAAGTCGACGTCCCAGTTGCCGGAGCCTGCTGGGCTGATGTCCACGGTGAAGCCAGTAGCCGATACGGCACTGAGCCCGAAGGTGTGCAGGACGTTGTCGTAGATCGTGATGACGGGCCGCAGGAAGCTGTCCATCGTCGGCCCGTAGGAGAGGGAAACGCCCGTGCCTGCGTTGGTGACGACGTGGCCGGTGAAGAGGCCTTCATTGGAATCGGCAGCCACATAGTCCCGCCACTTGCCGATGTGACGGGTGAGGTTGCTTTCAAACTGGAAGTAGTTGGCGGTCGCGGCGGTGCCGTGGTTCCAGCCTGCCCGCGCGTTGGTCGCGGTCGCCGTGAAGAGGCCGCCGTCGGTTCCGCCCGAGTTGTAGCCCGCGAGGAAACTGCTGGTGCTGTAGCGGGAGAAGCCGCCACGTCGCGCCTGGGTGTCGGCGCGAATGACGGCGACCTCGGACGTGCCGGATGTGAGGTAGGCCCGGGTGTAGACGGTGACGCCGCTGTCGTCGTAGGTGCCGGAGTTCATGCCGATGTTGGAGTCGGCGCCACCGGAACTGGCGTTGATGTAGGCGTAGTTCGCGCCGGTGTTGGCGTAGAAGCGAAGCTCGGGCAGGAACGTGCTGGTGGGCATGATCTCCAGGCGGCGGCCGGAGGTGCCGGAGATGATCTGCCCGAGGATGGTGACGGATCCGTCCGCGGCGGCGATGTTGACGGTCTGGGTGCCGCCCGCGTTGTATGCCTGCAGGCCCGACGCGTTCAGCTCAACCCGCGCCCCGGAGGCTGCGGTGCGGATGGATGCAGCGAGCAGCCAGTTCGCGGACACCGAGCCCGCGGTGACCTTCGTAACGGTGAGGTCGGAGATGTGGGCGTCGTCGATCAGCAGGGCCGTCGCTGACGCCGCGGTGGAGGCTGCGGATTTGTTGCCGGTGATGTCGGCGGCGATGACTTTCACATGGCGGGCCGTGGTCTCCTCGACCTGCACGGTCGCCACGACCGGGATCCCGGCCTGGATCATGCCGGAGTTGGCGGGCGCCTTGCCCTTCAGGGTCGTCGCGTCCGGGGTGAACCCCGCCGACGCGCCAACGTGGATCTCGAAGTGGTCAAGGTCGCTCTCCAGGTTGAAGGTGCCGCCGCTGGCCTTGCCGAGCTGATGGGTGATCTGCACGGCGATCCGGGACGCCGCCACCGCGGGAGCGGCCGGAGTCGACGGGGCGATGGTGTCCTCGGTCGCGACGAACGTCTCGGTCGCCGACCAGGCGCCCGTGTTGCCGGACTTGTCGACGGCACGGATCCGCACGTCATACGAGACGCCCGGCGACAGGTCGACGAGCTGCCCGGTAGAGGCACCCCAGCCGACGAACGTGTTCTGCCACACACTGCCCGGGTTGGGGGCGTGCTGGATTTCGTAGTGGTCGCCGTCGATGATCGTGGATCCGTCGACATTGAGGGGCGCAGTCCAGGCGAGCACGACCCTGGCCCGGGTGAAGCCCTCCCCGGTCAGGTAGCTGCTGCCGGTGAAAGGCGTCACCCACGCGGGCGCGGCGGGGACGCTTGTGTCCTGGCTGGGGCGTGAGCCGACCGGCTGCCCGCCGGCGCCCTCGAGCGCGCGGGTGAAGCCTCCGACGGTGACGTAGACGGTGTGGGAGCCGTCCCATTCGACGTGGTCGGTGAGGTCGTACCAGGCGCCATTGGCGGCCCGGTAGGCGACGGTGTACCCCTCGGTGACCGGCCAGCGGGCCTCGGTCACCTGCAGTTTGATCGGGTTGAGTCGCTCCCCACGGAAGGTGATCTCGTTGTTGGTGTCGACGAGTCCGGCGTTGGGGTCGTAGACCCACACGTAGTCGCCGACGTCAAAGCTGCCCTCAATGTAGTAGTTGTCCGTTTCAACTACTAGTTCGTCCTGGCTGGTCGCGTACTGGGAGAGGAGGAGTTCAGCGCGGGTATCGGCGAGGGTGCCCGGCGTATCCGACTCGGAGGCGAGCCGGACCAGCTTCAACGTGTTGCCGTGGATGTCCTTGTACGGATTCAGCCCCGGCGCGATATCGGCGGAGCCGGTCGCAATCGACTCACCCTCACCCTCCGCGAGCAGCACCAGCCGGGTCGAGTAGTCCTCGACATCGCGGGTGACACCGAAGGCGCCCGGGACCGACTCGAGGCCACTGGTGTCCTTGCCCGCAGTTTTGCGGGAGATCACACAGCGCGGGTCGGTCACATACAGGGCAGTCTCCGGCCCGGCGTCCAGGGTGCCGTTCGCGTTGACGCGCCAGCCCGCCTTCGTCCCCGACGAGGCGGTGAACGTGTCGCAGACATAGGTGATCGCCTTGCGGGGCGTCTCGTACTGGTGCCGCCCCGAGTAGGTGCCAGCCACTGTGGTGAGGGTGCCTTCGATAATGGCTCCGGAGGCGGGCAGCAGGGCGCGGATGCTGTTGGCGAAGCTCGCGGCGTTGATGTCGACGGCGGTCTCGTAGACATCGCCCTTGTCTCCGTCGTCACCCAGCCAGAAAGCCATGCCGACGCCGCCGAGCTCGAAGCTCTGCTCGATGGCTCTGGTTCGCCGGTCGTCGCCACCGTTGTTGCGCTTTCGCACGACGCCGACGTAGCGGGCGGCGGTCAGCAGGTTGTCGCCGTACTGTGCGGGGTCGAGGCGTCCGGGGATGAACGCGATGTGCCCGAAGTAGGTGATGGCGTCCCACAGGTCGGGCGGGGTGGTCGACTTGAGGGAGATGTCCCAGTCGCCGAGTGCCTGGAGAACTTGCCTGACGGCCATCGACTACCGCCTTACCGCGTAGATCGTTTCGGGTAGGGCGCCGATGTACATGTTCCGCAGGTCCGTTGCGGCGTCGCCGGAGGCCACGGGTAGGCGTATGCGGATCTCGTCGGCCACGATCACGTCGGTGACGGGCGGGAAGTTCGGCACGGTCGCGCTGGTCGTCGCGGTCACCGCGCCAACGGGGGCTGTGACTGGACCGTCGTACCAAGTCCAAGTGTTTGCGACCAGCGTGTTCGTCACAGTGCTCGTCGACAGGTATCCCCCTCCGGTGTCGAACCAGTTGACGTTGAGGTCGACCGCCCGCGCCGTGGCGCAGCGGATCCATCCGGTCGCCCGGTAGACGGTGCCCACGGTCACCGCGAAGGCTGCGCACTCCAGGCTCGGGTACTGGGCGGCCCCGTCCGGAGTGAACTGCGCCGCACCCGTGCCGACCTTTACAGGGGTGGTGACGCGGACTGCGGTGCCGCCGTTGGCCACCCAGCCCGCGAGATTGGTTTCGAAGCCCGGGTTGCTGTTGAGGGTGGCGCCGGACGGGCCGCTGGCGACGACGCCTATCCAGAAGTCGAGGGCGGTGACAGCAGCCTTCTGTACGCCGCCGTTGGCGTGCGCGGTGAAGGTTCTGGCGGAGCCGCAGGCATACCGGTTGCCGTCCGAATCATCGTCCGTCGCGACCAGGTACGAGGTGTTGTTGGTGGCTGGCTCGGCGGTGGCCCGGTAGGCGGCAAGCGTGTTCGCCGTGGTGACTTGCAGGTAGCCCTCGACGGTGCGGGAGCCGCGGCGCAGCGTCAGGTCGAGGGTGGCGCGGCCGGGGTTGAGGCCCTTGGTCAGGCGGACGATGACGTGTTCGGGGTCGTTGCGGAGCAGCGTCGCCCCGTCCCACGAAGTGATCGACGACGAGACGCCCGCTGCTCCGATGTTCCACAGCTTCGACGCCCACGCGCCGCCTGTGTACGTCTGCACGTCCAGCGTGGCGGTCACCCCCGGGATGACGCTGACGAGTCCGTTGGTGAGCGCCCAGCCGGTTGGTGACAGCAACTGATCGACGCCGCATACTTCCACCCCGCCCGACGTCAGCCGCACCCGGCCGTTCAGGTAGGAGGTGGGCGCGCATCCCCAGCGCGGTGCGGCGCCCGTTGGGATGCCCCGGTACACGGTGATGGTGCCGTCCGAACCGGTGCGGGTCATCGTCGTCGGATTGGTGGCGCCGGTCTGGTAGCCGTAGTGCCCTATCGGCGGGGCATGCCAGCGCTCCCCCGGCAGGGCGAAGTCGTTGAGCCGCGCCACGCCCGTCAGCCGGGACTGCAGGTCGACCTCCGCGTCCGACCCGAGCCGGGTGAGACCGAGCTTCCAGTCGGATCTGACGACCTCGCCTCGCCACTCCGTGTAGTCCGCTGAGACGGAGTCCACGGTGACGTAGGCGTTCCTCTCCGGCTTGTCGGTGAAGGTGAGCGGCATGACGCTGCCCGACTCGAGTGCTGTGATGTTGTCGTGCCGCCACACCAGTTCGGTGCGCGTCAGCGGCGGATTCGACTCCTGGCCCTCCACGTCCAGCGTCCGCGCCGTTGCCGACGATTCGGCCTCCTTGAACGTCTCCCGCAGCAGGAGCCGCCCGACCTTGAGGTCCCCCCAGTCTGCCTGCGGCATCAGCGGCGCCTCGCCTTCTGGTAGGTGAGCAGGGCGTCGTTCATCTCCTTGACGAGGCCCGTAGCGACGCGCTTCCGCTCCACAGGGCTCGTCATCAGGTCCGTCGAGTAGATGTTGACGGTGATGTTCGCGGGCGCTGCGGCGGTCGGAGCCGACGCGTTACCCGCCAGCACGGCGGGCTTGAGGCGCAGGCCGGCCGCGCTGCCGGAGAGCAGCGTGTTGCCCTTGGCCATGCGCTTGACCCAGCCCTGCTCGACGCCCTGGAAGGTGTAGTCGCCGACGGGCACCATGCGCGCAGCAGGGGACTTGATGCCCAGCGCCTTCTTGATCGCCGCTTCCATCGATTTGGCGATCTTCATCATCGCTGCTTCGATCTTGTCCTGTTGCGAGGTGAGTCCCTTGACGAGGCCCTCCGCGCTGCGGATCCCCGCCCCGTACATGGCGTCCGCAGTGACCGTGCCCGCCTTGTCAGCGGACAGCTTCAGCTGCTTCTCAAGGGCGTTGATCTCAGCGATCTGCGCGGGCGTCGCGTTCAACAGCGACTGGGCGGTCGACATGCCGCCGCCTGTCACCCCGGCCTGGGCGATCTCGCTGATGGACTGGGCGTTGAGTCCCTTGCCCTTCAGCTGCTCAAGCTGCTTGGCAAACTCGGTTGTGCGCCCGGTGTCGGAGCGCAGCTGCTTGATGAGCGTGTTGGCACTGGTGCCGTACTTGCCGATCTTGGTGATGTTGGCGAAGCCCACCAGCGACGACGACACCGACGTCTTCAGGGAGTCGAACTTGCCCTTCAGGTCTTCGAGGGTCGTCTTCGCCTTGTCGAGGGCCTTGTTGACGCCGTCCAGCTTCCGCTGGTTGTCGATGAGCGCCTTGCCCGACGAGTCCAGCCGCTTCAGCAGCGACGACTCGGTCTTCCCGTGCGAGGCGGCCTTGATCTGCCCGCGCGCCTTGTTCAGGTTGGACACCAGGTCGCCGAGACTGCCCGCGCCAGCAAGCGACTTCTCGAAGGGGTCCCTCTTATAGCGGGCCATGGTGCCGAAGTGGCTGATGCCGAACGCGTCGGCGAGCTCGTTCTTGCCCGCCTTCTCCGCTGCGGCCTTCTTCTTGGCCGCCTCCTGGGCAGCCTTCTGCCTGGCGGTGAGCTTGCCGCCCTTCGCGAAGCCCGGCAGCTTCAGCCGTCCGGCATTGACGGCGTCCATGAAGCCCACGCCGTACTTCGCCACCGCCTTGGAGCGCATCACGTACTCGGTGTTGGAGACCATGGCCGCGGCACCCGATCCCATGAGGGCGAGGATGCTGTCGCTCGTGCCGGTGCCGGGGCCGGAGATGTAGCCGCCCTCAGGGAAGCCCTGGATGCCACCGCCGCCCGCGTATCCCTTGACGCGGCCACCTGTGGCCATGCGTCCGGCGGAGACTCCGGCGATGTTCTTGCCCTTGTACGTGTAGAACGTCGTGATGGTGATCGACTTGTTCGAGAGACGGTCCCGTGCCGCCTGCACCGCGCCGATCGCGGACAATGCTTGCCCGTTCTTCGAGGTGACCGTGACCGAGCCATCCGGTAGTCGCTTCACCTTGAGGCCGACTGCTTCCAACGCAGCGATCGCCGACTGGGACAGCGTCTTCACGGTGACGCTCTTCGCGCCGGGCGTCGCCTTGATCTTTGCGATGACCGCGTCCAGGCCTGCGAGCGCGTCCTCGCGCTTCATCTCGACCTGTGTCGAGTGTTTGTCAGGGATCTTCAGGATGGAGTCGGCGAGCTGCTCTGCCTCACCCTTACTGAGGCCCATCTGTTGCGCGTACTTGACCAGTTGATCCCGGCCGCGAGAGTAGATGCCGTTGATGCGCTCCCACGACGCGCCGCCCTCCCTGGCCGCCGTCGTGGCCGCATCGGTCTTAGCGCCCAGATCCGCCAGGGCCGTAGCTGCGGCCTGAGCCTTCGGCGAGTTGACGTCCAGCTCGCCGTTGACCATCCGCAGTGACCCGGCGTTCTCCTTCGCCGCCTTCGCCGCCGCGTCGATGCTCGCTTCGAAGCCGATCATCCCGCCGAGCGACGCCCGGTTGACATCATTGAGGGCCTGGATCGCCGCCCTCAGGCCGTCGGCCGACGCCTTCTGCTGGTCGAGTTGAGCCTTCGTCTGCTGGGCCTGGTTGCCGAACAGGCCCATCCCCTGCGCGGCGAGCTGCTGCTCCGCCTTCAGGGCTGCGACAGACGACCTGTACTCGGGGAAGAGGGCATTGATCTCCTTGATGGAGTAGCCCTCCTCCTTCAGGGCGGCCCGCATCACGTTGAAGTCTTCGGCGGCCTGCGTGGCGTAACCAGACGACACCATGCCCGACATGGCCTGGTCGAGGCTCTTGAAGTCGTCCTTGAGAGCGTTGAGGCTGTCGCCGCCCTTGGTCATGTCGTTGACCTTGTCGGCGATCCAGTCGGCCGTGTCATCGAGGACGGGGATACGGAACCCGAGCGCGGTGTTGTTCGCCTTGTCCGCCTCGGTGTGGAGCTTCTTGACCTTCTCGACGAGGCCGTCCATGTCGCCGAAAGTCTTCTTCAACTCGCCCGTGAACTTCCCGGTGTCAGCCAGCTGCTTCAGGCTCGTCGTCAGCCGGTCGACGTCCGGTGGCGCCCCGCGGGCCTTCTCCGCGAGCTTGCTGATACCGAACGCCACGACGCCGAGGACACCCAGCGCCAGCCCCGCCTTCTGTAGCTTGGTCATCTGCTGCAGGGCGCCGCTGGTAGCGGCAGTGAACCCGCCCGCCCACACGGCGGCGAAGAACGTTCCAATGCGTGACACGGCAGACGCGCTCGCTACCGCGGTCGTCATCGCCATGCCCATGCTCAGCAGCTTCAGTCCGGCATACAACTGCAGGATCGTGCCGAGCACTTCGGTGGGGATCGCGTTGACCATCTTCGCCAGCGCGTTCGCAGCCGTCAGCATCGAGATGCCCAGGTCGCCGCCTGCCGTAGCCAGGTTGAGGACGGCCTTCGCCAGGTTCGTGAGGGTCTCACCGAGGAGCGGGCCGGTCTCCCGTGCGTTGTCGACGAAGTCGTCGAAGCCGCCGCCCGCGCCGAAGTTCGCCAGTGCGCTGGACAGGTTCCGGATCCCGTCGAGACCGAAGCGCAGCGAGCCCACAGCGAAGTCGGTGAAGTTGTCCATCATCCGGTCGAAGCCCGGTGACGCCACCTCGCCGGCGATAAGAGTGACGAAGCGGTCGAGTTCCGCGCTCGCACCCTTCACGAGGCCGGTGGTCTCCGGCAGCAGTGCCTGGAACAGCTGGAAGCTGTGCGTGAACACCGGCATCGTGTCGCCGGCCAAGCTGTCCGACCACTTGGTGTACTCGGCCCCCAGCGCCGACCACGCTGCCGTCGCTTCCCGTGTCGCGGCGGGCATCTTCTTGAGGGTGCGCTGGTATTCGGCTTCCGCGTCCGTTGCCTTCTTCGACGCCTTGCCGTGTTCGGCGACCGCCTCCTTGTACTTGTTCTGCGCCTGGGTCGCCTTGGCCATGTTGACGATCTGCTTGCCCGCGGCGACACCGAACGCGAGAACTGCCGTACCCGCCGACGCCATCCCCGCTCCCGCGACGGCCGTCGCCGGGCCGAGGGCCCCCATGGCGCCGATGAGCGCGGTGATGTCCCGGGTGGCCTTGTCCACGCGCGCCTCGACCGATACGTGGCCGGAGGCAATCAGGAAGGACATGGGCTACACCTCTGCGTGCGTGATGAGGCCGGGGAACATGAGGGACATTGCTTCGACGGACACTTCCTGTGGGGCGTCGGGCTCGTGCGCAGCAGGCTGCGCGGACTGCTGTTCGGCGGCCATGGCTAGGGTCATGGCGCCGTCGTAAGCGGGTGTGCGGGCGGCGAGGGCGAGGAACCGTTTGGCGCCGACCACGGTGCGGGTTAGGTCGATGCCGTAGATGGCGAGGAAGTCGGCGTCCAGGTCGTCACGGTGGCCGGGAAGCCATCCGTAGCCTGCGACCCGCTCTACGAAGCGGGTGAAGCTTTTCCCGCCGCATCGTCGTCGCTGTTCATGTGGTCGAAGAAGAGCGCGCTGACGGTCTTGACGACGGCGTCGAAGTTCTCCTGCGTGATCGCCTGGCGCTCGTAGTGGACGAGGAGCCGGTTGTACTGGGGGCGGCCGAGCAGGAGTTCGACGAGCCTCTGTGCGCTGAAGAGCGGCCCGTCGTCACGCATGGAGTTGAGGGCGAGGAACACCAGTCGCTCGGAGATCACCTTGGGGACGGTGAATTCCTCCTCGTCGATGACGAACAGCGTGACGCGCACCTCCTCGACGGGCGGGCTTGAGGAGGTCGAGATGCGCAGCACGCCGTCATCCTCGGGCGTGACGGGCACCGGAGCGGTGCGGGTCTTGGGCGCTCGGGTGGGCACGGTGGCTCCTAGCTGGTGGCGTCGACGTAGTGGAACGGGGAGATGGCCTGGGTGACGTAGAACCCGGCCCACTTCACGGTGAACAAGGTCTGGCCGTCCTTCTTGTAGGTGGACTCGACCTTGTCGTTGCTGAGCACCTTGCGGACGATCAGGCGGCGCCGGAACTGATTCGGCCCGTACCCGTCGATGATCAACGCCCTGTACGTGGGCTGCGTCGCACTGGATGCATAGTTCGGATCGAACGACTTGTAACCCGCCCCGGACGCGGCTGTGCCGTCGTTGAGCAGGTACTTCAGGTTCTCCAAAGTGGCCTCGGCGAGGTTGGTCTCCACCGTCAGGACTCTCTTGGTGAGGCGCGCACCGGGTACGTCGACCACCTGGTCGACCTCAAGGTCGGTGTACGTCTGGTCGACGGTCACCTTCGTGCCGTCCTGCGTGCCGCCGAGATCCGTCCACGCGGATGCCGCAGGCGTGACGTTCACGGCAGTGTCGAGCGGCTCGGTGGCGCCGAAGCTCCCGATGTAGAGGTCCGCCGGACCCATTACAAGGTTCGTCGTGGTTACGGCCATCGCCTAGTTCTCCTTGCTGCTCTTCACGGCGGGGGTCTTGGCCGGTGCGGCGGCAGGAGTAGCAGCGGGTGCGCCCTCGACGAGGAGGCCCTGCCGCTTGAGGTCGAGGTACTCGGCGTCGCCGACCTCTAGTTCGACGTGCGGCTGGATGGTGGTGCGGACGGTCGGCATGGCGCTCCTAGAGG
>ERZ1292637.178-Hain-H14-01um-R3-178-length-42254-cov-10_pt1 | contig 42254 bp, 72 predicted proteins | sample MGYA00564405_ERZ1292637 | MGnify/ENA primary metagenome ERZ1292637 (study PRJEB36523, sample SAMEA6512645) | groundwater metagenome | collected 2019-01-09 | study: AquaDiva: Metagenomics assemblies of 32 groundwater samples | reverse complement strand
TCACATACCCGATTGGATAATTAATAACTGCCTAGATAAAAGAATAAGTAAAATACTCGTAGCCTCGACTCATACAAGAGATGCAGTTGTTAGAACTTTGCACGAAAGATATAGCATTCAAAATCCATTTAGTGAAGGAACACAAATACCTCGAAGCAGTTCAGTACTGAATAACATCATAATTCCTAAATTAAGAGTTATCAATCACGGCGTTTGTTTGGATACTTTCTATAAGAAAGATATGCCTAAAAATAAGTTTACGTTCTTGTGTTTAAAGGGTTGGAGAAATAATGAGGATCGTGGTGGAAATCAATATGCAGTAAAAAGCTTTTTAGAAGAATTCAATTCTAAAGATAACGTCAGAATGATTATTAAGATAAATCCGGCTTACGGAATACCAGATGTAAATAAACTAACAAACGAATTAAACATTCAAAACAAAGACTTGCCAGAATTAATATTCGATGGAGCAAGTTATCCTTATAATCAGTTAGTCAATATCTACAATCAAGCAGATGTTTTTGTTATGCCGACTCGAGCAGAAGCTTACGGGATTCCAGTAAACGAAGCAAGCGCTTGTGGAATTCCTACAATTTGCACTAATTTTGGAGGCCAAATAGATTTTGTAGATAATGAAATCGGCTGGTTAGTTGATTATGATTTAACAGAAGTAAAGCATGAAATTTTGTATGAGGGGATAAGTTGGGCAACTCCTAAGATTGATGACTTAAGAAGTAAAATGAGATATGCCTATGAGAATAAAGAAGAAGTAAAAATTAAAGGTGAGAAAGCTAGAGAGAAAGTGAAAGGATGGACTTGGGATATAACAGCCAAGAGAATTATAGATGTCTTGGACTGATAAATGTGCATTGGAAACAATTTGGAAGTTGGCTAAACACTTTAAAGTAAAAGAGTTTGTTGAGACTGGAACATTCATGGGCATAAATGCAGAAGTGCACGCAACTCATTTTGAATTATTAGAAACATCTGAAATCAACGAAGAGTACTGGAGAAAATCATTTAGAAGACTAAATAGATTCGACAATGTCGGTTGTTACAATATTAGTTCAAAAAGACACATCAAAGAATTTATAGAAGATTACAAAAAAAGCAAAAGAAAAGACTACGTCATATTTTACCTTGATGCCCACTTTTACAATCCTAAAGGTCCAAGATGGGTTGTTAGAGAAGAACTCAAAACTTTAAAAGGATTCGACAAAGCTATAGTCATAATACACGATTTTAATAATGGACTAGGCCACTGTATTTATGATGGCGAAAGATTAGGCTGGAACGTAGTAGGAAAAGACTTAATGAAAATAAACAAGAACTTTAAATTCTATACAAACAATTTAGATTATGTTGATATAGTCAAACCTAGAGAAATGAAAGACGAGGCAGCAGAAGACAATATTAAATACTTATGGAAGACTCCAAGATTAACTTATCGAGGAATACTTTATGCTTTGCCTAAAAAAGTAAGAGGTTTTAAACTTGTTAGCTATAGTCACAGGTAATGCTCACGGAATCGGCTTAGCAATTTCAGAAGATCTAAGAAAATTAGGTTATATTGTTCCAGTTATAGATAAACCAGAATACGATTTAATGGCTGATGGAATAGTTAAATTATTTAAAGACTATCCTGAATGTGACGTACTTTGCAATAATGTAGGTGGCATGGGTCGATCTAAAAAAGAGGACTGGAAGGATTGCATGCAAAAGAATTATGGGATAGCCTTTGAATTAACAATTCATTACTTACCTAAAATGATTGAAAAACGATTCGGAAGGGTTATAACGATTAGTTCTATTCATGGAGTAGATTATATGGGGTTGCCTTGGTTTAGCGCAGCCAAAGCCGCCCAAATAGCCTTAAACTGCAGTCTAGCGAGAAGATGTAACGGCTTTAATGTAAACTTTAATACAATATGCCCATCTAATATTAATGTCAAACCTGGAGAAACATATAACCTTAATCCAAACGATATAAGTAAAATTGTTATAGAATTGATAAATTCAGATAGAAACGGCGAAGTGATTATAATTAAATAAATAATATATATAAGATTAATCAACATTTAAATACCTTAATTAATTAACTTAATTATGGGAAGAAGATTAGAAAATCAAAATGAACGAATCGTTCAAAGATGCATAGGATTTAATTTCAGGCAAATCATGTTCTTTAATAAGTTTCCTGAATTCAAGGCAGATAAATTCTGCAGAGATATAATTGATAATCAAATTAAATTAATAGATCCAAGTTTCTTAAAAGATGAAAAGGCAATTGAATAAGACTGAAAAAGAACTCGAAGAGCAAGGAGTTAAGAGAAATCAAAAAGAGTTAGAAATGCTTAAAGAAAACCTAAGCTATAATACAGAGTTAAGAAACAATCAAATAAGACAAAGAGAGTTTGATGATAAGTGGAGAAACTTCTTAAGAGAGCAAAAGGACTTTGAAGACAATAAAATATTTAAAATGATTGAAAGCGAGATAAAGATAAAAGAAGAGACAATTAGATCAAGCAATAAATTATTAAAAGAAGGAACAGAAATCAGAGTTCCAAGCGGAGTAAATTAACAGAAGGAGGTAAAAATGATAGTAAGACCACAAACACCAGCAGAATCAAAAGATTTCACAGATATTTATTCTCAGAATAATACTAAAAAGAAGTTCTATGATGAAATGACAAAGAAAGAGCAAGAAGCAATTAAATCTGAAAAACCATTCGCAAAGAAAGTAGCACTAGACGATTTCAATGAGCATTACGAAAGAGAAGTAAAAAACTCTATGAAAAAGAATGGAGGATACGTTAAAGTTGAAGATATTAAACCGTTCAAACCAGATTGGGATAAATACAGTAATCTTGATAATTTTGAGCTAGTAGAAGAAGGTGAAAAAGACGACACAAACCTTCAAAACAAGAATCCAGGACTAAACATAAATATCAAGTGGAAAAAGTATAAATACAAAGATTACAATTACCACATCACAGTAATGGAAGATAGTTCTAAAGCAATCAAAAGAGCCAAAGGAAATCTCGAAGAGCTTAACGAAACAATTAAGAGGAAGAAGTAATAATGGAATTAGTAAATGTTCCAGTGGGAGATATTGTTCCCTACGAATCGAATCCCAGAAAGAACGATAAAGCAGTTGATATTGTATCTAAGTCTATTAAAGAGTTTGGTTTCTTAGTCCCAATAATTCTTGATAATAAAAATATTGTAGTTTGTGGACACACAAGACTTAAAGCAGCACTAAAACTTGGATTAAATGAAGTGCCATGTATCTATGCAGAGAACTTAACAAAAGCACAGATTAAGGCATTCAGAATAATGGATAATAAATCTTCTGAATATGCAACTTGGGATTTAGATATGTTAAAGGAAGAATTAATCGATCTACGCGGATTGAACTTTGATTTGGATTTAACTGGTTTGAGTGAAGTAGAACTAAACAAACTTGTCCCGGAGGAATTCCAAGAGACGCCTCTCGATGTAACTAAGGAACCTAAGTATACAATAAAACGGGGAGAAATCTGGCAATTAGGAAATCATAGGGTAATGTGTGGGGATTGCACGATTCAGGCAAACGTAGGGGCTTTGTGCAAAGATTCAAGGGGAGATTTAGTCTTCACGGACCCTCCGTACAATGTTGATTATAAAGGTATGCAGAATAGTAAACAATGGGATCCAATAGCAAACGATATGATGAAGTCTGAAGATTTCACAGAATTTCTATATAAATCATTTAAGAATCTCGCAGACTTCACAACAAATCAAGCAGCAGTATACATTTGTCATCCAGATAAAAATCATTTAGAATTCAGAAAAGCCTTTGAAAAAGCTGGATTCGGTTGGAGGGCAACAATAATATGGGTTAAAAATTCCCCAGCATTTAATTTTGCGCAGTATAAATATGCACACGAACCAATATTCTATTGCTATAAAAATAATCAAGTGGTAAATTGGTACGGAGACAGAACCCAGAATACTGTTTGGCATGCAGATAAAGAAAAGGGAGAACACCCAACAATTAAACCAGTTGAACTAATCAAAATAGCAATATTCAATTCAAGCAAAGAAAACGATATAATCTTAGATTTCTTTGGAGGAAGTGGCAGTACACTAATCGCTTGTGAACAAACAAAAAGACGATGTTTTATTATGGAATTAGATGAAAAATATTGTTCAGTTATAATTGAAAGATGGGAAAATTTAACTAATCAAAAAGCTATTAAACTATGACTACTAAACAAGAAGCATTTAAACTAAAGAATCAATCATTAAGATTATATCTGCAAGGAAAAGGTAGAGAAGCGATATTAAAAGAAACTGGAATAGCTATTGATACTTTTCAGAGATGGAAAAAAGAAGGTGAATGGGAACAATTATATTCCCAGAATCAGACTAAAATAAGACAAGATTTAAATATTGATATAGCCGAAGAGAAAGAAAGAAGCCTAAAAATAATCAAGGCGATAGAATCTAAATATGTTCAAGAACTTCAAAATAATACAAATGTTCCCAAAAGTACAACTATGTACGCTCAAATACAAAAAGTTAAATGGGATATATTAACTCCAAGAACAATATCTCAGTATAATTTTATGAAGCAAGAGAATACTATAAACGAACCAACATATACTTTAGAGATAATCAAGCCTGATGACAATACAGATATTATTGAAGCCAAGCAAGAAGCAGCTTGAAGCTCTAAACATACTTGAAGATAATACTACTACCGAAGTTTTATATGGCGGAGGGGCAGGCGGAGGAAAAAGTTATCTCGGTTGTTGTTGGTTAATTATTAATTGTTTAAAATATCCAGGAAGCAGATGGTTAATGGGCAGAGCTATTCTGAAGACATTAAAGGAAAGTACACTATTAACATTTTTTAGAGTATGTTCAACTTGGGGATTGAAAGTTAATAAAGATTTTAAGTATAATCAAATGCTTGGAGTTATTACTTGGATTAATGGCTCTGAGATTTATTTAAAAGATTTATTTGCTTATCCTTCTGATCCTGAATTTGATGAATTAGGTTCGACTGAATATACTGGAGGATTTATTGATGAAGCTTCGCAGATTAGTCAGAAAGCTTATAATATTGTTATGTCAAGATTAAGATACAGATTAGATGAATTTAAATTGATACCTAAGTTATTAATCGCGACTAATCCAACTAAGAACTTTTTATATACTGAGTTTTACAAGCCGAAGATTGAAGGAAAATTATTAATTTATAGGAAATTTATTCCAGCATTAGTTGGAGATAATCCATATATATCTAAGCATTATATTGAAAATTTAAATAAACTTGATAAAAATTCTAAGGAAAGATTGCTTTATGGAAATTGGGAATACGATGATGATCCAAGTCGTCTCTTTGAATATGAAAAGATAATTGAGATGTTTAATAAATATAATCCTCCAAGAAGCAGAACTATCAGATACTTAACTGTAGATGTAGCTCGATACGGCCAAGATAGAACAGTCATAGTCTTATGGAATGATTTACACGTTATGAGGATATATTCATTCAAGCAACAAAACTTAAAAGAGACTAGATTATTCTTAGACAAACTCATCAACGAATTCAGCGTTCCAATAAGCAATATCTCAATAGATGAAGACGGCGTAGGCGGAGGTCTAGTAGACGAGATGAAAGGTGTAAAGGGATTTGTCAATAACTCTAAGCAAATAGAGTTATCACAGGATCAATTTAAGAAGACTAATTTCGCTAATTTAAAGTCTCAGTGTTACTTCATGTTAGCTGATTATGTTAATACTGGGAAGATCTCTATAGCTGAAACTGACTTAGAGACTAAGAAGATGATTATCGAAGATTTAGAACAAATCAAAAGAAAGGACGCAGATAAAGATGGAAAGCTTCAAATTATACCTAAAGATGAGATAAAAGAGAACACCGGAAGATCTCCAGACTTCGGTGATGCTCTAATGATGAGGATGATATTTGAATTAAAAAGGTCCTATGTACCATACATTTCCAAATATTGATATATATTAACTTAATCAATTTATATAAATAATCTAAAATACTCTATAACATGAAAGAAGTCAAGCAGAAGATTAAAGGATACATCTCAACTAAAGCAGAGCCTAATTTTAAAGAATTCAAGTCAGAAGTTTCAGACATTCCACTCAAATGGCCTAAAGAATTAGGAGCAGTTCATCCTTTCAATTTTGAAGATTGCGAGAAAGTCTATAAATCAGTAAGCGTTGTTCACGGGATAATTAACAAGATAGCTGATAACATTGTAGGTCAGTACACAATAGATTCTAAAGACAAAAACGTTTTAGCATTAGTTAAATCGTTCTTAAAAGAAAGTAATTTCACAATAGTTGCCAGAGAGTGGGTTAGAGAGGCTCTAATGAAAGGAAATGGATTCATTGAAATAGACTTAAAGAACTCTCAAATGAAAGTCTTAAATGCGAATAACATTTATGTCAAAAGAAACACGAAAGGTCAAGTCATTGAGTACAATCAATGGGTTGGAGATTTGAATCGATTTAATCCAAACAGCAGAAAGCTAATAACGTTTAATCCTAGTCAAATAGCACACCTTCAGCTAATAAAAATAGCAGATGAACCTTATGGTTATGGATTAATCATGCCTCAAGAAAAAGTAGTTGAGAACATGGTATTAAATGATCAAGACGTTCACAAGTTATATAGTAGAAAAGCTGGAGCTCCTTTACACGCTAAGGTAGGAATAAAAGGCGAGGCAACTAATCCAGATGTGATTGATAGTTTCGCTAAAGATCTACAATTTATGACTAATCGAACAGAATGGGTAACTGACGCAAATACTGATATAGGAGTTATAGACTTTGGAGACATAGGTAAGAACTTGACAAGTGCTTGGGATAATGATTTCAAACAATTAATAGCAGGAATGGACTGCCCAGAAGTATTGCTTAATTCTGGTCAACTAAACGAAGGAATAGCTAAAGTTCAATTAGAAGGCTGGTCGAGAAGAATCAAAAGCTATCAAGATTTAATTGAATCAGTCATAATAGAAAAGATAATCAAACCTTATTTGCTATCACAAGGTTTAGATGGAGAAGTTGACTTTATCTGGAACATTCCAGGTGAAGATGAGATAAATGCTAGAATAGAAAAATTAGCAACTTTGCTTAATGGATTCGGAACTTCTCCCAATCTTAAAAGAATAGTAGAAATCGAAATAGCAAAGTTATTAAATATCCAAGAAATAGATAAATATCTTCCTGCTCCTGAAGAGGGATTAAATGAAGCTCAAGACGAGATGAATAAAGAGAGAGATCAAATAGCTAATGATATAGCGAGAGATAAAGAGAAACAACTTAAACAGCCAGAAGTTCCAAACGCTAAGAATGAACATACTCACATCGATTTAGCTGAGTCTTATGATTTCAATAAAATGAGTATAAAAGAATTCATAAGTTTGCAAGAAATTAAAGGATTCAATTACTCTGATTACCTAGTAGCAATTTTAAGGAGAGTCAAAACAGATAAATTCGAGTCTTTGTCAGGCAAAATAGAGGAAGACTACGATAAAGGGTTGTTGAATCCTACTGAAGTAACTAAGTTAAGGACTATCTTAAAAGAAGGGTTCAGACGAAATCAAACAATGCAGAACATAGAAAACAACATTCGAGAAGGAATAAGTCTAAGAGACAGAATAAAAGAAAACGGAGCAACTATACCAGCCTCAAGTAGACCTGAGATGATAGCCAGAACTGAGGTTGTTAGATTAGCAAATGAGGGAATAGTTGATTTATTTAAACAGAATAATATAGTACAAAAGCGCTGGTTAGCAGCTTTGTCTGATAGAACTTGCGAAGAGTGTTTAGCATTAAACGGCAAAGTAATGAAAATAAATGAATCGTTTGATACTACTTTAGGATTAGTTTCTGGCCCTCCTGCTCATCAGAACTGTAGATGCTCTTTAATATCAGAATGAAGATCTATGAAAAACCGACTTGTTTCGTATGCAAAGAATCAGCAATTTGCATATACGCAGGCGAGTGGATATGCGGAAGATGTTTAGAGAAAATTAAAATAAAAGAACAAGAAGGCAAGAAAAAAATACTAATGGAGATAAGATGTGCGGATGTTACGTAGACAAAAATACAAGGAATCGAATTCTGTTTAGTGCTCATTCTGGAGATATAACCTTTCAAAAATCTGGCGACGAAGCAGTAGTCACAGAAGATTTAACTTTAATGTCAACTGGATCTGATTGGTCTGGAAACTATGGCCCAAGTAACACGCAAGCACAAATGATGTATGCTTCTCAAGAAAATAGATTGCAAGGGGATGATGCAGACGTAGAATCAAAAACTAAATTGCCTAATCTGAACGTAAGAGGAATCAGAAAAGGAACTCACAGACAAAGAGTTAAAGTTGAATATGTTAGAGATCCCAATAAAGCTTAATGTAGAGAAAAATCAAGTTTCATTTGAAACTGATGTAATCAGTGGTTACTTAGAAGGAATGACATTTGACTCTAGTAATAAAGTTGAGATGATAATTGAGAGTGAATTAGGTTATTTGGTTTTTCATAGAAAAGAATTATTCGGAGGAGACTACTTTGCTCCAAGAGTAAGATCAGACGCTCCAGATGAATCTATCTTTGATTATCAATCATTTGAAAGGTTTTTATTGAATGAAAAACTGATAATTACAATCATCGGAATGCCGAATACTGATGTAGTTTTAAGGTTTCGGATAGATAATAGTTAATATATATATCTCCAATCATATTTTAAATACTTATTTTATATATTTATCTTAGGAGAAAGAATGTCAAATCAAAAAAAAGAAGAACTAAATCTATGCTTTAATGCACCTATTCTTGAAAGCGGATTTGTCAATGATGATTTCATAATCCAAGGCACAGCAATAAATGCTACAATCACTGATAACAATCACAAGTTCATGGCTGAAGAATTAAGAGAAAGCGCTAATTCTTTGACAGGAGTTCCTTTGTTAGTTGATCATCGAAATGAGATAAGTGCTATTAAAGGGAGAGTAATTTCTGGAGACTTTGATGAAGAGAATTCAAGGATAAACTTCAAAGCTAAAGTTAAAGACGCTGATATTAAAAAGATGATTAAAGACGGATTAATCAATTCTGTTAGTGTAGGAGCAACAGTTAAAGAAATAGAAGAAGACGGTGAATCACTAATCCCAAGAGGAATTACTTTCAAAGAATTAAGTCTAGTCGCAGTCCCAGCAGATGCACACGCTACTTTTGGGATAGCATTAAAATCAGCATTTAATTTATTTAAAGAATCTTTACCTGTAAATCCAGAAGTCATAATGACTCAACAGGTTTCAAACAATTTGAAAGGAGGTAATATAATGGAAGCAGAAACTAAAACTGAACAAACACAAAATCTAGTAATCGAAACTAAAGTCGAATCCAAAGAAGTTAAAGCAGAAGCTCAGGTTGAAGAACAAATGGAGAAGTGCCCAGAGTGTGATAAAATGGTCGATAAAAAGAACATGAAAGCTCACATGGAAAAGCACAATTCAGAAGACAAAACTAAAGAGATGATGGCTGAAAACTTAAAGCTTAAGTCAGAACTTGAATCACTTAAGGCTAAAGCTATTAAAGAGGAAGTCGAAGTTGAAGAAGTAGAAGAAAAATCTAAATTAAACATCGTTCAGGGTTTAGGTAGTATCCGAGGAGGAGCTTTCACATACATGAGATAATGGTATACACACCAACAGGCGATGCAAACATAAACACACTTGGAGCAGTTCCGATTTTCGTAAATGAAGATCCTTGCATATTCACAGCAAGAGTAATTGCAACAATTTCAGGTGGTCAGTTCGCGATGGTATCAGGTACAGGCGGCGCAGTAGTCGGCTCAAGCGCATTAAGCTATACAGCTAATGATCTTGTAGCAGCACCAGCATTGTTATACGACAATGTAGGAGGTCTAGCTTTGTACAATGTAGCATCAGGAACAAATAATTATGTAGCACTCGCAAGAAAAGGTGCATTCTTAGTACAAGCAACAGATGTTGTATCAGGAGGACATCCGGTTGTTTTCGCTTCAGGCGGAGTTGCAGATATATTCTCAGCTAACGCAGGAAGTGCAAGCATACCAGGAGCAGGTCAGTTTTACCCATTAGGAAGAGCTTTAACTTGTGGAGATAGTGGAGGTTATGCTCTCGTTGCATTGAATTTATAATGGCATTTTCAAAAATATCAGAATACATTACAACAGGCGACGGGTCAGCAGGAACTCTATTAATCCCTAAGTTGATTATGCCGCCTCTTATAGAGGCAGTAAACAAAGCGCTTTTGCCAAGAGAAATGGCAGCTATGGTTAAGACAGGATTTGAAGGAGCTTCTTTTTCAGTAAATCTAGTCACTCCAACAAGCAACAAAGTAAATATTGTTGCAGAAGGAGCAGAAATTCCAGTAGGAGCTATTGATTTCTCAGCTATTACTTTCACGCCAAGAAAGTATGGAGTATCAATTAGAATCACAAGAGAAATGATGGAGGATAGTCAGTTTGACATTCTTCAAAATAATCTTAAAGAAGTTGGAAAGAGATTTGCAGAAAACGAAACAAGTTTAATCCTTACAGCACTCGATGGGGCAGCAAACACAGTTACTGGCGGAGCAGCTTTAACAATTGCTAATATTTCAACAGCAATACTTAATATTCATAATAATGATTATGAGCCAACTGATATGATAATCGGTTTTGAAGTATTGAATGATTTGCAAAATATTGACACATTTGTAGAAGCAGACAAAGCAGGTAATACTGAAATGATGAATCGAGGATTCATCGGAACCATATTCGGAATGAAGGTCGCAAAGTTCTCAACAAATGCAGCTCCAAGCACTACATACGCTAAATACGCTTACGTCTTTGACAGAAGCCAGGCTTATGGAATTGCTATTAAGAGAGATGTAACTGTAGAGAATTTTACAAAACCAGATTACGATATGGAAGGAGCAGCTATCACCCAAAGAATTGATGTTCAATTGCTAAGAAGCACAGCCGTTTGTAACATAACGACAACTTAATGCATTAACTTTGCATTTTTATTTTTTATTTTTTTTTAAGTTTGACAGTCGGAAAGACGATTTAGATTAAAGCGTGATGAACAAGGAGGTAAAAACATTACAATAGACATAGACACAGGAAGCCTAGTAATAGGAGCAATAGATGGATTAGCAGAGCATTTAAAGACTGGAGGAAATAGTTTTCCAAGAATCTTTTATGTAAATGAGAATCCTAATGGAGTTCTAACGGGCAATTCTACTGGAAGCGATTTAGCTATCGACTCAGTCGGTGGTAAATACTATCTATCGGTTGGCGGAAGTACTTGGATAAACTGCGGGTCAACTGAATAATTCTAAAATGGTAAATTGTTTTAGGATTAAAGAGTACGTCTTTCCACAAGTTAGCGTAGAAGATGCAGATTATTCAGCAGCTGGAAGTAAGTTGACTAAATATACTTCTCATTCAATTAATGGAGAAGTATTAAGAGTTCAATGTTTATCTAATTTTGCTGGAAGTTTAATAGTCAGTCAATCTGGCGCTCAAGTCGCAAACGCGTGGACAAATACAACAATTGCTTCAGGAACAGGCAAATTAGACAGTATACCTTTTACAAATACAACCGGAAGTTACGTTATTAATGATGTAATTAAATTAGTCATTAGCGGAACTGCAAGTGGAACAGGCGTAAATATTGGGCCAGTCTCAGTTTTTTACAGATAGGAGTAAAACTTGACAGTTGACAATACAGGAAGTATAGCCTTATTTTTGCTTGATACAATAAGTAACATTCCGGCAGGAGTAAGCGGCAATCTCATTTATATCGCAGATAATGCGAGGCAATACGTAGAAAACTATTGTGGAACCACGATTTCGGCAGCCTCTATTCCAGTTAAATATCAAGGAGCGATAGTAGACTTTGCTAAAGCAGATACAATAGACTTAGTTCTATCTCAAGCAGGCGGAGAGAATATTTCTTTAGGAGAACTAAGCATAAATGAAACTGGCGAACAGATGAGTTCAGAACAATACAGATTACTAGGAGAAATGAAGCTAAAGGTATTAGGGAGGAACTTCAATTACAAGAGAAGTTTGAGCTAATGAATGATAGAAAATCGACTAATCGCTGGATTGAACAGAATAAAGACTTTAGCCGGAAAGCCAATTGAAATAAGGTATTACTCTAAGACGACTGGATCAATTTACGATGATGATTTAACTCTTTCTCAATCAGGTAATTCTATTTGGACGTCTGGTGTTATATTTCCCTTAAACGAGAAGTCTGATCTTTCTTTAATCGAACAAGGTAAAATAAGCACGAACGATTTAAAGCTTTACATTACAGGAAGCTTGTCTTTAGGATTTGAAACAGGAAGTATTGTAGTTACTAAAATAGGCATAGGAAGTCCTCCTATTTATTATAAACCATTAGAACCAATAAGCAAAGGATACGAAGCAGCCGGAGTTTCAATTTACAAAAAGGTGTACATTGAGAAAATACAGGGCGGTTCTTACATTGGCGAAAGTTAGCATTAAAGTAGAAGGCATAGATCAAGTATATAGAAATCTTAATAACGTTAAAGAGAAGATTCAATCTGAATTACCTCTATCAGTCAATCAGGCAACATTTTTAGTCTGGAATGAAGTTAAATCTAGTATAGCAGGCCAAAGAGATGAGAATACAAGCGTTGATACGGGCAGATTTCTTAATTCTGTAGAGATAGAAGCAGTCTCAACAAAAGAAGCAAAAGTTTACTCTGAAATAGAATACGCTAAGTTTTTAGAATACGGCACAAGCAAAATGGAAGCTAGACATCACTTTCAAAACACAGCATTCAGAACTCAAGACGCAGTTAAACAAATTTTTAATGCTAATGTAAAGAACATTATAAAGTAATATATATAAGATTAATCAACTAATATAAACTAAGAAAGATTAAGTTATTTGTCGGCAAGCGAGTCGGCGAATAGTCAAGCGAGACAAAAAATGGCAGTAAGTTCAGCAAATTTCATACAGGATGTACTATATTTCATAAAGAACGATTTAACTAGTGGAATAACTGATCCAATCTCTTCGACGAGGCATCCAGATAGTCGATTTATAGCTACTTCTTATCCTCAAAGATACGTTCAATACCCATTAATTACTATTAAACTAATCAATCAAGAAGCAACAAGAGCCGGTATGCAAACAGAAGCTATGGACGTCTCAATTCAATTAGAGATAAGGATTTGGGCGAGAAATCAGAAAGAGAAAGATGATTTTTTCAATCAAGTTTACAAAAGGCTAAGAGACATTCAATTTACATCAAGCACTGGAAGTGAGGCAAACAATCTTCACGACTTTCAATTACTAAGTGCAGTTGAAGTAGATGAATCAGGTGAGAACGCACCGAAGAGTCGAATAATGAGAATTAAATACAAGTTCTTTGAAATTTAAAAATTATGAAAGGAGGTAAAAATGGGAGCAAGATACAAATCAGACCAAAATAGAGTTTTAGTACAATACGAATCTGGAACTTATGGAGTTTCAAGTGGTAATGGATACTGGTTAGGTCAAGTTACAGATCACTCTTTAACAGATAGTGAGAACTTGATTGAGAGTCACTTTTTAGGGACATCAACAAGGAGCTATTCAGATCTAGCAAACGGCCCAAGAGATGTGGAAGGAACGATGACATTTAATCCTCAAGATATGAGATTAGTGTTTTACACAATAGGATCAGTTTACTCAGCAGGAACGTCTAATAAGTTTCAACACACAGCAACTCAAGTTAATACAAACAATTGGTTAAATCCTTTTGCAAGCGGAACAGGGCAATTCAATGCGCCTACAAGTTTTACTGTTGAAGATTTAAAGGTAAGTCCAACAAGCAATAGAAACTCACTAAGAACAGTGAATGGATGTATACCAAATAGCGCGATAGTTACTGCAGCTCAAGGTGAGAAAGTTCAAGTTGAATTATCTTACATAGGGCAGAACGTAGTTTACTCAAGCGGAGCAGGTATTACAACAATCAATACAGCCGTTTCTGGAGTTACTCCATACTTATGGAACAACTGCACTTTAACAATAGCAGGGAGCTCAATTCCAACAGCTAAAGAAGTTAGCGTTGAAATAAACAATAACCTTGAAGGTCCGCATTACATTAATGGATCAAGAGTTATCGCGACACCTATTGTAGGAAACAGAGACGTAACTTTGAATGCAACAATTGACTGGGAAAGCGATATGGCTCAAGTAATTTATGACGCACTGTATAAATCAAACGCAACGTTTAATGCTGTGTTCGACTTAAATGCAGATGTAGCATCTACTGGAAGCAAGCACACAATATTCACGTTTAGTGGATGTAAAATCACGTCAATGGAATTGCCTAGTACAAGTGAAGGAGTTACTGAATCATCTATTGAAATAAGACCTCAGAACATTTCAGCACAAGAGTGGGGGGTTGGAAGCAGTTACACTGCCTGGTAAAATGGAGTATAAGACGATAGTATCAGCACTACTTTTAAGTGTAGTAAGTACTCTTTATTATATTCGGAAATACGAGTTTTTGATTTTTGTAATTTTAGCTCTGTCAATTTTTACTTTAGTATCTTCAATTAACGATGAAAGGAGGCGAACATGCAAAAAGAACTAGAGTTAAACGGAAAGAAAATCACTGTTAGAGAACTATTAGCAATAGAATTAGATGATATTAACTTTGATGATAAAAAAGAGGCTGTAAAGAAACAGGTTACTTTATCAACAGGAATATCTGAAGAAGAATACAATAAACTAACAGTTAAAGAAAGATTAAGTATAGTTAATGCTATAAACGATTTAAACTTTCAAGATTTTCAGAAACCAGCCGAGAAAAGTTAATATTAAACAAACTGGCACTATGCGAGTTCTTTGGCTGGAGTCTAAAAGAAGTAAACGAGTTGAAAGTTTTTGAATACAACACGTCAATGGTTTATCTTAACAAATACATAAGAAGCATGAAAAAGAAATATGGCAGAAAATGAAATAAAAATACTGATTTCTGCTGTTGATGATGCAACAGCGACACTCAAAAAGATAGAGGGTCAAATGGGAATCATGCAGAAGGAAATAGCTAAATCTACTGATAAAGCTGCTAAATCTACAGATGATCAAATAGGAAGTTTTATTAGATTGGGCGCGGCGGCTAATTCTTTAGACAACATAATGTCTAGTTATCAAAATCTTCAGTTAAGATTAGAGAATTCTGCTGAACGAGTTGCTAATGCTCAAGATAGAGTAACAGATGCTCAAGACAAATTAAACAAATTAACAAAAGATGGTAAATCTAAAACAGATGATTACATTCAAGCCCAAAAGGAATTAGAACGAGCAAGCAGATCTTTAACTATAGCTGAAAACAATCAATCAAGAGCTCAGAACGCAGTATTGGGCATTTACATCAATATGGCAGTTCAGGGTTTAGTTCTAGTAAAAAGCTATAGTGAATTAAAACTCGCTTTAGATAAAGCAACCGCAAGCGCTTTAAAATTCATAGCAACTCCAATTGGAGCAACTATTACGGCCGTAGCTTTAGTATTAATTACTGCTAAAGCTGCATTAGACCAGCATAATAAATCTGTTGAAGAAACTCGAAAAGCTTGGGAAGATTATCAAATCGCCGTAAATAGGGCTAAAGACACTCAAAGAGACTTCAATGAGGCTTTAGATTACAGTTACAATAAAATTAAAGGCCTTCTTGGGGCTAAGTCTGAAAGACAGGCTTATTTAGAATACGAAATTGCTGATCTTACTTTAAGATCTAAGACTGAAACAAACGCTAAAATCGTAGAAGGCATGAATTCTCAAATCAAGAAAGATGAACTTGAGTTAAGTGGTATAAATGATGTTAATGAAGTTTTAGTTAAAAAATTAGAGTACTTAAAAATTGCTAATTCAACTTCTCAAGAACAAATAACAGTAAATGGATTAGTCACAGCTTCTTATCAAGAGCAGTTAAACTGGTTAACAGGAACCTTTTATGCAGAATTAATCAACAAAGCTAATGAACTAAAATTAGCAAATGAGGCAGCAGTCGCAGCTCTATATAAACAAGCCACAGCTAAATCTGATAGATTAAAATCTATGACGGGTTCAACAAATAAGTATCTGCCAAGCTCTATATCCGGCGCCATAAATCAAGGATCCGTTACTATGTCTAAAATAGGAAAAAAGAGGAACGATTTTATCATGAGGCCAGGTCAACCAGCTGTGCCATTTAGTTCAGATGATACAGTTGTCGGAGTTAAAGGAGGATTAGGAAACTCTATTGTAATAACTGGAAACATTTATGGTGTTAATCCTGATCAGATAGCAGATGCGATTATGAGTAAACTGAGAAAGAAAATTGCCTTATGATAAACGCATATTTGACTAATAACGGAAGCGAAATTAATAACTTAATCAGCTTTAATGTTAATAGGTCTTCATCTGAGAACGATGTTTCGTCAAGTTTTACTGCTTATCTTTATAACAAGTTCGGTTCAAATAAAGATTTATTTAACATAGGAGACAACGTTAAAATCTATGCTGGTTCCGGCAATTTAGGAAGCCCTATAAATGGAAGCGTATTAATTTTTCAAGGAATTTGTGAAGACACAATTTTCACAGGAGAAGGCCAAACAGAGCAATTAGAAATTGTTGGAAGAGACTATTCAGCTAGACTAATGGACAGAACAGTTGAACCTGAGGTTTATACAAGTCTGCCTACTGGAAGTATAATTAGAGACTTATTAAACAAATATGGTGAAGACTTAGATTTTACTAATGTTGGTGAATCTGGAGCTACAGTTAATCGAATAAGATTTAATCAAACCCCAGTGTACGACGCTATTAAGGAGATTTCTAATTATGATGATTACATTTTCTATGTTGATGAAAACAAAAAGTTTTACTATGTGAAAAAAGGAAGCCAATCAACTGGAAGCGTTCTATACAGTGGCAACATAATTTCTGCAGATTTTAAAGAGAGAAGAGATACAATTTTTAATCAGGTTTGGGTATACGGAGACAGATACTTAGATAATTATAAAGAGACTTTTACTTACTCTGGTTTAGCAAGCCAAGGATCACAACTTACACTGACTTACAATCCTCATAATACTGAAATAACTGTAAGCGGCGGAGCATTACAACCTGGTGGAATATTTGATATGGTTGTTAATCCAGGAAGCAATTTTAAGTACTTAGTAAACTATGATACAAAGCAAATAATATTCACTTCTGGCGATAGCTTTAATAATATTCCTACTTCTGGAAATCAGGTTGTCGTAAACTATAAAAGATCTCTTCCGATAGTCAAAGTAGGAGACGATGAGATTTCTAAGGCTCAATATGGGACTAGAGTCAAAGTAATAATCGATAAAAGCATTAAAGATCCTCAAACTGCACAAGACTTAATGGAGCAAGAATTAATCAAATCAGCTAATCCGAAGCTAGAAGGCAACATTGATTTAAGAGGGGTTGTTTCTATATTGCCCGGCTATAATGTTAATGTGTTTCTGCCTAATAACAATGCCTCCGGTAATTACGATATAGTTTCATCAGACTATTTATTTAATACAGAAAATTGTTTGAACGATAGCGTTCTAAAAGTAAAAGTCAATACTCACTTAAGCGATTTAACAGACGCTCTAAAAGACATTTTATTAAAACTTAAAAAAGCAGAAGCTCAAGACATATCTGATACCGATATAATTACAAGATTTCAGAAAACAACTGGAAGCTTTGGAATGAGACAAAGTGGTTGTGAGATTTGGACGAGAGGAATAGGCAGTTCTTTCATATTAGGTCAAGGATTTACTGGTTCAGATGTAATATCTACTGGTGGTGGTTCAGAGGTAATTGAAAGTGCAAGTACTGGAGAAGACAGTCAAACACAAGCACTTGGTGCAACAGACCAAATGGGGCAAGCTTTTACGATAGGTACTACTGGTTCCAATACTAATTTTTATGTAACTAGTGCACAGATGAAAATTTATAGAGGAGGTGCGATTGGAGTAAGTACTTTTGGGATTTATGAAACTGCTAGTCGTGTTCCAAGTGGAACAGCATTAACATCTGGAACTTTAGCTGAAGCAGCTATTTCAATAGATACAGCAGGTTCAATACACTCCGTTAATTTTATAGGAAGCCCGTTATTATCTGCATCAACTATGTACGCTCTTATATGGAGCCGAAATGGTGCTGGAGATATACATTGGAGAACAGATTTAGACCAAGGTTATACTGGCGGTAGTTTTGTCAGGAAAGATAGTCCAAGTTGGGATGCCTTTGGAAGAAACGGAATGTTTTGGATTTATGGTTCAAAACCAAGTACGGTTACTGTTAATTATTGGGGTTCTGGAAATGGAATTCTAGGGAGCGGAGGAAGCTATGCTAATCCTATTCACTTATTAGGAGATAACCGTCTAGGGAGCCTCCTAAGATGGTCTGGAGGCTATTTAGAATAGGAGGTGAAAAATGTTATTAAATCAAGCGAGAAATAGAACAACTTTATTATTGGGCGGAAGCATATTGAACACTGGCAGTCAGAACTATCCTTCTTATTTTATGATAGGAGCGGGAAGCGCTACTGTAACAGTTAATTCAAACAGTTTAACAACTCCATCAGATAGGCAAACAGTTACTACAACAACTTATCCCAATTCACAAAAAGTAAGATGGCAAGGAGATTGGAATTCAACAGAAATGAGCGGATTGACTTTAAGCGAGTTCGGAATGACTGGATCTGAGACTGGAACAAATGGATCTATGTGGAGCAAAGTAGTATTTCCAAGCATTAATTTTGATGGAACTTTAGAACTTCAAACACAAGAAACGTGGGAGGTCTACTAGTTAATATATATAAATTTAATCAATTTATATAAACGAAATTAGATAAAATATATAGGATGACACAATCAGGAACTTTCCCAAAAGTGGACGGCGACGTCCTTTACGCACAAGATATGAATCTTTTAGCGCAAGCTCCTAGATACATTAAGATGGGATCGTTCGCTACAGTCGGAAGCATTGCTGGGAATTACATAAATTTAGGAAGTGTTTTAATTTCAGGTAACTCTTTGACTAATCCGTGCGAGCTTCAAATAAACGGATACTTTGATGAAAAAGACATAAAAGATGGCGTAGCTTTGAGATTATCAGGTTTAAGCAATACCATGACGTTCAATATAGGATCAGGCATGGTTTCAAATGGACCTCCTTATTTCTTTGAATCAAGTATTTTACTAGGCAGCCCGTTCAAAGGATGTGGAGTTATGAAGATGTGGACTCCAGTACTTAATCAGAATATATCTCTTGAAGGCAATAGGGCCGACACTAAGTTTGTCGCGAATATAAACACCGGATCACCTTTAGTTATTTTGTTCTTAGGAAGCAACATAAGTTCAAACATGACTTTATCAGCTTATTCAATAAATGCATTTAGAGGAGCAACACAGTGATAGAAGAGATTGAAGCAAAGCATGAAGATAAAAATTTCATAGCTGGTGATTTGAGTGATGATTTTAAAGAAGTAGTTAAAGCACTAAAGAAATTAAGAAAAGAAGTAAAAGACATAGATCAGAGGCTTAAACAACTTGAATTGTAAATACGTAAGTCAGAAAACATTTGAAGATATATCAACAAATCAAACAAGATTAATTGACATTTTAAATCATCGAATGACTGGCATAGAAAACAATACGGTAAGATTAAGAGACGATGTTAAATGGATAAAGATAATCGGAGGATACATGGCAGGTATAATCTCAGCTTTAACTATAAGCATCACAATTAAATTCGCGTTAGGAGGATAAATGGCTTATCAAATCAAGAAGACTTTAGAGAAGTTTCTTTGGGCTTTTGGTGAAGTTGTAATAGCTGGAGTTATTTCAGTTTATGGCGATTCACCTTACTATTTGGCTTTAGTGCCGATCATAGAAGCTTTAAGAAATTGGATTAAACACAGAGATTAAATGCCAGTCACATTAATTAGTGCAAGTGGGACACAATACCCTCTAATTGTAAATCCAGATGGTTCTATAAACGCTCAGACTACGATCAGCGGAATTAGCATAGGTTCAATTGTTGTAAGTGATGTAGATGGGACTATGTATATTGTGTCTGGAAATAATATGGTCGGAAGTGCTTATTGTTATCAAAAAACAGACCCTTGGACAATTTCAGGAAATGTTTTAATTAGTGGGAATATAGGGGTTAATAATTTAGGCAGTGAAACTTGGATTAAAGGAGGTTCTATTTTAATCTACGATAGAAATCCTGCGGATGCTTCTAAATATAATTATGATACTTTTATAATCTATTCAGGAACGGCAGCAGGAAGTATTTACAGAGCAACTTCTGCAGGTTCTTTCGTTCGGGTTATAACTTATGATGGTTCAGATAATCCGACTAAATTAAGTTCTTGGAGTGCTGTATGAACATAAAATATGACGCAGTTTTAGGACAATTAAGAGAAAAAGATACTTCAACAGTAAGCGCAACAGGTAGTTCATTTAATACTTCGGGTGCTAATATTACTTACGCGGGAAGCTTTATAGGAGGAATAGGTAGTTTAACTGGAAGTTCTTTTGCAGGAAGATTTATTGGAGATGGTGGCGGATTGACTAATTTGCCGGCTGGTGGGAGTTCATTTAATACAAGCGGAGCTAATATAACCTACGCAGGCTCGTTTCTAGGAGGTATAGGCAGTTTATCTGGAGATTTACAAGCAAATCATATAGGCTTAACCGGAAGCATTAATATATCTGGGAATATAGCTTTAACTAAAGCCGACCCAGAAATACGATTAACAGACACGGGAGACAATGAATATGCTCGGATAACAAGAAGCGATACTAACAAAGAAATGCTTTTATTGAATAGAGTGAACAGCCTAGGGGGAGTCGCCTATGCTTTAGATTGTGATGGAACTGGAGATTATATGAGTGCTGGTGGAACCACAACCTATCAAGGACTCTCTGCTTTAACTTTAGCAGCTTGGGTTTATATTGATAATAAAACAGATTATGATGGTATAATTTCATGTCATAGTGCGGACTCGAAAGGTTTTGCTTTAGATTTGAGATTGGCAGCAAGCAATACGTTTGGTGGTTTTGTTTATTCTTCAACTGGAACTAATTTGTCTTATGGGACGGCAAATAATGATGCTTTAGCGAATAGTGGATGGCATTTAATAGGACTCACTTGGAATGGGGCTACAGGCGCGATGAAATTTTATGTAGACGGAGCCGAAAACGGAACGGCCACGCAGCAAACAGGGACAGGAACAACAACACAAACTGCAACTTTAAGAATAGGGGATAGTCCGGGAGCAGGAAGCAGAGATGTTGATGGAAGAATAGATGAGCCTTTAATATGGAGCAGAGTATTAAGTTTAGCAGAATTTCAAACACTTTATAATTCAGGAAGTGGCGTAAGGGGAGAAACTTCTTCTGCACCATGGAGTACTAACCTAGTTGGAGGATGGCATTTGGATGAGGGAACTGGAACCAACGCAGATGATTTTTCAGCTGGAAATAATGACGGAACAATAACTAATGCGGTTTGGATTGCTGGAAAAGTAAGTTTTCCTATTTCAGTAATAGAAACTCAGATTCTCTCAAGTCAGAACGGAGTTGCAGCAGGGGAAGAAGGCATAAACGCTTTCGGGGATAGTTTAGGAAAGACAATAATTCAAGGCAACCCAATTGTTACATCATCAGTTTTTAATGCTTCAGGATTAAGTGTTTTAGGAAGTGTTACATTTAATGCAAGTGGCTTGGCTGCTGGTTCTCAAACACTGATCTCTCTTCCTTTAAGCATTTTTGGTTCAGGCACAATTCAAGACTTATTAGGAGATCCAAGAGTTTGGTTGAATGTTACAATAAATGGAGTGGCTTATAAAATACCAGCCTTTTAACGCGTAATTAAATAAAGGAGGTAAAACAAAACAATGGAAAAACAATTAACAGGACTGGCCATTTTGTTAGCGGTTTGTGCACTTGTTTTGGGCGGAGCGATAGGATATATTGCATTGCCTGAAAAAGTAGTTACAAACACTATAACGACTGCGCCAGCAATAACAACTGTAGAGTACAACGACACAGCCATTAAAGCGGATATAGCGACTATTCAGACAACCCTAGATGAAGACGATCTATGGGAAGCTCAGGCAATAGCTTTAGCTGAAGCCGAATGGAACAACGAACGAGATTTGTTCGATTGGTTAACTGACGCTACTGGCGGAAATGTCACAGATTTGGATGACAAGTCAGACATTTACAAAGTTGTAATAAGAGACACTGATACTAGTGGATTAGACACATCTGATCAAGATGCCGATGTTTCACAAGAAGTCAGAGTCTATTATGAGAACTCTGTAGGCGATAACGTCAGAGTAACTCTTCAGATTGACACAGAAATCAAAGAGAATGACGTAGACGATGTTACTTATGCTTACGCATAGATAATCATAGCTATCTAACAAGTAGGATGTTAGGCGTTTTTCCTCACGATACGAGGAATTCTTTAATTAATAGATATATATATTACTTATGTTAAGGTTTATATACTTAGGTAACCTTAGTATATAGCTTAGAAATCGTGGGGAGTCTAAGCACTCCCCATTCTCTTTAATTAATAAATTGAGAACTCACTTTTTTCTACTACTACTACTACTACTATATTTAAATAATCTAATTATATATATATAGTATACCTTAAATCTATTTTTTAAATGAGTTCCAGTGGAAATGAAGGGGGGTGTTCGAATAGAAAGATATATATATACATAGTTTATAGATAAATCATGGGAAGAACAAAGGTTTTATATTTATCTGATGAAGCATTTGATTTATTGAAAAATTCAGAAAACGCATCCAAGTTAGTTTCTATGTTGATTAAGGATTATTTTAATGAAAATTCAAAAAACCCAATTGATTCAATAAAATATCTGGATGAAAAAAAGCAAACTAAGATCGAAGTTCTATCCAAAGAAATCGAATTAATAGATAATCAGATAAACAATCACAATGAAGACACTAAAAAAATAGTTGATTCGATAAAAATACAAGAACAAAAAGAAACAAAAGCATCGGAGAAAATAGAAAACATTAAAAAATCCTTTTTTGAAAGCCTAGGTAGGAACCTCGAAGAAGGAGAGTTAGAAGAATACTTAAAATTATTGAAAGAGAGCAAAACAAACTTCTGGAAATTTACAGACATTATAAGGCAGAAAGATTACGATAAAATCAACAAATTTGAAGATGAAAAATCGATTTAAAGTAGAAGTTTCTTGCAAGAATAATCATCACCAAATTAGAGAAACCAAAGACTATCTAAAATGCCGATTCAAATGCTTTTACTGCAATGAATCGATAGGCCCGAAGAACGTGATTAAAATAATTCAATATAATGTAACCGAATAGTGACATATAGATAAATAAGTTAAACGACAAGATATATATAGCCTCAAATTAGACAGATTATGTAAGGAAACAAGGAGACCTTACAAAAATAAAACATGACAAAACAAAAAACAGATAGAGTGGTTTTGAACCTCACACAGGATCAAGCCATAGAATTAAATAAATTTATAAGATTCTATAATCCACAACTTGAAGGGATAATTTATGATCTTTCTAAGAGATTAGAAAAGACTATTGCAAAGAACCAGATAATAGATACTCTGCGAAAGCAGAACATAGAGCCAAATAAAGAACAAATAAACAGAGGATTAATTGCTGCAGGAATTAAACTGCCAAAGCCAGTGCCAGAGAAAACGATGGATGCGATTGGCCAAGCAGTGCAGGAAGTAGCTAACGAATTAAATGAGAAGTGCCCAGGATGTGAATCAAGGAATACATTGCCTGAACCAGATGGAACATTGATCTGTGAAGATTGTGGAGCAATATTCGGAGGCAAGAAATGATAACAATGAAATGGCTTAAGGCCGGAAGGATATTCGTAATAACTAACGGTCCTTTTCAATATGTGAGGTTCTTATGGTAGATTTGCCTATTTGTGCGTGGCGAGCTGAGGATCCTTTTTATCAGAAAGAAAGAGATTCCGAAGACTATGAGTACGAATTAAATACTGGGAGCAATTCTAATGATTTGTCGGATTTGTAAAAAGCACAGATTAAGTTGTGAAATCAGAAAAGGAGTCTGCGAGAAGTGCATAGAAGATTATCAAGACATTCAAGCTGAAGTAAATGAGAGACGAGCTAAGGAAAGCGGAGAAATAGAATATGACTGATTTTTGTTTGGAGGATAATAAGATAGATAATGCAGATATTATAAAGATATTTGGAGAACCTGTTTTTAAAGAAGAAGACATCAAACAAGCCATAAAGCTGTTGAAAGAAGTTCTTAAAGATAATAATTTAGAAGACCCAAGGCAGTTTATGATAAGTCAGAAGTGGGTTTTAGATGAAATAGACAAAATCTTTGGAAAGGGGCTAGCAGAATGAAACAAATAAAAGAAATATGGCTAAAACCAAGAGGAGAACCATATAAAGAAATACAAGAAGATATTTGCCATTTGATAAATAACGGAAGGATAACAACTGCAACAAATAGAAAGAAGATAGGCATAATATTAGAACTTCTTAAGTGGTTAGAGAGCCACGTAATTCAAGAAAGAGAAATTGATGAAATAAATGGAGATTATAAGAAAAAATGACTGAAAACACAATTCAAATAAGCCAAAACGAATCAATCGAAGTAACTCGAAATTCTAAAGGATGGAATTTTGTAGTTAAGATACTTTCAACAGATGTAAAAAGAATGAAAGAACTAACAGATGAATTAGAGAAGATCTATAAAAGTGAAAGGGGGGAAAATGAAAAAACAATTAATTAAAGAGTGGTGGTTCTTAGCAATATTAGTAATTATATTCTTATTTGCATTTGTTGCTTTAATTCAAACAAGAGATGGAGTGAACAAAGAAGAAGCATTCGCGATGTGTGATTATTTAAACGCTGTAGAAAATCTGACTAATTCACAAGCAAATTTGCTTTGTTTATATGGGGATAATTACTGCAGAGAACTACTAATTAATACAGATTGTTCAAAATACAAATGATAGAGAAATCAAGAATATCAATATTTGGAATAGAGCAAAAGAAATCACAAGGTGGAAAGTCTTACTGGATAGTCGATACATCTGATGGAAAGATGAGCATTTGGGACATTGGATTATACGAGTTAATAAAAGAAAAAGCTGTCGGAAATCTATGCGAAGTGGGAGTAGAAACAACTAAATCCGAAAATGGAAAGACTTACAAAAACATTAAAACTTTAGAAGCCGTATTAGGTAATGCTGCCGTTAAAGAATCTAAGTCTGATAACATAGGTGAATCAGCTAGACTAAGGAGACGAACAGATTGCTTAATATCAGCTAAAGATTTAGTGATTGCTAAGATAATTCCAATGGACAAACTGCTAGATATAGCTACGAGCTTTGTCTTGTGGGTTGAGCCTGAAACTGAAGAGAAACTAAGAGTTGAAACAATCAAAGCTTAAATTTTATTTTTTTATTTTTTTTTAGTTAAAAGAGGAAAAAATGCAAGAAACATCAATGTTAGCATATCAAGAAGTAATATTAAACCTTGGAGAAAGGCAGATGTATGTCTTGAAAGCTTTAAAAGAAATAGAGCCAGCAAACAACAGGCAAATAGCACAATTCATGAGAAAACCGATTAATACAATCACTGGAAGGATATTTGAACTAAGGAAAAAAGGATTAGTCAAATCAAACGGAATTTGTTTAGATCACGTTACAAATAAACAAACAATCTCCTGGAAGACTCAATTAAAATGAAAAAGTTTTATGAAATAGGAGGATATTCACAATTTATAGATGAAGAAGGAAACTGGGGATGTACGTGTCCATTTGGAAGCAACTGGAGATGGAGCAAAAAGAGCATAGAAGAGAATAAAAAATGTGTTCACATTAAATTAGCAATCAAACAAGAAAATGATAAAACTAACTGAAAAAGAAAAAGACTTATTAAGAAAAATGGTTGATAATAAGTGTCAGCAATGTCATAAGACTCAATTAGAATTAAATGAGAAACTGCAAATTCACAGGATAATTAGAGGAAGTTCTGGAGGACTATACACTCCTAATAACATTTTAATTTTATGTAAATCTTGTCATAAAGCGAGGCATTTTAAAGAATGGAATTAATATTAAACGCAGTAATTTTTAATGAATTCAAAGACTTAGAAGAATTTCAGATCAAAGTAAACGATTTAAATTATCAAATAGTCTCAAAGAGATTAATCCTAGAGCAAAGGAAAATTATTAATTTATTAAAAGAATTCAAAGAAGACGGAATAATTAAATCTATATACATCCCTAAAAACAAGAAAATTCAAAAAGATTTAGATAATTTAATCAGAATAAAGAAAGAGATCAAATTAAACTTGAGGAAGATAAAAGAAGTTTTTAATTAGAAACATTTAAATACTTAAATATATAACTTATATAAAAGATGGTTCAAGTGAAACTAAGAAGAGTGATGCATTCTAACATAACTGGCCAAATAGTTTACGGTATAACCATCCCTTCAGATGTTGCTCAGTTCTTTGAAAGTGTTTACTTTACAATAGAAAAGTCTGGTCAAAATATATTAATGAAAAGCGGATGCTGTTTGATTCCAACTAAAGAAAACGTAGAAAAATATTGTTTTCAGGATGCAAGAATATGAATAGTCAGGAAAGCCCAAGAGTTGAGAAGCTGGATGAAATGCCAGATTGCGAGACGACGAATGGGGTGACGATGAGTACCCGTATCTCTACAACGGCTGACTAATTTAGGCCCATCCTGACAGCTATCAAACAAAATGACAACACCAACAGAACAAAACATATTGAAAGAGAAGAAAATAGAACTCCAAGATATATCAAGAATAATTTATTGGTTCAGAAGATACAAAGGAAAAAGAACTTTAAATAATGATAAGAATTTTAGTTTTAATGATATTGAATTATTAGAACAGAGAATATTAAGCTATTTAGATAAACCCCACGAATTTGATTTTAATAAACCTGATATGGAGATAGAATGGTAAGTAACATAGAAAAAAACATATTGAAAGAGAAAAGAATAAAGAAAATATACTTTGAAGATAAAGGACAAGACTTTTTAGAATGGACTTTAGATAAAAATAGTGTAGTAATAAAGTCTATGCCTTTTCAGACTTCTGTATGGGCTGGAACAAAGATTATACCTATATCTATTAAAATTGGATATTGCCCAATAGTTGTTTTAAAGCAAGATTATTTTCCAGATAAGAAGATAAGTAAATTATTAGAAGATGCCAGAGAATTAAATTATAAAGTTATTAAAATTAAGAAATGAACAACACAGAAAAAAACATATTGAAAGAGATTGAGAAACAGATTATAGAACTTAGAGAGAAATATGGAGATACCCCGGACATTAAAGATATGTCTTCTCAGTTTTGTGGATTTAAAGAAGGCTACCAACTCGCCCAGAAAGAAAATCAAGATAAATGTTGTGCAGAAGGATGTAAAGAAGAAGCTAAAAATCATTTTTCAATAGGACAAGATAAAGGATGTTTTGCATTATGTTATAAACATTTTGGAGAGTTATTAGATTTTCATATTCTTTTAAAAGATAGTGAAAAACAAGAAACCGCAGAAAAAGTAAAGAAGCTGAAAGAAGAAATTGAATATAAAAAACAATATGACGGAGAGGTTATGATTATAACATTAAGGCAACTTGAAATCATTATAAACAGAATCTTCAAGGAGAAAACAGAATGAATAAATTAGAAACAAATACTTTTAAAAGACAGAAAGAGGAATTAGAGGAAATTAGGAATGAAAGTTTTAAACAAGGGAGATGGGCAGAACAAAAAGAAACCACAGAAAAAGTAAAGAAGCTGAAAGAACACATTAAAGAAATTATGTGGTGTAATGCCCATGATGTAGGATTATTAGAAGATTTGATTATCAAGATAGATAGAATATTTTTAGGAGTTACAAATGGCAAATAATTTAGAATATCAGAAAGAATATTATAAAAAGAATAAACAGAAAGTCCACAAAAGACAAAAAGAGTATTATAAAAATAACAAAGAAGATAGAATAGAAAGAACTAAAATTTATAATGATAACTCTTGGTTTGCAGGAAATAAAGAAAGGGCTTTAGAAAGAGATAATTGGCAATGTCAGAATTGTGGTATTAATCAAGAGCAACATATAATAATCTTTGGAAGAAGAATAAGTGTCCATCATAAAGATGGTAATGGTAGAAATACTCAAGACAAAAATAATAATTTGGATAATCTACAAACTCTATGTATAAGATGCCATGCCAGTATTCATCATAAAGATGATAATAAGAATAGAAATAAATTAGGTAGATTTGTTAAAGATAATATAAAAAAGGAGCTGGAGAAAACATGAAAACAAGAATAATAATAGATGTTGAAACAGATTTTAAACCATTTATAATGAAACAAGATGATGGAGAAAAGGAAGATTATGTTAAAGAAGTTGAAGATACTTTCCACAATAAGATATTTGAAATAATAGAGAACTTTATTATAGATGAAGATAATGAAACTCAAAATCAGATTATTGAATCAATCAATCAAGAATATTTTATTAATAATGAAAAGAATGAGGAAATCAAAGAGTATTCCAATTTAGGAAAGGTTCATATTGTTATTACACAAGAGGAGATTAAATGAAGAAACCACTATTAAGATTTGTAGATATGGGCAGGGATGCAAGAGGAGAAAAAATCTATTATGTTAGAAACCATGAAGATGAATATCTCGGGGTAATTAATCAATCTCATGTTGGACAATTCTTTCATTGGGTATTATGTCCAGATGATAAGGTGTTTTTTACTAATGGATGTTTAAAAGAAATTGTTGAGTTCATTACAAGTTTATATTCAAAGGAGAAAGACTTATGACAACACATGCCGAGTGGTTAGAACAAAGCCATAAGATTAAATTATCAAACTTTGGAGTAAAGGTAGCAAATATAATCGGTATAGTTTGGCAAGGAATTTATCATTTACAAACATCTAATTACATTAATAAAAGAACAGATTGGAATAATGAAAAGTATATAGAACTAATTGTAACAAATGGATTATCAACTTGGGATAGAAATGATTTAACTGAATTAGTTGTTTTATGTCATGATGCAAGAATCAGATTAGAAATTCAACCTTGTAGTCCAAGACATTTAAAATTAACTTTTCATCAAAGAGTTCCAATAGAAGAAGCATCAGATATGCCTATTTGTAGAGGACATCCAACAATAGAAGAACAAATAAAAAGAATAAGACAATATAGTTAAAATGACATTCAAACAACAGATAGATAAAGATATGAAAGAGCAACTAAAAAGAGATTTGAATAAAAAGAAAACAATAACCGGCTATGTTAAAATATGTCATGATGCTATTTTTCATGGAATACATTGTTTAGAATTAGAAGATACTTATGGATTTGAAGGTTATTATATGGGAGATATAAATCATCCAGACCATCGACCAGCACACGCTATTTGGATTAATAAGAAAGATGCAGAAAAACTTTGGATGATATTTAAAGATAGGATTTTAGATGGGGTGCAATACTAAAGACTTATGGATAAGAAACTTAAAATCGGTATAATCGCAGATTCTGTTTTTTTACCTACGGGGTATTCTAACATAGGAAAGCAAATTAGCAAGTATTTGATTAAACAGGGCCATAGTGTTCATTATTTTTGCGTGGCTTATAATGGCACAACAATAGATTATGCAAGGTTACCTGATGGAACAGAATTTAATTTTAAGATGTACGGAGAAATGGTGCATTCTTATTTCATGAATTCGATAGAGCGATACGCCAAAGAATTGAATCTCGATATAATTTTAATTATACTCGACACCTTTATGCTTTATCCAGCAATACTTTCTAAAGATTTAAGTCCTGCAAAAGTAGTATTTTTTTACCCATCAGATGGTGGAAATGGAATGCCATTAGGATGTGACGCTGTTTTAAAGAAAATGGATAAATCGGTTGCTTATTCTAAATTTGCACAAAAGCAAGTAAAAGACTATTATGGAATGGATACACCATATATTCCTATAGGAACTGAGCCAGATAAATTTTACAAATTAGATGATATTAAAAGGATGCAATTAAGAGCCAAATATGGACTGCTGAATAAATTTGTAGTAGGTTGCGTGGCTAGAAATCAGCCAAGGAAAATGCTTGACAGAATGTTTAAAGCGTTTAGATTAGTAAAAGAGAGAATACCAGAAGCTATTTTATTCTTGCATACAGATCCAAATGATCCTGCTCAATCTTTTAATATGTTTAAACTAATATCAGATTACAATTTGGAAAATAGAGTCTATTTCTCAGGAATGCAAGCGTACAAAGGATTTGATTGGAACCAAATGAATGAGGTTTATAATGTTATGGACTTATTCTTTTTAAGCACAAGTGGAGAAGGCTGGGGAATTCCTTTAGTCGAAGCGATGAGCTGTGAAGTTCCAGTTTTAGCTACTGATTATACGACAACTCAAGAAATCGTTAAAGACAATCAAGCAGGTTTAGGAATTAAGTTAAGCGGTGTAGAAGAGATTAGTTCTGAAGAGTTTTTCAAAGATCAGAAAGAATATGATAAAAAAGTAATGAATGGCACAATTATGGGCAGCTGGATGGTCGAACGAGGAATAATTGACGTAGTAGACGCGGCTAATAAGATTGAGTATCTTTATAAGAATCCAAATTTAATGAAACAAATGGGTAAAAACGGCAGGAATGCAGTTTTAGAAAAATACTCATTCGATAAACATACTGCAAAACCATTCGAAGACTTGTTTTTTGAATTAACAAAATGAACTACACAATAAAAGAGGGAGATAATTTGGGCCCAGGAAATAACAACTGGAGAAAATCTAATGTAATAATCAGAGATGAAATAACTCTAAAAAGAGAAAACAACACATCTGCTGAGGTAGATTTTGACTTCAAAGGATATGGCAAGTATTCATTTGAATGCGAAGTTCCAAATTTGCCTAAGAACGTAGTGTTCGGAATATTCCTATACGCAGATGATCAACACGAGGTAGACATAGAATTCAGCAAATGGGGTTTCTGGTTCTGGCCTAATTGTCAGTTCGTTATTCAGCCAAATGAGTTTAAGTCTTATATAAATAGATTCTGGACTTTCAAAAAGAAATTTAAAGGATACATAGACTGGCAAGAAGATTACATTGAGTTTAATCTGAACAATCGAACAAAGCGAATTAATAGAAAAATATCTAAGGAAATGAGATTTATGATAAACTTATGGTCAATTAAAGAAGACTATAATCAAACAGAGGTAAAGATAAAATGCCAGATTTAACATATTTAATTTCTCCTTCTGAAAAAGGAATACTCGCAAACGCCGGAGATCGCATGCCACTAGGCCTATTGTATATCGCAAAAGAATTAGAAAAGCATAAACATCCAGTGAGAGTATTCGACTTAAATCATGATTCATTAGTTAATTTATTAACATCAATAGTAAAGGATAATCCTACTATGATCGGAATAAGCTGTCTAACAAGCCCGATGGTTCAAGAGGTTCATAAATTATGCGAAACAATAAGACCTTATACTGATGCCAGATTAGTTGTCGGAGGTTATCATCCAACTATTTTACCAGAGGATTTTCCTAAATTTAATAACGTTGTTCAAGGCGAAGGAGAATATGCATTAGAGATGTTAGTGAGTAATATAAACGGAAGAATAGTTCAAGGAAGGCAAGTAAGTTTAGAGCATTTAGGCAAGCCAAGCAGACACTTATTAGACTCGAAAAATTACAATATGAAAATGAATGGAATGAGAACAAGTACTATGATAACTTCTCGAGGTTGTCCCAATTCTTGCACTTTTTGCGGAAACATGAATCGGAATGTAAGACATCATGATTTATTTCACATCGAAGATGAACTAGAGGAAATAGCAAAACAAGACTATTCAGCTGTTTACTTCTTAGACGATGTGTTTACTCTTAGAAAAGATAGAGCTATATGCATAAGTAAGTTATGTAAAGATAAAGGATTGAAATTTAGAATAACTACAAGAGCAAACTATCTAAGCGACGGTTTAGTTAAGGCATTATCATTAAACGGATTAGATATTGCGTCTATGGGCATAGAAAGTGGCAATTCTGATGTTCTACAGGCTTGTAATAAAGGCCAAACTAAAGAGCAAATAAGAGACGCGGTTAATTATTTGTTCTATTATGGTGTAGAATCTAAAGGATTCTTTATATTAGGTTTGCCTGGAGAGACTGAAAAATCTGCTCAAGAAACGATTAGATTTGCAGAGGAATTAAGAAATATTGGAATGGAGTATTGTGATTTTTATAGTTTGCAATGTTATCCAGGAACAGATCTTTGGAAAAACCCTGATAAATATGGTTTAAAAATACTGCACAAAGATTATTCAAAGTATTTACAAGTAAGCAAAGATGGAGTAACTTATCCTACTTGTGAGACTAAAGATCTAAAGGCAGATAAGATTTACGAATTATTAAAGGAGGCGAGAAGACGATTGCAATAGATAAAATAAAGCAAGGCAAACAAAATAGGGCTGCTGGAAAAAGATTTGAATTAAAAGTAAGAGAAGATTTAGAGAAACAAGGCTGGATTGTGTTTCGCAATAGCAATGACGTAAAGGATAATAAGTTTAAACAAACAACAGGACACTGGAATCCTTTCACTAAAAGCATAATGATGGCTCAATCGGGGTTTCCAGATTTTATTTGTTTAAAAGATGATGGAACAGAAAGTTTTGATAATACCGATTTAGTTATTAATTTTAAAGTCCGATTCATAGAATGCAAAGGTGGAGATGAAAAACACAAATATTTAGATAAAACCGAAAAAGAAAAAGTCGAATGGATTAAACAGAATTTAAAAATACCTTTTTTTATAGCCAGTAAAGGAGAGAAAAGAGGAGAGATAAAATATGAATAAACGAAACTTAGGAAGTAAAACAAAAGAACTCTGGCAGAATCCAGAATACCGAAAACACATGTCTGATGTTCATAAAGGACAAAAAGTATGGAATAAGGGAATTAAATTATTAGAGCAAATAGATGAAAAAACAAATGAATTAAGAAAACTAAAAATATCTAAAACACTTAAACAACTATATAAAGATGGTAAAAGAATTCCCGTTTGGTTAAATAGAGAATATCCTTTATCTGCAAGATTAAAACAAAGTGAGGCTTGCAAGGGAAACAAGCATTGGAACTGGCAAGGGGGAAAGACTAAGAAAAGAGATATGCATTCTTTAAATGTAATAATTTGGAGAAAAGCAGTATTTGAACGAGATGGATATATATGTCAAAAATGTAATAAAATTGGTGGAAAATTAAGAGCACACCATATAAAATCTTGGAAAGACTATCCGGAATTAAGATTCGATATTTCTAATGGAAAGACTTTATGTTTAAAATGTCATAATGAGGTCCATAGAAAATGTTAATTGCAGGAGTGATGGGTCAGAATTGTATGAAATTTTTACCTATGTGTTTAGAAAGTTTAAAAGGTGCCGGTAGGATAGTTTATATCGACGGCGGGAGTGAAGATAGTTCTATTGAATTTGCTAAGTCAAAAGGATGTGAAATTATAGAAAGTCCTTATAATCAAGAGGATTTAGGCATGAATGGTAAGCAAAGAAATAAATTTTTACAGTATATAAAAGATAAATATCCAGAAGAATGGTGTATTTTTTGTGACGCTGACGAAGTAATTGATGACTTATCTAAAATAAAAGAATTCATCCAAGAAGCTCAGCCCGGATTATATCACGTGAAGATGAGGCATTTTATAGGAGATTTAGGACATGAAGATTCTATGCAGCAGACTCACTTTGCTTTAGCTAGACTGTTTAAAATATCAGAAGCCGGAAAATATCCTGAGATAGAACATCCTATTCTTTTTGGAGAAAATTATTTTAATTACATTGGAGCAACAATATTTCACTTAGGCTATATTAATGGAATTTTTGATATAAAAAAGAAGTATGATAATCACTCAAGGAAATCGAACATGCATACGCCAGAATATTTATATAACTGGAACAAGGCTCACGTCTTAGGAATTTATCCGACCAAACCAATTAATCCTTTAGAGATACCTAAAGTTATTTTAGATAATTTTGGAATAGATAAAGATGAATTATACTTTGCAAACAGGAGACTAAACATTAACAATTTTGTCATGGTTAAAAATTGGATGGATTACTTTAATGCTCAAAAGGTTTTAGATGTAGGCTGTGGATTAGGAAATTATGGTGTTGTCTTAAGAGACTGGTATAAAGTAGATTATAAAGGAATAGATATAAGTGATTTTGCAGTCAAATTAAATCCATACAAGCTAAATTTAGAGAAAGGGAACATTTTAGACTATATTGATGCTGATAAATATGATATTGTTCTTTGCTTAGATATATTAGAGCATCTGAAAGAAAGTGATTTAGATAAAGCTTTAGAGAACATAAAATATTTAGGTAGCAATTATATCTTTTCTATTCCTTTCATAGGAGATCCTAATTTGACTGCTGATTTAACACATTTAATTCACCAGACTAAAGACTGGTGGACAAGTAGATTAAGTACCTATTTTGAGATTAGAGATTGCCCTGAAAGCTGGGCTTTCTCTAATCAGTTACTTTTAGGAAAAAGAAAATGAGAAAATACGTCCCGACAACTTCAGAGTTGATAGATAGATTAAATATATGCCAATTAAAAGCAATATTTATATATAAAAATAAAAAAGAATATGAAAGAGAGATAAGTTGTATAATGCATGATTTAAATGTAATAATGAAAAATAAAAAAATAAAAGATTTTGGAAATTTGATTAGAGCAATCGGAGTCAATATGCTGACAAATAGAGTTATTTGGGAAAATGAAAGCAAAGCGAGATTAGGGGGACATGAGCAAGATAAATTATTAAAGTTAACTCATTCAATAAACGGCGTAAGGGCGAATTCAAAGAATATTATTAGTCAAATGTTAGGTGAAAGAAAAGATTTAAAATTAGATTGTTTGGCTGCGGAATTTATATTAAATAAAGGATATGGGGATTGGGAGATATGGACGAAATAATAAGGAAATCGCATAGAAAGGGGTTATCTTTAGAGGAAGAATATGGACTTAAAAAAGCAACAGAAATAAGAAGCAAGTTGAGAAAACCAAAATCGCAAACAGAGAATATGGGGCGTGAAAAAGGATTTATTGCTTGGAATAAGAATAAAAAAATGCCCCAGATAAGTGGAAAAAATCATTATGCATGGGGAAAGAAAGAAAAACAATTAAAATATATATGTTCTATTTGTTCTAAAGAATATCTAAGTTATGAGGGTAGAAATATAAAATATTGCAGTAGGGAATGCTGGAAAAAGTCACCTAAAAGCAATGGAGTAAAAAACCCAAAGTTCAGTTATAAAAATAAGGCTGGGTATATAGTTTTATTTCATAAGGGGAAAATTATAAAGGAACATCGTTTAATAATGGAAAACCATCTTGGAAGAACTCTTACAAATAAGGAACTTGTTCATCATAGAAATGGAATAAAAGATGATAACAGAATAGAAAATTTAGAATTAACAACATTCGCCAAACATTATGGGGAGGTTAATTGTCCATATTGTCTAAAGAAATTTAAAATAAGATAATGGGCAGAATAATGCAAGCTCAAGACGCTGCAAATTTGATTAGATTTAGATTTCCAGGAAGAAGAATTGTTACTACTAATGGGTGTTTTGATATACTTCATGTTGGACATTTAAGATTATTAGAGTATGCAAAATCTCAAGGCGACTACTTGATAGTAGGAGTGAACTCTGATTCAAGCGTTAAAAGATACAAACCAGGAAGGCCTATAAACAACGAATTCGACAGAGCTTATTTATTGAGTCGATTAAGTTGTGTCGATTATGTTGATGTATTCGAGGAAGATACGCCAGAAAGCTTTTTAAGAAAAGTTAGACCCGAGATTCATGTTAAAAGTAAATCTGGTTACAAAGGAATAGAAAAAGATATTCTTAAAGAATGGAATGGAAAATTAGTTCTAATGGACGATGAGGAAGGCTATTCAACTACTAATATTTTAAATAAATGGAAAAGTTTAAATACTTAAATAAATAACTTATAATATGCAAAAAGAGGATCTGGTGAACTTTGAGGAAGAGGTAGTCAAAGAATATGAGAAAGGATTAACTTACGGACCGATTCACCTTTCTGGCGGAAACGAACAAAATCTATTAAAGATATTTAAGAAAATTAATCCTGAAGACTATGTTTTCTCGAACCATCGAAGCCACTATCATGCTTATTTAAAGATGGGTAAAGACATTCCAATGAAGCAAATAATAGAAGGTCACTCTTCACACATCAATTCAAGAAAACACAATTTTTTCACAAGCTCAATAGTTGGAGGCTGTATTCCAATTGCCTTAGGAACAGCTTTAGCGATTAAATTAAGATATAAGAAAAATAAAGTTTACTGCTTCATAGGAGATCACGCTTCAGAGATGGGTGTCTTTTGGGAGTGTGTTAAGTATGCAGAAAACTTTGATTTACCTATTACATATATAGTTGAAGACAATAAAATTGGAAGCAACATTAAAACTTTAGATGTCTGGAAAAAAAGAACTAAATTAAAAAGTCCTAAAGTAATCTACTATGATTATAATTTTACAAAGCCTCACTATGGATGCGGAAAGTTCATTCACTTCAAAAGAAAGAAAAGAGGATTTAAATCTCAGGGCGGAATGTTCTCATGAACAACTTAGAATATCAAAAAGAGATAGTCAGAAGCATGAATCTTTTAGCAAGCGAGCCGAAAGTTCTTTTTTTAGGACAAAACTTACTAAATGCTGGATGTCCAATGTTTAATTCGTTATTAAGCACTCCAGGAAATAGAATTATTGAAATGCCGATAATCGAAGACACTCAAATGGGGATAAGCATAGGTTTAAGTTTAGAAGGATGCATTCCAGTCTCTTGTTATCCAAGAATAGATTTTATGATGTGTGCTATCAATCAATTAGTGAATCACCTTGATAAAGTTGAATCAATGAGCAGAGGAGAATTTAAGCCAGGTATAATTATTAGAACTCAAATAGGCAATAAGAAACCATTAAATCCTGGTGAACAGCACAGCGGAGATTATACTACTGGATTAAAGAAAATTCTAAAAAACATTTTAGTGTTAAAGTTAAACGATTCAGAGCAAGTCAAACAAGGATATTGCACAGCTCTAAAGAGAGCCAGACAAGGTAAATCTACTTTACTAATTGAGCGAGGATCTGGAGTGTGGAAGGTATGAACGGTGTAACATTAAAAAAGGCTTTAATTGTAAACGAAGATGATAGAAGGAAACTTGTAGAAATATCTAACGGTTTAATTCATATTAGTAATCTGAAAGTTTTATTTTGTAAAAAAGGAGAGCACGTATTAGGTAATCACTGGCACACTTACCCAGAAGTTCGATATTTATTGAAAGGCAAAGTACATTATAAATTAAGGAACACCATAAATAATGAAATAATTGAATTAGACATGGAAGATGGAGATATTTTATTTACAACCGGATTCATAACTCACACCGGAATATTCAGCGAAGATAGTATAATGATTGATGGAGGGCAAGAGGCATACGTTAGCAGAGAGTTTAATGATGTTTTTGATAAAATACTTTAATGGCTAAAGCTTTAATTACCGGTGTTTGTGGATTCGTGGCATCGCATTTAGCAAGGCATTTATTAGAAATGAAAGATGAAGTTATAGGAAGTTATAGATGGCAAGAGGATTCAAGTAGAATAGATGACATTAAAAATAAAATTAAGATGGTTTACATGGATTTAAATGATCAAATAAGCATTTTGAGAGTTTTAACTCAGAACAAACCAGAGCACATTTATCACTTAGCCGCTGAGTCGTTCGTACCCTATTCTTATGAAGTACCCATTCAGACAATTGAAACTAATACAGTCGGAACAGCAAGACTCTTAGAAGCAGTTAGATTTATTAGAGAATTCATAGACAAAGACTATGATCCAAGAATTCACGTGTGCAGCAGTTCAGAATACTATGGTAAAGTGGATGAAAACGAAATTCCTATAAACGAATCAAATGAAGTAAGACCTGGAAATCAATACGCTGTAGGAAAAGTAGGAGCAGACGCGGCTGCGTATTTTTATTATAAATACTATGGTTTAAAAGTTATCAGAACAAGGTTTTTCACTCACACCGGGTGGGGAAGAACAATGGGTTCGGCAGAAGTTAACTTCGCTAAACAAATCGCTACTTTTGAAAAGATGTATGAAGAATTAAAAAATATGAAAGGAGAAGACTGGGAAGTTAAAAAAGATTCTATTGAATTTTATTTAAAGCATGGAAACCTACATTCACTTAGAACCTGGGCAAATGTTAAGGATGCAGTTAAAGCATACTATCTTTTAATAAGAAACGGAATACCAGGAGAAGTTTATAATATAGGGGGCATAGTTAATAAAACAATAGGAGAAATGTTAGATTATATGATAAGCTTAAGTCCCATTAAAGATAAAATAAAAAAAGAATTAGATCCAAATTTGGTGAGAAAAATGGATGTAAATTTACAGGTTGTGGACATTGAAAAAATACAGAAAGCAATTGATTGGAAGCCGACGACTAGTTTCGAAGAAACTATAGCCGATGTTCTAAATTACCAAAGGAGTCTATTATGAGGATTGTAATCACTGGTGCAAAAGGCCTCATAGGGAGAGAGTTATTTTTACTGCTAAGAAAGAAAGGAAACGAAGTGAAAACTTATGATCTAAAAGACGGATACGATTTAACTGATTACAACACATGTTTAAAGATATGCAAAAACGCAGATGAAGTTTACAACTTAGTAGGCCTTAAAGGAAGTCCTAAACGAACAAGTGAAGAGCCTTATACTTTTATGGAGCCAATGTTAAGATTTAATATGAACATGATTAAAGCAGCAATAGAATGCAAGGTTAAGAAATTCTTATACACTTCAAGCATAGCAGTTTTAAATCCTCAGACTGATAGATTTCCTGCTTTTGCAAAACTAGCAGGCGAGGAGCTAATAAACGCTTATAGAATTCAATATCCTAAAGGGACAAAGTTCTGTATAGTTAGACCAGCCAACGTGTTTGGAAGATTTGATGATCTCAAAGCTGAGCATTTAATGGTTGTCAGTAGTTTAATCAGAAAAGGACTAAACGCTAAAAGCTGTGGAATCGATTACTTTGAAGTGTGGGGAGATGGTGAACAGATTAGAGATTTTATAGATTCAAGAGATGTAGCAAGAGGAATGATTCTGACTATGAACAAAATGCCAATTGAGCCCATAAACTTATGTAGCGGAAAAGGAGTTAAGATAAAAGATATTGCGAATACAATAGGAAAAATCCTTAAGTTAAAAGTAAAGTTTGATGACTCTAAACCAGTCGGAGATAAAGTAAGACTGATGCCAGCTAATGGAAAACTGATTAATTTTAAACCAAAGATTGATGTATTGAAAGGAGTAAAAGAAGCAACAAAATGGAAGATGAAAAACTTCAATGTAAAGTTCCACTGAAGCCAATAATAGGGATTCCAGTATATAAAGATCATGAATCATTTGAAATGATGATCCTTAGTTTAATCAGTTCTACAAATTGTTTTGATAGAATAATAATAGTTGAATCTGATGGAGATTTAGAATACTGGAAGGGATACGGAGGCAAAGGATTCGATATAATTCACACTAAAAAAGAAGGCCCATTAAAAGCTTACAACAAATTATTTGAAATAGCCAAACAAGAAAACAAAGATTTGTTTATAACTCAGACAGATATATTGTTTCCAAGATTATATAAAAGGGATTGGTTGGAAATGATGAGTACTTATGCTCAATTAAACGATGTAGGGATAGTTACTTCACTAAATGGAGGAGGAGTAAGCGGAGAAGATTATTTGAATGGATTTTATTGGGTTGGCGGTTGGTGTACTTATTTTTCTAAAAAGTGTTGGGAAGTCTTTGAGAAATATGATGAGAATTACATAAAAGGCTGGGGTGTTGATATTGATTCAACTTATCAAATAAATAAGAAATACAAAACTTTAAGAGTTAATTACTGGGTAGATCATCATCAATTAAACAACAGAAGTCATGAGACTAATCCAAATGCCTCACAAGAGATGAAACAAGCCGGTGATTATTTTAAAAAAAAGTGGGGAATAAAATGAACAAAACAGCAATTTTAATATGCGTAAGAGACAGACCTAATGAGCTTTGTATGCTTCTTGAAAGCTTAAAATATCAAGACTATCAAGACTTTGATGTATTTATTTTAGATGATTCATCAGGAACAATGTTAAACAATTATCACTTTCTAAACATGATGATTACAAGATTAATATTAGAAAATCACGTAGTAAGAATCAAACGAACTGAGTTTGTGCATGGAGTATCTAAGGCAAGGCAAAGGATAGTCGATTGGGCTAATGAGTTTGATTATAAATATTATTGCAGACTAGATGATGATGTTATCCTTGAAAAAGACTATTTGAGTAGATTGATTAATGTAATAAACAAGGGCTTCGATTTAGCAAGCGGAGTAACTATACCTTTTACTCCTACTTTTAAAAGAGATCCTAAGTTCTTGAACGGAATAGGTAATAAAATTGTTTTAGACAATGAAGGAAACTTCTTGTTCAATGGAGATGATTTTGGAATGCCTTATACTAAAAGTGAGATAGTTAAAATACATCACTTCAGAAGCTGTGCTTTATATAAAAGAGAAATACACAATAAAGTCAATTACACGCCCACTCGATTAAGTAATAATGGATTCAGAGAAGAAGAGATTTTTAGTTTAAAGTGCTTAATGAATGGATTTAAATTAGGAGCCGACACTCAAGCCGTTACCTACCATTTGATGTGTCCTTCTGGAGGAGAGAGAGATACTATGGATAGAGCAAGTTTTAACGAAACTATTTTAAAAGAATTTGTAAAAGAAAATAAAGATAAATTACCTAAAGAGTTTTTCACCGAAATAGATAAATTAGAACAAATGAAGGAGAGCAATTGCATCAAATGAAAATTAACATAATAGGAGACATTGCTGGAAGTTCAGGATACGCGATCCATACGCGCGAGCTAGCCAAAGCTTTAAGCAAAATAGCAGATGTAAAATTAAATTGTAACATCCCTCCAGGATTTGAAAAAGAATTAACAGATAGAGAATTAGAGAACATTAAAAAACAAGACAGTCAAGATAGAGTGAATTTAATAATTACTAATCCTTCGGTTTGGAAATTGCACTTAAATAAGAAAATCAATATAGTTTATCTGATTTTTGAAGGAAGTCACATACCCGATTGGATAATTAATAACTGCCTAGATAAAAGAATAAGTAAAATAATAGTAGCTTCAACTCACACGAGAGATGCAGTTGTAAGAACTTTGCATGAAAGAAGAGGTCTATTTAATCCGGGTGATAATTTTATAATTAATGATCAGATTATACCTAAATTAAAAGTAATCAATCACGGAGTTTGTTTGGATACTTTCTATAAGAAAGACATACCTAAAAACAAGTTTACGTTTTTATGTTTAAAAGGCTGGAGAAATAATGAAGATCGCGGTGGAAATCAATACGCTGTAAAAAGCTTTTTAGAAGAATTCAATTCTAAAGATAACGTCAGAATGATTATCAAGATAAATCCTGCTTACGGAATACCCGATGTGAATAAACTAACAAACGAACTAAACATTCAAAACAAAGACTTGCCTGAATTAATATTTGATGGAGCGAATTATCCTTACAATCAATTAGTTAATATCTACAATCAAGCAGATGTTTTTGTCATGCCGACTCGGGCAGAAGCTTATGGAATTCCAGTAAACGAAGCAAGTGCTTGTGGAATTCCTACAATTTGCACTAATTTCGGAGGCCAAATAGACTTTGTAGATAATGAAGTTGGCTGGTTAATTGATTATGATCTAACAGAAGTAAAACACGAAATTTTGTATGAAGGAATAAGCTGGGCAACTCCAAAGATTGATGACTTAAGAAGCAAAATGAGACACACTTATGAAAATAAAGAAGAAGTAAAAATTAAAGGCGAGAAAGCTAGAGAAAAAGTGAAAG
>ERZ1292637.162-Hain-H14-01um-R3-162-length-44264-cov-17_pt2 | contig 42824 bp, 64 predicted proteins | sample MGYA00564405_ERZ1292637 | MGnify/ENA primary metagenome ERZ1292637 (study PRJEB36523, sample SAMEA6512645) | groundwater metagenome | collected 2019-01-09 | study: AquaDiva: Metagenomics assemblies of 32 groundwater samples | reverse complement strand
CTCCAACCTACCCCCTTTTCTTTCCTCGTCGCGATGGTGAATTTCACAGGAAAAAATGATATTTTTTTCATCATTCACCCATTCAACACTTTTGGCATATCTGCTTTCTCGGTGGGCAAAGTTTGTCCACGTCGCCTGTTCCGGCACAATGTACTTGGCACATCGCTTAATTTTAGGTTTGTCGCTGATAACTTCTCCGTCTTCATCCAAAAAAACTTCACAGCGATTGTCTGAGCGAGTCATAATCCTCTCACATGTCTCACGGTAGATTTTTAGACTGTTGCTGGTTCGGGGAGACATATAACCAATTCAATCAAATTTCTTACACTTACACATTTTTAAATTCAAATAGATTTTTGCACACTCATACTTTGCGCCCAAATGATACTGCGTGCAGTGATTACAGATTTCCTTGCCACATTTTTTGTGTTTACAGGTTCCTTTTTTACACTGTTCGGTTAAGGGGTTGAGTAATTTTTCTGATTTTATATAGGTATTCTTTTATTCTAAACTTTTCGTATCATCATCAGCTTCGCAATCTTCACAATAGCCGTCCCGATAACTTTGGTATTCATCGCCGCATTTGGCACAAATCCTATTTTGTTTACAAAGGCAGGGATTTTGCAAGCAGATGAGACACCTACCAAAATCTTTGAATTTAATTCTCATATATAATCACTTTGTTGTTCATACTGCGCCTCAGCGTTTGCTTCAGGACAGTAGCCTAGCTCAATCTTTTTATCTTGATAGTTGTAAGGCTGAAGAAAGTCCTTATCCCCGTCCTGTTTCAACTTATCACATTCCATATCAGTCAGATACTCCTTGCCTCTGAAAAATCGTCCACAGAACCCACAACGCTCTACCTCCTCGTGTTTGCCTTTCAAACAATCATTACACACTGGCTATTTTTGATTGTCGCTATGTCCGCTATTGCATTTCATAATCTTTTTCATTATTGCGACAGCAATTTCCTGTGCAAACAACCTTTGCATAATGCTCTGGGCAATAGCCAATTTTACAATAACCACATTGTTCTTCGGCTTCTTTCCCACAAATACAACACAATTCTTTTTTGTTTTTCATAATCTTGATTGCGCCAATCGTGCCAATTCTCCGGCATCACTCTTTTCCCAGAAAGTTCCGACTACCGCTATATCATCAAAGCGTTTTCCAAGCAGTTGGTTAGGCAAATCGGCGTAAAAATAGTTAGCGTCTTTATGTTTTTCGGGTTTGTCTATCCTTTCCTGCTCAACGAAATTAAGAAATTGATTGTATGTTCCCGCTAGTACACAAATGTATTTCATATAGTCTTGCTTAGTTTTTCGTGGATACTTTGAAAATTCATCGCGCATCCTGGATTGCAAAATGCTAATCCTCTAGGCTAGATTCAATGACGGCTTTATCGGTGATTTTTAGATAATGAGTGTTCATAATTTACCCTCTATGCCATCCTTAATTTTTTCCAATAAATAATTCTTGAAAAGTCATGCCTTTTTTATTTTCTGGCAATTCAACAGAACAACGTATTGTAGCTTTTTCAGTATTACCTTCGCTTTTATCCAGCCAAAATGTAACTCGATATTCTTTCAAAAATGCTAATCCTATCTGCCAGTCTTCTTCAATCATTTTTTGTATGTGATTGGCTACAAAAATCACACTATCTTGTACTTCTTGCTGTAATTCTTCTAATTGTTTAGGCATAAGTTAATTTATTAGGTCAAGAGACGTGTTGGTATAGCATCCCTTGCTTTTATCTATTTTCCCACCCCGCCGCTCCAGCCCCCTACTGGAGCAGTAAGTGGGTGCCTGTCCTGTCGTTTATCCCACTGCCCGCAATGGACTGAGGTGGGGAACGAGAAGGTTAGCTTAATTGTTTATTTGCTTCTGTTTCCATCTCCCACGCCTTCCGTCGCGCGTCTTTTTTTGCCATAAAATCAGTATAGGCGCGCGGAAAATACTCAATATGGCATTTTACGCCTTTACGTTCCTGCGCGTCTTTTTCAAATCTTAATTGTTGCAAATCTCCATCTATGTCAATAGAAATTTCATCATCTTTTTTATGAATCATCAGTTTTGGGTAGTCGTAAATTATTCCATCTATCTTTTTACCTTGATGACATCGCATCGCGCCGATTTTTACCATTTCATCATGTTCTTGGATTGTTAAAATTCCTTGTCCATGATTAAGAAATTTTGTGTTCATATTTTTGCTTTAACTGTTTAATGGCATCATCTTCATTGGAATGTTTTGGATTTTCTTGATCTCGTTGTTCCCAAGTCCGAATTGCGGCGTGCCAATCTTTCATTTTGTTTTTGCCAACCATCCAGCCTTTAGCGGTATAAAAGTTTACAAACTGTTGGGCGTTTACTTGGTTGGCTCGTTCGTTACAATAATTTATTACTTCTTCGAGAGAGGGAGGGGCGAAAGCCCTACTCTCTTTTATATCCTTTCTATCCTCTCCTCTCCTCTCCTTTATTGCATTGCGTTCGCTATGCGTTCGCATTGCGTTCGCATCACCTTTATTCCATCTAATCTTAGCACTTTTTTGGGCTAGTTGAGTTTTCTGTTTTCGTAAAGATAAATTTTCTAAAATGCGGTCATTGTAAAACTTTTCTTCCTCTAAAGTGAACAAATTATACTTGGTTACTACGTTCGCTATGCGTTCGCATTGCGTTTGCAATTCGTACGCAAGCAGTTCAAAATCTTTTTCGAGATAACCATTATTCTCATATAATTTTTCCACGATTGCCCAAAATATACCAACTCCTTCCCATCCCTCTTTAAGACGTAATTTTACAATTTTTTCATCATTTCTGGCTCCTAAATCGTGCGGGAAAAAAAACGCTTTCATAACTTATACAAAGAAAAAAGCCGAGGAATACTTACGAATAGGCCACAACGCGAATTGCTCACCTATTCTTGGGTATTCCCCAGCTTTCTTGTTTTTATAAATTCGCGTTGTGTAGATGAGCATATTGATAATAGTATACCACACTTTTTATTTGTCAAAAAACAGTTATCCACAGGTAAGAGTGTTGATTACACCCTCACTGCTAGGCTCACTGAAATGGTAAGTGAATTTACCACCCCGTGCTAGTCGCGAGCCTAGCAATCAGGACGCAATGTTAAAGTTTCCAGCCAGCAGTATCAGGGATCGGCACCCCAGTCGTACGGCAAATCTCATCAAGAAACGCGCTAAATTCCTGCGTGCTTAATTTTGTGGTGCTTTTCTCAACTTTAATTTCTTTTCCGAAAACGGTTATGTATTTCGAGGGCAGAAATTCTTTAAAGTATTCGTGTAGTTCATTTTTAGTATGGCCGGGGAGCGCGTCTATGATTGTTGGATAGTACACTCCCCACAGAAAAGCGTTTTGTTCCAGCGTTCTTTTGTTTTTCAATTCTTCAACTGTAACTATCACATCTTCCCCCTCAAAATTTCTCAACACATCCTCAAATTTATTCAATCCCGATACAACGAGTTTGCCGTTTTTTACTCGGGCTATAATTTTGAGAGGGACGGATAACATACTAATTAAAAATTTATGTCTTCTACTTGCACTTCATTTTGATTTTCGTGCAATGTATTTAATTTTATTCGTTCATTCTCTTGCAATTTTTCAACAACCCCAACTATATCTTTTTCTTTGCTCAAACACTCTTTTTCGCTTTCCGTGAGCGGTGTCGGTTCAAGCGGTAAAATTGTATACTTTACAATCTCACCTTCAAGAGTCCGGTTTACTTCAATATCATACGGCGGCATATCTTCGTAAGCGGTTGATGGATTTTGAATAAGCTCAAGCAGTTGATTTTTGATACTTGACCCAATTTCCCATAGTTTAGTGGCGTTATTCTCGCTACGATCAAGAATCCGAGCCACGAATACAATCCGAGAGGCGAACTTCCCCGGAGCTTTTTGGAGTGGATATAATTCCGATACAATACGGACAGTTTTTGTTTCGTTATTTTTAAGGGAAAAGAATCCCGGGCGCGCGGCGAATTGTTTGCTAATGTCTGACATTTTCATAAGATATTATTTAACTTTATTAGAAGTTAGAAGGACTTATCACCTCTTGCCAACGCAACCAGTCAACCCGAAACGCCTGCAAAGCAATTTCGGCTTTTGTTATCATCTCCTGTAATTCAAGATTATTACGCTCTACTTCGACCGTGTAGAGTTTGGCTTGTTCTTCGATAAAACGAACATCATAAACCACAAAATACAATTTTTCCAGTTCTTTGTTCACGATGAAATAATGAACAACTTGCCAGATATAATCCGCCGGTACACCAAGGATATTCCGTTGGGCCGGAGTCAATTTTAATTCTTCCTGCGGAATAAGATTGACCATTTTATAGAATATGGCGGTAGCGGATTTTGGACATTTTACCTCGACAGCTTCGGTATATTTTCCGTCCTTGTTCTTAATCAAACCGTCCGGCGAGAGCATAAGCCAATCGTATTCGGATGATACACAAGCTCCTATTCGCTCGACTGTTTTGCCAGTTGTGGCCTCAAACAATTTAAGCGCGAACTCTTCTTCTTCAATACCACGTTGCATTTCGAGTGTTGGGTTGGTAATGTCGGATTGTTCCGTGCCTGATTGAGCAATGAGTTCGGCGGCCAGTTGTACTCGGGCCAAAGTGGAACCCATAACGTCATCAAGTTTTGTGCCGCTGATTTTACCAGAGCGTAACTTATGCCATTCAATTGATCCCTGAATTAGTTCTTGGATAATTTCCATACTTTAGTTGTTAGTTTTTAAAATTACTACAGCTTGACTTAATAATTCCAAGGCTTTTTTTAAGGTTGCCTTTGCTTCGACAGTTTGGAGTTTTGGAGTTTCCAAGCAACTAAGTTCTACGGCGTAGGCGATAAGCTTCTCTCTGTCTGGGGCAAGTGTCGCCTTTTTCTTTTCTTCAATCTCTAAAGCCAGTTTTGAGGTTTCTTTGGCCTCTCTAGCCTCAATTTCTGCCTCCAATTTAGCTCGTGCTTCCGCTTCGGCTTTCGCTTTGGCCTGTTCAGCTTCTAATTTTTTGGGCTTCGGTTTTTTCTAAGCCAAATTCCGCTGGATTGATTACGACAAGTTAATTTTCCATAAGTTATTTTGATAGAAATAATTTTAATTCATCTTTTTTTGTTTGCAACTCTTTGCTATTCCGAACACTTACCGGTAATTTAACCCAAATATTTTTTAATTCTTCCGGCGTTGTAGCTTCCAGCAATAATTTAGTATTCGCCTCAATATCAACCTTGATATTTGGTATAAAATCGCGAATACGGAGAGCGTCCTGCATTTTGCCGAAAGCGCGAACAGAAGCGGCGTATATTTGTATCTGTTTACCCAGCCATTGCGCTGGATGTGAGCCATAAAGAGCCGTAAGAACATTGCCATTCGTGATATTAAGTATCATTTTTGGAACATCCTCTTCAAAATAAAGAACAGGTTTAAATTGCGATGAACCGTCTTTGCTTTTGATTTCTTCTTCACCTTCAAAATTCTTGATCGTGAGTAACATCTCCTCGTTTTTTTCGAGATTATGCGATCCTAAATAATTTTTATCAAGAAAGTTTTTCCAATGCCGATTTTGTCCTTTTTCTTTTTTCTTGATTATTTTGATTTGACTTTTTTCTTTTGGTATGGTATTGTTGATTTCTGCTTGCATACTATTTGGGTTAAATCCCGTTCGAGCGACAACTCAGCGGGATTTTTTATTTAATTTGCCAGTACTCCCTATAACTTTCGTTATGTATGTGTCTTCGTTTTGCGTCTGCTCCAATCGCCCTATCAACTCCTTCTTCGATTGTTCTGCAAACCTCAAATTCTCCTTCATCTCTAATATCCGTCTTCTCATTTTCTCTATCCAACTCAAATTGTGCGTGGGCATCTAAAACCATATAAGTTGAGGATTACGCTGAATGTAAGCTATCACCGCCATCTCCACAAAGCCTAAACTTACAATTACCGCTAATGCTACGTTCCAAAATTTTGTGTCTTTATAGCCGTACATCGGCTCTGAGATGTCTTGGCATTTCCTTGTTTGGAAGGAAGACCATGATTGTGCGAATTTAGTCATATAATTTTAAGTTATTTATTTTTCCCCGAAGGGAGAGGGCGATTTCCTATATTGTCAGCTTTCGCTTATCGTTTAGTTGTCGCCCTCATTTCGCTTTGCCCACAGTCCGTGAGCAAAACGGGACTGTTAGATTATTAACTTAAATTTTATTGCTGTTCTTGGAGAGAATGCTGATCCGATTTCACTTTTACTTTTTGCCTTTTTAATTCTCACAAGAGAATTAAGTGTGCTAAGACTCTCTTGCAATTCATAGGCACTTTGCCAATTATTGTTAAGTTTTTTCAGAGCTTTTGTTTGTGTTTTTGTCATATTTCTCACCACCTTTCTTATTCTAGGCTGTAACCAACCTAACACAGATAGTATATTACAATGTAATAACTTTGTCAAGTGGGCTAAGATAAGCTATTTTCATAACTTATCCACACCCCCATTTTCTTGCTTTTGTTTTCCGGTTATCCACCGGCTTAAAATTAGCATCTATCAACAGCAATTCTTTTTGAAGTATTTTTTTCTTCCACGCTTTTTTTGGTATCCGGCCAAAGGCTACATCTTGGTATACCTTAGTTCGGGCTATTTTGTATTTATCGGCGTAGGCTTTGGCTTTTATCCAATTTGGCATATAAGTCTATTGGAGAGTTAAATTTACAATGTAATAACATAGTACCAGAGGAGAGGTGGATTGTCAAACTAAAGAGCGGGTTTTCCCCGCTCAAATTCCTTTCGCAACAATTTAAAATGAGTAAGACTTCTTTTTTGTTTTGGAAGACTTCTTTTTCTTTTTTAAACTAAAACTAATTGCGTCACTACTTGATTTCTTTTTTTCCTCTTCTCCCTTTAATTGCTTAATCATTGATGGTGTCAAAGTTCGTTCCAAAGTTTTTATGCCTTTCAATTCACCTTTTTGATAACCTTCTCCGCTAGTTGTGTACTTTTCCAAAAGGATCAACTGTTTTAGTCCCCGGGCTATACTTTCAACAAATGAAATAGTTGGAAGTCCTTGGCTATAGGTATCAGGATTAAAAGCCGAAAGCAACGAAAAAGAATCATTAAGGGTTTTGTTAATAATACGATTAATAAAACTAAGTTTACTCGCTTTTTTTCTATCACTTTCATAGCCAACAGCATATGCCAAAAGAGCAACCAAACTGGTAATAATCGTACCTCGCAATAATTCACGTGCTTCCCGGCTATTATAAGCTTCTTTCCAGTTTCCTTTTGCGGCCATTTTACCTAAACTAACAGCGTTTTTAATAGCGGTACGCGCTATGACAATCGCCCATTTACGATATTGGGTGGCGGCTTTAGCCTCGATAGACGATCCAACAATGGATGAACTGTTTTCAATTGGCAACCAGCGCCCGGCTTCTAATCGCAGTTGCGCTAAACGTTCATTCGTTATTTTTCCGGCCGCCCATTCTTCCGGTGTTAAAGAACCAAGTAGATGTATTTTAAATCCTCGAACGGCGGCATCCTGAAATATACCAAACATGATATTATACATTTTTTCCGGCAAGCCCTTGGTTTTATCAAATAATGCTTTCCATGGCGTGCGGCCAGTATAGTTTTCGTATTGTGCGACAAAATCACGGCCACTCTTAGTGGCTAAACGGCTAACACCTGTTGCATAATTTTTCGGCCCCATAAGAGTACCGAGCGCTACTTGAACTCCACCTTGTGAACCAATTTGTAAAGGAATATGGAGGCCGAGTTGAATAACTTGCGTTATTGCTTTTAAACCATGAATAACAGCATCTGTGCGACTACCGGGTTTAACAATCAAATTTTTAGGCCGGCCGCGGCGGACGTTCAGATATTCGGTAATAAAGGTTTTAAGCTGATCATCCATACGGATACCGGTTTTTGTTTCAGCGCGAGGAGAGATAATATCCACCGCCGTCATAATTTCTGGAATAATTTTATCAAGTGCCTTTTTACGCTCAAATGCTCGCATATAAATCATAAATGACTTAGCGGCATTTTGCGTGGGCACGACTCCGCCAGTTCTCTTTTGAGCAAACTTAAACCATTTTTCATACGGCATAACTTCAGCAGTTTTTTGATCAACTATATCTAATGTTTGTTCATCCAATTTCTGCATTTTAAGCGTTTCTTGAACGGCAGTTTTTAATCCGCCATCTTTAACTGCTTCAAAAAAAGAACGCTGAATATGCGGCATATACATACCCTCAAAACGGGAGTGTTGCAAGCCTTGATTGTTTTTTTGATATTCATAGGCTTCACGGTATTTTTGATCTTCAAATGTCGCCGCCTCAATTTCAGCCGGTGTCATTGTTTTAGCAACTTTTAATTTTTCTGGACTTTCTAAGTATTCTGTTATTTTAACATCTTGCGGAATAATTCTATTTACAATACCTTTTCGTGTTTTACCAAACAATTCGTCTATTTTAGTTTGCAAGGTTTCAATCGCCGCGTCTTCTTCTAACTTCGCGGTTACCACTCGTTTAACTACATAATTATAAAACGGGTCTTTTTCAGCTAACATTGTGTCATAGCGCATTTTATCAAGCCAATCTACATCGGGAGTTTCACCCGGCGCTAAGCCAGTTTTTTCACGCACCTTATTCGTGGCCTCGCGCCAAGTTTTGACTCCGGCAAAATCAGTACGGTCAATCGTTTCTAGTTTCCGTACTGATAAAAATTCATCACCTTGCTGGAATGGTTCCAAGGCTTGAGCGAATTGATGTAACTGCTCCGTAGTCATCCGGTCAATCAGTGGCAATTTCATAGCCTGTTGTAGATTTTCAGTTTTCTTTAATTCTTTTCTTTTGATTAAATCCACTAACTCATTCTTTGCTTGATCAAGCTCGGATTCTTTAAACGCTTCAATCTGTACTTGTTGTAAATAAACGTCAAATTCAGTTGTACTCATGGGACGCAAATCACGACGATTGATTTTTTTCATCTGCGCGTCCGACAAACCAAAGTATTCTTGTGCGGCACGAAGTTTGAAACGTCGCGCTGACATCTCCCGCTGTTCCAATTCACGTTTCCCTTGCTCGGTTAAGAATCGCTCTTTTGATACTGTTTCTCCTGCCAGTGCTTCTTTTGTTTCCGCAATCATCTTATTAGCTTGGGCAAAATCAGCATCAAGCGTGGCAAGTTTTTCTTCTACTCGCGCGCGTTCATTGCCTATTCTCGTTTCAGCTCGTTTTAGCTGGTCATTCAAAAAATCTTCACCACGCTCAAATCCGGCCTGTTGTGCAAGCTGGTCAATTTCTATGTCTTTATGAAAACCTTTATTAAGATATTCTTCGACACGGGCTGATTCGACTACTATAGTTTGATTACCTCTGTGCATCAGCCAGCCTTCGCCCATCACATCTTTAATCACTTTCTCTTTACGAAAATATGGATTGTTTCGAATGCCAGATACTACATCGCGATCAATGCCTTGTTTCATAACACGAGTACTTTCAACTGTAACTTGGGCTTCAGTTCCTAATTCACCCTGCATAGCAGTAGAAAGCTTTTTCTGCCGAGTTATTTTTGATTGTGCTAATTCACGGGCGGAAATTGTTGGTTTTTGTATTGGTTTAAGTGGTTTTGACACTTCTTTCTCTATTCCTTTAGTGGCTTGGTTATAGAAGTCGATGAATTGTTGCCCGCTTTTTCTTTCTGGCGAATGCCATACTCCATTTTCACCCCTTATAAGCCCCTTAGATGCAAAAATTTCATCTGTTGATTGTCCGTATTCAATACCACGAGGATCAATTTTTATAGCGATGCTTTCTCCACCTTTACCTTTTGTTTTAGCATAATACTTTGTCCCATATTTATTGGGACTAAAATAGGAGCCTTCGTTTATTCTACCGCTTTCTAAAATTGATTTCGCATTTTCAGTAGTTGTGCCGTGATAAATTGTAATAGTACCATCAGCGTTTAATGCAGGACGCAAACCATTAGAGCGCATTTCTTTTGCCATTTCTTGTGCTGATTCATATTGAGAAATAAAATCTTCTTTAAGTTTTTTACGAGTAAACTCCTCCGCACTCTTATACCTCCTTGCTTCTTCGACAAGAGGTTGGAGTTCTGGCGGTATCCCTACCACTTCGCTAGGCTTAGACGCAACGATAGGCGCTCTAGACGGTAAAACATCCGCTTTTGGCACAACGCCTTCTGTAGGGGCTGTTTCTTGGCTTTTGGCGAGTTTAGAGAATAAGCCTTCCTGTGGTTCTTTTACCTTTCCAACTTCTTCAACGGTAAGGCCAAAACCAGAACGCTTTATATCCCCCATAATTCTGTTAGCTTCTTGGCGCACATAATCAGCTACAGTGGTTTCTCTACCCTTTACGGTAGTTTTTTCTCCCTTCTTAGGAATTTTAAATTTAATGCCTTCTTGGGTAAGTTTCTGGTAGGCCGACATTTTTTCGGGAGCAACGTTTTTACCAATCGTAATATCACTAATATCCTGCCACGATAAATCAATATCCTTTCCTGATATTTTTACTTCTCCTACTTGTTTTGCTGTTTTGCCTAACCTATGTAATAACAAAAATTGTGTAATAAAACCGCCTATATTTTCAGCCACTGGCTTCAATTCATTTTTGTCGCTTTCTTTAAGAGGTAAAATATCAATTAGTCTTCCGGCTCCATAAGCGCCTCCTTTGCCAAGATACTCAAAACCTTTCTGAATGGCAGTGGCCACGCCGCTTAACATCGGCGTTTCCTTGGCTGTTTCTAAAGCAGTAGTGAAAGCCTGCCATTGAGGGATTAAATTAGCTGTAGCCAATCCCGCTTTTCCCATAGCCGCGGCGCGTTGAGATGGGGTGTATTCTTTGGCTGGGGTATCAATATCCTGACGCAATGGAATAAGCGCATCGGACAAATCTACTAAAGATTGATGCAAAAATCCAACAGCTTCAGCAGGTGTATTGACTGCTTTTTCTAATGCTCGGTGCCACCAATCGGCTGAATATGGTTTTGTAAGCCCTGGAATTTGGGCGACTTGTTTCCCTGTATCATATTTTGATAAATCTAATTTCCAAGGTTGTTTGTAATTATTTTCTTCCATTCCCAAAGTGAGTGTTTTACTTGGCGCTTGAGAAATTGTTGCGATCTCGGGTTGCTTAAACGGAATCGGTTTAGGAGAAGATTTTAATGATGGAAGTGGTGATGGAGTATAGTTATATTTTGGTAAATTCAAAATTTCTCTAGTTTGACCGCGTTCGATTGCTCTATTTAATAATTCAGTATCAATGCGATTAGTTTCAGATACTCCGGGCTGTCGCGCGCTTTCTAAGGATTGCGAAATTTTACTAAAAAGACCAGCCGCTTGCTGGCCGGCCTGTTGGGTTTTTTCTTTTACACCTGCTAATCCCTCTTTGAAATTACGAGCAAGAGAGGCGAAGATGGCCATACTTATATAAAATTATCCTTCACCTTTAAATCTTCCTACATTCCAACCTTCTGGATTATTATCATCAACCGTAGTGTCTAAGGTATCTAAGACTTTTTGAAGAAAATCATCCGGCCAGTCTTCCTCATTAGATGTTTCTATAATGTTTTCTTTTACTTTCTCGTATCCTTCCTCTGTATCTAATTGTCCGCCAAGTTGTGCGCGACTGATAGCAGATTCTGCGCTCCCGAACAATTCTTCACGCTGTGCCGGATCATCGAAATCCACTTCTTCATCTTCACCTAATACTCCTTCTGCTTTTGAGACTCCTTCCAGATAAGCCTGCTTGTTCAATTCTTGCGATTCCTTAACATTTTTAGAATTACCAAAATAATACCCGATTGTTCCATCTGGTCGTGGTCTGGTAAAATATGTTTCCTTTGCCCCACTTCCACCACCAGAACTTTTAAGACCTCTGCCAATTTTCCCTCCGGTAGCGGCGTGCACAATTTGTCCAGTAGCTTTATCAATGGTTACAAAAGTCACATTCCCTCTGGCATCTGTTTCTTGAAAAATTTGGTTATTCTTATCTTCCGCAATACCAGCATATTCCGCGTCGCCAATTTTTATTTTCTGTCCTCTAGGAATGGCATTAAGAATTGAGTAAATATCTTTAACCGCTTCAATTTGTTGTGTTTGTGTTTTGGCCTGTGCCGCTTTTTGTGAGGTAATAGTGTAGCGGTCAGTAAAACCTACGCCATATAATTGATCAAGCTGTTGTTTAAGCGTATCAGGAACTGTGCCGTCTACTTGCGCGATTTGCTGGATTTGATTAGTCAAATTTTCTTTTTGTTTTTCCTGTTCAGCTGTCAAAAATTGACGTTTCTTGAATCCAAACTCTTCCTCCTTCATTCCCATCTCCCGCTCTCGCGCCTGCGCGTTAATCAACTTCTCCATCTTGGCCTCCTGCTCTTTCTGCTCCTGCCCTATCCGATTCTCCACCATCTCATAAATCTGGGCATTACCGCTCTTCAATGCCTCATTTCGCGCCTGCTCCAAGGCTTTGCGTCGACGATTGTAACGATCCTCCAAGTCCGTCATAAACCCACTGATAGCCGAAGAATAGCCCATCCCTTGTGCCTGTGCTCCGGCCACTGTCGCTGTCTGCCCGCGTTCTTGTTTGCGTTCACGCTCTACATCTTGAATGGCACGGCCAAATTTATCAAAAATTGGATCTTGAATAAGGCCACCCAACTCTCCTGTCAGCCTTGTGCGTTTTACCTGCTCATCACCCTCGGCCGTGATTCCAACCAACCGTTGGCGTTCTAGCGCGTCTCGTTGGGCATCAGATTCCGCCTGTGTCATCGTAGCTCCTGGCGGCAAGCCGCTTAACCCAACCGGAGGAGCGCCGGTAAAATTAGCCGTGCCGCCTGCCACGTTCAGCTTCTCATTGAGAGCTGGATTGTTTGTGCTGATTGGCGGTGGTGTCTGCTCTGGCTTGGGAGCGCGAGAAAGCAGGCCAAACTGCGCCTTATCAGCTTGGTTGAGATTTATGCCGCTCTCTTTTTCTGGAATCCAGTACTCTTGGGGCGGTGTATCTTGTGTAAGTCCTCGTTTAGCCATATTTAGTTTGCATAGCAAAACATCGTGAGTTTAGTGCCGGAATTATAAGTGCTTCCAGCCGCCATCCATAACCGGAACGAACTGATAAGGTCGCTGGTGTTATTCCATACTGAAGAACCTGAGATGAACGATCCAGCAGTGGAGTTGCCAAGCACCCCCCCCGTCCAGTGGATAACCTTTGCTTCAGTCGTGCCATTCCTAATACGTAAGTCAATATGCTGGACAGTCGAAGTCGAGCTGTTGGCGTGAAGTTGCGTGGCTGTTTGACTCGGCCCGTCCGAAGCCATCAGCGTGTAATTAACATAATCCCGCGAGGCGTAATTGGCTCCCACGTCTGCATTAAAGCGTATCTTCATATCAGCGGCTGAACTACCGGGTATATCCAGCGTAACACGCATATCTGAACAATCTGCGGGTATGTTTGAAATCGTAAATGGTGAAGTTGTTGCTACGGCGGTAGAAGTGGCAATAAACATCCAGTTGGATGGTTTAGCCCATACCAGATTGCCCGAACCGTCATCAAAAAGTGTTGTAGAGGCCGCGCCGCGCGCTAGTGGTAATAAGTATGCCAAGCCGCCAAGATTGATAATCCGGCTATTGATGATAAGGCGTGTAATAGTGGTGGTGTTTGTGCTAGAGAAGGTGGATGAGGCAGTAAATGAAGTAGATGCAGTCCAAGTGTGTCCATACGTCTCATCCAAAAATCCACCAGCTATCTTGCCATTATTCTGTGTGGCAACAAGATATAGGCCGGCAGTGAATGTTGAGGTTGCCCACTTTGAGGGGATAACGAGTGGCCTACCTTCTGTGCTGGAGGCAGTGGAGCTGGCAATCTCAATTCGTGTGGCCAGCTCTACGATGCCCATATTCGTTTCAGTGGAAGTTGACGCGCCATTGACCGAAATGCCATCCACATATTGTTTAGGCACAAAATCCGTGCTGTTGACTGGCGCAGTGTAGGTAAGAATTTGTGGATAATTTTCAAATTTTGTTGTGCCAGATACAAAAATTGTCGAGGTGGATTTTACGTCAAAGAGATAGTATGAGTACCAATGATGAGAGTTAGTGATGATAAATGACTCACCTGCCGAATGTGCCTTGATATTGGCCGTTGAGGTGGCAAATCCCGCGCCGTAGTCATTCAGTCCTAGCGTACACCCAGCCATTGTATAATATGTCGTGTTATCAGTCATTGACTCGCACCAGCCCCATGTGATGTTGTCGCCGGAGCCAAGACGGAAAAATAGCCGATCACCTCCAACATCAGTCATGACCAATCGTCGTCCCTGCAAGGTAACGAGCGGATCAACATCAAAGGTGGCCACATTCGTGCCAGCTGTAATATCAGTGCGGAGTGTTTTGGAAAGCCGGTCTACAGGCGAAACGCCAAGTAATAATTCAGGCTCTTGCTTGACATTCAACAAGCAAGCGCGCAATTTGATATTCTGTCTGTATGATCCACGATAATTTTCTATCCCACACTCAACCGCGTCAAATTGGCGCTCTTCAATTGATGGAAAATATCCCAACTTTTCAGTGTAAATATCATACAGTGTCGTTGTCATTGCCCGTGTGATGACAATACCCAGTGAACCTGCTCCAATCAATAACACTAGAATCCAAAATAGTTTTTTCATATGTTGAATCTTAAATCCATAAAACATTTTTACGCAACTGCGAGGCTGGTGCGGGGCCAAAGCCGAAATTTTTAATAAACCAGCTCTCTCCCGGCCCCGAACTCCAAAAAGTTACTGCCGCATTATATGCCTTGGTATTCTGAAAACGAATTATAACACGCAAAACATACAAATCACTAAAATCTTCTGGATCACCACCAAAGGGATATGAACCGAACTCAAATTCACCAAAGGTATTGGGGTTAATCTCATAAATGTAATCTTTTGTTGTATCTCCAGTCAGCGTGATCTGCTTATAGGATTGCACATTGTCGTCAAAGTCAAACCGTATATTTAGTTTCTTGCCACTCTTGATATAGCCCTCAATGTAGAATGAATCTAGCGCCTTCGGACTGCCGACATCACCAAAGGTATATGATTGCGTTTTGGCCGAGGCGTTAATGACCGAGCCATTATCGGTTAATCCATCAAACAGACGGTATGTTTTCGCGGTAATGGCGTGGCCAAAATAGCTCTTTCCCTTGTAGGCCGCAAAGCTCTTGGCGGCGACATTCTTAAATAGAGTGATAGCATCACGGCGAATGTCATAGCAGATAACTGTGTCATTATCAATATCATCATCAGAGGCACATGCAACAAGAATTAAGTTATTCACCTGATCGTAATAAATGACAGCATCAGAAAAGTCAAAATCTTCTATCGTTGGCAGTATCCGTTCAGTAATCTGCAATGGGCGAGAAAGCTGTGATCCCTCTTCTCGCGACAACACCTTTAATCCACCGCGTTTAGAAACATAATAGAATCGGCTGATGGCTTCTGTTACCGCCCCCAGCGCGCCGCATCCCACATCCCCGCCTTGCAAGACAGTCCCTAACAAATCAAATTTTGCCGTACTTTGCGTGTAATCAAAGGTATAGGTATTGATGACATTCTCCTTCCATACGACAATCTTATCATCTTGCTGGGTAATGGCGTTAATCTGCGCGCCACCCTCGGGAAAATCACGAAATCCGGGAGCTTCAATAGCGGCGGCGGCAGTAAAATCTGTCGGATCAGGAGCCGTGCCCGTGCCAGATACCGTGCCGGCTCGTGAGTAGAATAGCCGGTTACCGTGAACACTGCCATTGCCGCCAAATCCCCACACACGGCTAAATGCCGTCAGCATGTTGTTCATCTTTGGTTGCCCACTGTAGGTTGTCGTGTCAGGCAGTTGTGCCACGCCATCATTGTCCGCGGCGGCAGGCGTGCCAGCACAGCCGGTAAAAGTAGTGCCTGTCTTGCCAGTATAGGTAACTGTTGTGCCATTGATGAGCAAGGAACCGGTGGCGGTAAAAAGCGTTGTGTCGTCCACTGTTATTGTCGCCTCTGCGCCTGCCAGCGCGCCATTCAGGACGGTTGTCGCTCCATTCCATTCGCTGTAATTTTCCACGCCATTGCCAAAAAACAATCGGTTGGATTGCGTTGCCAGCTGGGTAGTATTGAATGGCGCAAACCCAAATCGCTTATTGCTTGTTAGCCCAGAAACCAACGTATGCCACTCGCCATTCGTTCCTCCGTCTTCATTCAGATATTCTAGCCAAGTAGTATGCGCGCGAATCAGAATCTCTGCCTTGATTGCCGAGGTTGGGGCGTTAGACAGTTTATATGTAAAGAGCGAATTGATTCCAGTTGTTCCAGCATTATCATTGCTTCCCACCAGCTTATATCCCTTTCTCGGCCCGAAGCCCTTGCGAGTAATAGTTATATTCTGCACCGACTGAAAGGCATTGCCAATCACGCTGGGGTCTTCTGCCGTGATGAGGCCGCGAATAACCGCGCCGTTATCAGTCAAAAAGGCTGGCTTTTGCTTTCGTTCAGGCATATCAAACGCTAGATCGCGAGGTGTTATAAATCTTCACGCGCCGTTCTGGAACTAATACTCGCGGCGGGTAATCCAATGCTAACTTCATCTTGTCTGCTTCCCATCGCTTTTCCCACTTGTTTTCATCTTCTCCATCATGCTCATAATCATCACCGAACAGTTGATACAGACAGCCGGAAATAACCGCCTTCATAAACTTCGTGTCCATCCCAGAGAACATCAGCACATCACTTGCCGCGGTAATCTCATCAATCAATGTACCGGAGCTGTTGACGGCAATGTATGCGGTAGAAAAGCGGTACGTTACCGTTTCTGGAACCACGGCACGAATATAGTTAATGCGAAAATCAGTGTCATTAGCTTGTGATGCAGAATAATTTACCCGCACTTCTAGATATCGAATGGCCGCGCTATTTGGCGCACCAGTCTTGATAGCTGTCGCCCAGTCAAAATCTAACACATTCCAACCAGTCGCAAACGCCCCACTGTTAATCTGCGTAGTTACATTCTTTGTCCAGTATTTAGTACGCGTAGACGGCGTGGCTCCTGACTGGTCTGTCCAAAATAAATCAAAGGAGCTAATGTTTGTTGCCGACGGCAAGTAAAAATCTAATACAAAATGCGCAGTGTCTTCCTCATCAGATAAATCTACTGCGCTGATGCTAGGATTATAAATGGTAGCGTAGTTATTGGCTGATTGTGCCACCACCACATCAAAATTCACCGAACCGCTAAACTGCCGGTAAACTTTCTCATCAGTCGTAACATTGCTGGCGTCGCTCCCGCTTGTGTCTGCCGTCCATGTGCCATTACCGTCATACGATGAGGCGTTATCTACCGACGCGGCTGACTGTCGGCCATTAAATTTCAACCGAATTACCTTAGTGCGATTTTTGATTTCCATCGCTGAAATGTTGGTAACACCGCGATTGTCCATCCGCTCAAATTCCTCAACTTCCTTATGATCAATGCGTTCCGTAAAATCATCAGGCGTTAAGGCCAATAATTTCTCCAGCCCATCAGGCGCGCTATATTCAGTTACTGTGTCTAGGTAATCCAAAGTCGCTGTGCGCTCGCTCCACGGCAGTTGGAATTCATTCTGTAAATCCCAGAGCGTCAAAGTGAGAGCGCGATTTTTATTGTTCTGTCCCGACGAGCCATCCTGTGGCGTATAGACGCGCTTCTGGTCAACGTAAGTAAACAGTTTGCTTACTGTTAAATTCGTAAGAGCCATATTTTGCTAATCTTAGCCCAGATTTTTCTTATTCCCACCTAACAAATTTGTGTTGCTGTTAATCCACTTCATTATTTCACCAATCATAAGACCGATAAATCCAACTACCCATGAAGGTAAGGAAAAGGTGGTTATTTGTTCTGATACAAAATTCAAACCGGCAAGACCCATTACGCATCCCAAACGCCACAAAAATGATTTTACTCTCTTAACAATTTGTTTTTTAATTTCTTCAGTCATATAATTATTCAATTGCTCCTTCTTCATTGGCTCCGACAAAGCCAAGGCCGCTAGTAGTGATGCCGTAGGAGGCTACAGGGAATGGCAATTCCTCTACGTCTTCCCTCTCTAAATCGCTGTATTTCTCCACACCATACAATGACTTAAAGAGATCGCCACCAGGCACATACCCGCTGGTAAAAGGAATTAACAAATTCTGCGACCAGTGCTTGACGTAGATCGCCGGTGCGCCGATTTTCTTGTAGAGTTTGAGGGTCATAAACTTTTTTTTAAAATGATGAATCATTGGATAGCCAAAGTTATAACTTCTATCAATCTTTACATACTGATCTCGTTCACTATCATACCCCCACAAACAATCTGTTCCTTCGTGATCGAAGACATCAATTTCATGCGTATAGCCGCGTCCGGAATTGATAACGTAGCCACGGCTGTTAAACATATACGCTTCCACATCCACTTGCACGGGAGAAAATTGTAATCCATCCAGTATTGTTTCAAGACGGTTATCCGGCAACCACTGATAGCCAGTTTCGTACTGCGCAAGCTTTTTCAGTGCCAAAGCCAATAGCTCTGGCGGTACGATGCCACCGTTGTAATACTTCTCAATTGTCATCTCAAAATCAAACGGCCACCGCCATTCTTCCACCCAGCCGTTCTTGCGGCTCCATTCTGCCACTGTACGCTTGGAATTGCCGCGCCCTGGCTCTGTACCGGAGCCTACCACTGTCAATCTATCACTCTTATTTATTTCCTCGTTGTACCGCTTGCGATGGATAAACTCATGGTTGCTATTCAGCGAAAACCCGACACAGCCAAACGTGTTGCCATACTTGCTCGATTGCCGCTCGCTAACGGGCTGGTAGTCCTGCCAGTGGCCGTCCGGCACCAACCGTTCCCACTGGATAGCGGTTTCCGTGGCTCCCAGTACATGATCCTGCTCCAGCGGTTTCTCAACGATAAGCCCGCCGCTGGGCTGTTTGATTGTTTCGGGAGTGGCGAATGTTATAGACATAGTATTCCAAAAATTCCACACAAGAATGAATAAATCACCAACAAAAGATATACTACACCAATACAGATAATCATCGCCCAAAATCCCCGTTCATTGTCCTTTATTTTTTGTTGCGTTTCTTTCCGCCGGAATTGTCGGGAGAGGAATGACATATCATTTCGAGAAATAATTCTGAATAAGTATGAACGCCACTGGAACAACAATTGCCGTTAGCACCGCAATCGCCCCTTTCATCCACGCACGAGTAAGTTTGAGGCTAGTGATACTGCCGTTGGTCTTTCTTTGTTCAGCCAAGACAGTGGCGATGGCCTCCCGCATTTCGTCGTGGTCTTTTTCATTTTGCTGTTTTAGATTTTCTAATCGTTCAACTATGACATCAAGATTGGTTTCTGACATACTAATTACAAAGCATTTTTCAAATCATTAAGGCTCGTGTTCTCTGCTGTATAATCCGGTTTGGCCGGGGCAACCCACGCCGCGCTGGCCGCGGTGTTAGCGGCAATATCTGCCTCTATGCTTGCTTTTAATTTAGCAGTACCGGATTTCGGTACGAGAGTTCTTGTGAGTTCCTCATACACATCACTTTTTCCGTCGCCTGCATCAGTTACCGTGGGCAATCCAACCCGTATTGGCCTACCGGCTTCTATTTTAGGCAACACGTTCTCAAACGAATCGAGTGCGATTATTTTATCGAGTGCCGACATAAAAAATACGTTAAGAATAAATTATTTAAGACACCATTTTGGTTCTGCTTGCGCCACGACCATTGCTTTCAACTCATTAATCTGTTTTTGCTGTTCTACAACAATGGCGTGAAGGTCTTTAATTGCTTGCCCCTCAACACCAACCATCGAAAGATAGTCAAAACCATTTTTCTCCCCATTTCTCCATTCAGTAAGATTAGGCATGTACTCATTGGTGTAATCAGCAATCGGCCCCGAGTGGATACGCCCGTCTTTACTATTTTTTAATTGAAAATCGTAAAATTCGGTTTTTAGAATCTCTTTTAAGCCATACGAAATGGGTTTGAGATTTTCTTTGTTGTCGAGGGTTGAAAGCGGACAGATGCTGGAAGACCCTATGTAAGCGTTGAATGCACCGTCAAGACAAATCGGATTAGACCCCGCAGGAGCCGCGCCAAGATTGCTGACTACAACTCCGCCATTGGCAACCAAACTCTTAATCGTCGTAGTGGCCGTGCCTGAACCGAGCGTTGAAGAAGCAGATAGTGTGGCGGCTCCGTAAATTTGCAAAGTGCCGGAGGCGGAGACGTTGCCAGCCGAACTAAAACTTATCACACCACCATTATTATTGGTTGAACGGCCGAAGGTCAAAGCATTGTGTGTCAAAGTCGTGCTGGCTGTACCGTTGGCGACAATGATAAACGGACTAGTGCCGCCACCCAACTCAACAGCAATCTCGTTGCCGGTGTTGCGCCGCAAGATGAGCACCGGTCCACCGCTGGTTCCGGCCCGTTTCAGATCAATCATGCCGTCCAGGTTAGACGTATTTCCTAGCGTAATAGCGGCTGCATCATTGAGCGTAAGCGGAGTAACCGCATCCTGCAATATCGCCACTGATGTAGAGGCAGTCTGAAATATCGCATTACCATTATTGTCGCGTAATAACAACGGCACCGCTGTTGTTGAACTCGCTTGCACCAGCAAACTGGCGGGGTTGCCCGCAAAGGTACTTGTACCTACTTGAGCATTAGCAAAATATGAATGCGTGTTCACGTTCCCACTCCCATCATAGAATGCCCAGTTATTCGCCCCACTCTCGGTTAAGCCGGAAAGATAGCCATACGTGCGAGTTTGTGTTCCGCCAGTGTTATTCGTAGCCTTCGCATAAAAAGCAGAACTGGATGGCATGGTGCCGCCGGTGCTTACTATCTGGCCAACCACAGCCGCGCCAGTAATTGTGCCTGCGTCTACGGATAGGCGGCCAGCAAGGCCATATCCTTCGGTAGTAATGGCTCCAGCCACTGTTTCAGCCGCGATACCTTCCGTGCCGATAAGTCGCCCGCTCAACGTATGCGCACCCGTAGCGTGGCTGGCAGTCATAGATCGTCCAATCAAATCAGTCGTGATATTTCCAACCGAGCCTACAACCAGAGAACCTTGATCAAGCGTTACACCGAGCGAATTTTCGCCTTGCGTGGTGGAGGCGGTCGTAGCCGTGCCATTAGCATTGAAAGTTTGAATAGCATTGCCTGCTATCCGCAAATCAATTGTGCCAGACGAGCTATTGATTATAAGCGTAGTACCATTACGGAGAATTTCATAATTGCCTGCCACGGCTGTTACTGGAGTGCTAAAAATAGCCTTACCAAAGTTGAGCGTGGCAACTGTGGAGGAGGTGTTGGAAATAAAGCCTTGTTGAAAAGTGGCCACGCCCTTAAATGTTGAAGAGGAAAACGTGGTAGTAGCACCAGTATAGTTTGTCTGCGTTTCCTCAAATGTCCCGCGCTCGGAAACTTCCACTCCCACTACTGACTCCACCACATCAGCTGATTTTGACTTATATTTTTGGACTGAGATAACAAGCCCAACAATTATTAGAAAACAAATTCCTCCAGCAATAAGGTATTTTTTCATCATATTATTCACGCATTAGATGAATGCCCATACCATACGTGCCAGTTGGCGTGCCGCCGCTGGCTTTAATAAATATGTTGACATAACGGCCTTGAATGCGAATTGGAATAATAACATTATCAGTGGCCGTGCTAAAAGTGTATTCACGAATAGTAACTGTTGATACGCCAGCTAAAGTAGAAGTAGAAACTTCTTGTGCCTGCGTTCCGCCTGAGCGCAAAGCAAATTCTGCCTTTAACTCAATTGATGTTTCATCTCCCTTTGTCCAGTAAAGATGCGCATAGCAGGTAGTGGCACCGTCCACTAATTGCTCGTTTCCTGCCAGTGCATATGTTGCTGTTAAGGCTGTGCCAGTTGCCTGAAACAATATGGCTGACTTATCGTCTGGCACTGAATAGATTTGGTAAGATATTTTTTGAGACATACTAAGTACAAACAATCAATGAGTTAAATCTCTATTCCTAGCCCCATTGATGGGGCTAGGTAAGAGAATCCTAGTTACTGAATACCATCAAACCACTGCCAAACTGCTCGCATATCTAAACTCCATCCTCTATTGGTTGAGCTAACCTGCTCACAGAAATCAGTACCGCCAGTCGTATCTCCACACCCACCACCACCTGAGCCGAAATTAGATTGCGCGAAGCATGTTAAGTTTCTGCCCGGGCCAATGGATATAGATGATGTTGAGGTCAGTGATGTAATCACCTTTCCAAACGTGCTCGTTACAAAATCTGTAACCGCCACCAGCTGATCTGGGGGAGTTGTTGAGTCGAAGGCAACAGCTGTTTGTGCGCTATCTCCACAAGAGTATTGGAACGAAGAGCTAACTATGCCGCGCTCCACTATTTCAATATGTACTGTCGAGGTAGATGATCTGCCATTGTTGAATGAGAATGAAGAAGTGCCAGTCGGAAATGTCTCCACGTCATATTGGCTTACGTTATAGTTTCCAGTCGAAGACGAAGAGCCTCGCTGTAACACCCCGCCAATACGCACATTCGTCAGTCCGGTGTTTGAGGTGCTGATTACGGCAAGTCCTAATTGCGGCTCACCATTTTCATCAGCCAAATATGGCTGTCCAGCCGGATTGCCAGCTTTATCTAGTATCGTACATACCATTCGTCCGCGAATGTCTTGCGTACAGAACTTTTCTGCTTCCGCATCATTGCCTGCTAATCTGTCTGAACCGTTACCAAAGCCAAACGCACGCAAAATCTGATCCGGCGATAGTCTGGCCACCATTCTATCAATGACCTCCGATTGAGAATCATTGGCGGCAATTACTGCACTGCCAACGCCAATACAGGCCATAACAGCAAACGCCAGCATCCACATCCGTGCCTTTGTCTTGAGTTTAAATTTCATAGAGATGTGAATTAAGCGTAAGCGCCAGTCGTGCCGTCAGTTCCAGCGGTACCGGCAAAATCCGGCGTGCCGTAGACTTCACGATAGGCTGCCCCGTAGATGAATGAACGATTATCAGATTGCGTCCAGTCCTTGCTCCATGTCGTCAGTGCCTCACGAATATAGCGATTGACCTCGTGGTAGCGTGATAGCATGAAGGCATAGTGATCTGAACCGCCAGCCGCCGCGCCAATCATCTCTGATTGCAACAGGAATATGCCATATTTGCTAGAATATACATTGATGGCGTTATTAGCTGTTTCTGCGGAAAGCTCACTATCTAACAACTCGCAAGCCCCTTTGAATCGCCGGTTGGCGACCAATAGTGTTTCTGCAGTATAGCCCGCCAAGACCCCATCCTGCGTTAGCATCTCTGCTAACGTGCTGATAAGATCAAAAAGCGAACCATCATTTAACTTTTCTGTTAGATAATTATCAACCGTCTTATTGCTGTTAAGCAAGGTATGAGAATTGTTACACAACGATAACGAATCCGAAGTCAAGGTGCCGGTAGAGCTGAAGGCATTGCGCCAAGTGGCGAATCCCTTGAGCATCTGCGTGCGCCGGCCATTATAGGCCATGCCCCTGATCATATTCGTTACCATATTGAATTTCTCATCATCAAAAAACCACTTTGGTATCTGCTCTCGACGTGAGAACTCAACTGCTGTATATGTAACTCCCTGCCCTACTTTTGATTGACCAAGCGGAACATTTTGATCTTCACCACGTTGATCCCAGTAACCAGAGGAAGCGAATATCTCTTCTTGCTGCGCTCCTTTGTTGATCTTCACTTGGTTGAAAATCTTTGAATTTTCTACTGAAGCGTACCCGGGTTTCTTCTCCGGAGCAAACTCATTATAAACCACCTTGTCCAGCTTGGTTTTTACTACATTGGGATTTAAGGCTGAAGTAGCCATATTTCAGAATTAAGAATTAACCAGCTGTTAGGTGATCCGTAATGGCCAACTGAAAATCGACGAATTGTTCAGTTGAATCAAAGTCAATGATGCGGAAGGTGCCATTAGTAGTATCATCCTCATCAATGGTTTGCTTGCCATTCGTGCCGCTTGCCACGTCTAGCGTTACCTGCGTGTTTCGCACTGATGCCGCCAGATTGGCATTAGTGGATGGCCGGCCGCGCAAGATATATAACGGATTGTAATAGATATATACCTCGCCTCTTGCTGAGGCTGTTTCTGTGCTATCTGTTGCCGCCGCGCCTACCCACACCCGCGTGTTAGCATCTCCATTAGCTCCTAACACTAAATCAGTGCCGCTTCGGTATACCATCTCCCCAGCGACAATGCTGGCGGCACCACCGGCGGCCACTGTAAATTTAGTTGAACTCGGCCCCCCGCCCACGAGCGGGTCTTTTATCCAAAAATCTCCACGAGCCATACAATTATTTTTTAAGAATTGAATCTACATGCTCGGCAAACGCGCGATCCGCTGGACTCATCGGCTTAACTTCTTTGTCTTGATTCTCATAAGCCATGCCGTGTTCCGTGCCAGCGTAGTCTCCGCCACCAGCTTCCTTTGCTTTCAGTTCAGCAATGTACAGGTCAGGACGCGTCATCTTGACAGCGCGTTCCAAGAATTGTGCGACATCTTCTCTCGTGCGCGGGGCATATCCCTGTTGCCGGCTTATCTCAATAAGGCTGATATAATTTTCTCGAACCTCATCATTGATGCCATACTCATTGTCTGCCGCAATTGCTGGAAAACGTTTTAAGATGCGATCCTTTTCTTTATCTTCATAATTCAACCGCTCCTGCCTGATTTCTTCTAAACGCCATTTTGGAATGCTAAGTGACTTGTCGTCTTCTTTCACTGCTACCTCTTTCTCTTCGACATGAGAAAGCGGCTTGCGTTTTTTCTCTCGCTCGATTGCCAGAGCTTTCTTGACTGAAGCCAATTCACCTTGCATTGACTCCCAGTCTTCTTTTGTCAGCTTAACCTCTTCTTCATCAGCGTTGGTATCGGAGCCTGCTCCGTCGGATGAATCTTGATTTTCATCAGCGGACGCGTCTGATGAGGTATCCAAGTCCTCTTGCTTATCGTCCTGCGTTTCCTCGGTCATATCGTTTTTTGGTATCGCGGTTCACATAACCGCGTGACTAAAATTAAAAACACCATCCATAAAGGATAGTGTTCTGCGTCTGAAAGAAACGAACGCGAGTAAGTTTCCTTCAGAGGCATAACTATTATCCTCTAAGGATTTCTCGCGTTCTGAATTGTGAACAAACTAATAACTTTTAGCTTTCTTCTTTTTCATCTTCTTCATCTTTTTCATCTTTTTTGTGCTTTTCATAGTTGCGCTTTGGTCTTTCTTGTTCAACAGCTGGCTCGACCACTTCAGCTTTTATATCTTCCTTGCTTTCGTCTGATGTGTCCAAATCCTCTTTCAGCTGCTTCTGCTTTTCTATCTCTGCCATGATAACAGCCTTCGCCTCAATCGCCTTTTCCTTCAGCCTGTCTTTCGGAACTTCAGTGAACAGCATGTGTACATAACTCTTATTTGTCATCGTTATCTCCAAGTTCTTCCGCTTGGCAATCAACTTGCCATCAAGGTAGATATAATCAACAATGTCTTTCAGGTCATTCTTCATTGTCTTCATTGTACACTGCTTGCTCACATCATTGCCATCCTTATCGAAAATCAACAGCAAGTTAGTGGTGGGAAAGTTTGCAGTTCGTACATCTCCCGAGCTTGGCACGTTTTTCTTCTCCTTTTTTTCTTCAACCGCTTGCTGTTGGGCAATCTTTTCTGTCATCATCTCTTCTACTTCTTGCGGTTTCCCATTTACTACCTCATCAATAAAACCGACATTGGTAAAATCTACTGGCACATATCGCTTGTCTTTATACGCCACTGACCAGTCAGTCTCATTGCGCCATTTCAAGGCCAGTCCCCTTGGGTGGCCGGGGTTGTCGCTTAATTTAAGCTGTTTGCGGTATTCCGCGCATTTGTCTTCAAGTATTTGCTTTAATTCCATATTATTTTCTTGACTTAAATGTTGACGCGGCCATTTCAGCCTTGTCAAGTAATGATTTAACACATTTCATGTCGCCGTATGTCTGGGCGGCCATTATTTCGCGCTGTTCTTGGGTTACTAGCAACCATTTGCGCACATCATCCAGCTCTATCCTTAGCCGCTCTCGCAGGTAATTCATCACCACTTCATTCTTGTACAACTCATACCAGCCAAGATTTTCCTCCTCCCTGCCAAACGCTCTTGATTTGTCAGGCAATTCGACCTTTTGTATCTCGTCGATTAACTGTTCTCTTTCATCTGTCATATTATTGTGTCATAGATAATTGTGGCATTGGCTTAACTGCCTTCATTAGCTCGTTTGATTGCGGAGCGCCAGCCGGCTGTCCACCACCATTTAAAATTTGCTCTAACTGTGCCATCTGGTCTGGCGGACCGGCCTCTTCCGGCTTCTTCAAGAGCTTGTCTGGACTCTTATCAAATGCTTCAGTCAATTCACCAGCTAATTTCATTCTATCCACCAAGTCTGGGAATAGTTGTACCATTGTCTGCACATATTCCTGATCAAGCGCCTTGATAAGCGCCTTAGACAGCTTCACGGAACTGTTAGGCACCACCTTGCTAAAAAACTTAATCTGCCTGATAAACTCTGCCCCCACTTCGTATATTTCATGCGCTGGGTTAAATTGTTTTTCTAACACTTGTGGCGGGGTTATCTTCATGTCTGGTTTGATGCGTATCTCACGAGTACCGTATTCTCCTGATTCTAACTCCACGCCATGCTGAAAGAGCGTGCGATATGTGTCAACCATCTCTGCGCTCTCATCCCCAGCTACCTCTTTCACGTTCACTGGCGTGGTCAAGAACTGCAAGATATTCGGCAGACGCAAGTCAACTCGCCGCACTTCTGCCCATTCCATAAACCGCAAAAACATGTTCATCAGCTCATTGGCATTCTCCTGCGCAATCACCACCTCTCTGGCAGTTGAACCTGAGCCTGTTTGTCCCTGCCCAGTTGGCGACACAGAGCTTAGGTTAAGTTGCTCATTCAAAATGTTAAACACCCGATCTGTATCCTGCGTGCTAGTGCTTACCTTCAGCACCTCCGGCCGCTCTCCTGTATACTCAATGATGGTGTCTGGACGCCATACACTATTCTGCATCGTTGACCCTTTCTTGGCAACTAATGGTGCCTTCATCTCTATCTGATTGCGATTAAACAAGTCATTGAATGTCTGGTCAATTGCGTCTGATATGTTACCCATCTTGTCTGGCAATGACTTGCCGGGAAAGAAATCATGCGCAATTGGCTCATAGACCGCCGCCACCTGTGGATAATTTTTATGCTTAAACGGGATTGGATTATCTGGCTCTGTCAACCTTGTGCCATTGGCATAGATAGCAAAGGTGTCTGCCTCCTTGCACCACTCCCGCATCACCTCCACAGTCTTCTCTGGCAAGGTTGAGAGGTAGTCATTGTAGAAAGCCTTATCTGCTTCACTGAAATACCCACCGGGCTTAACCTCGTTTTTCTTGACTGCCGGGTAGCGCCGAAAGCAATACTGAAAGTCTTGCCAATCCATCAAAGTTACCCAGTACGTTTTATATTGCTTCTGTAAATCATAGGCATTCATTCGCATGTTCCACACATAAAACTCCTCTAGCGGAATGATAAACGAATGACAACCGTCCTCTGTCTCTGTCCGCTTCTTCCACTTGCTCTGGCCAGTGGTTGCGTCATATACCTTAATATCTTTAATCTCACGAACGTGCTTGTAATAATCCTCCATCAATATCCCCGTGCCTTTCATGGCTGTCTCCAGCATCCAGTAGAAATTCACCACGTCTTGCTGGGATGTATCATCTGACCACTCCAACATGGATTCAAGATATTTCGAGACAATCCTATCAAAGTTTTGTTCTACATTTTGCGCGTGTATCTCTGATTTCATTCGCTGTGCCGAGAGCCTCGCCAGTATTGCCATGAGCTTGTTGCGGATGTTAGGCAGGGCTAAATGCACCTCATAATTCTCTGCGTCTTGCGGGATCTCCACGAATTGATTAAATTTTTTAAATGAATAGTCTATGTATTGTTGCCAATTGCGTGTCTGTCCATCAAATGATGAATTAAAATGGACAAACTGCCGCTGGTGATTCTCCCGCACGCGTGCGAAATCGGAGTAGGCTTGCACCACATCATCAGTAACGCTGGGTTTTTCAAGATACGTTGGCATTTGATTCAATTAGCTTTTTCTCAATTAAATCATTTGACTGCTCATCCTCTTTCCATACCTGCTTAGCCTCATGCTTGTTGAGTGGACGTTCCTGCCGCAACTTAGCCTGATGTTGCGCCACCTGTTGCCGATGTTGCGTCACCATTGCGTCTTGTTTTTTTGGTTGAAAGCGATAAGTATTGCGATATATACGCTCTGTTTCGTCTAAGGTAAATGTCTTTTTACCACTATGTTTGTGAAAGTCTAATCGTAGACGATTCCGTTGCCTGCCTATCATCTGCTTATTTCTCCAAAACCACTGTTGAATACATCGAATTGAATTACACCAGCTTAATCCGTTAAAAGTTATTCCAACTGCGCAGGTTTGTCCACAAAAATTACAGACCGAGTTCGGGTTATTTCCATTATATAAATTCATATCATACTAACTTTCTAATTTTTCGCAATTCTGCAATTTTTCGCAATTCTGCTATAGGAAAGTTCACTAATGTTTCGTGTCCCTTAACTTTATGACAGGTATTGCATTCTTTCCAATAACTTTTTACTGAATGGGCAACCTCACAAGTTGGAGGAAACCACAGATGACCTAATTCTTCATATTCCCATCTATGCAGACCAAACGAACAAAAAATTTTCATATCAATAAAACGGATTTATTTTACTATGATTACGGATTGTCTTCTCCATTCTCCAGTCATCCTGTGGTAATGGATAGGGAGCAATCAAGTCCTTTACTACCAATGCCAAGCTCATCACGCAATCATCAGCTATCGGGCTAATCATCTTCAGCTTGTTCTCATTGACACCACCAAGCTCATAGCGCATTGCCGATAGCTCATTCAGCAGTGGCTCATAATTCGGTAGCTTAATCTTGTTCTGCTCTAGCATGATGGCTAGATTCTGTAACAACTGCATTTTGCTCTGCTCAGTGAACACAAACCGCTCCACTGGTATGCCCTTCTGCTCTAGGTGGTCTGCCACTGGCTCCCCCACTCCCGTGCTATCAAGGCTAATCTGTGATTCATTCAGCCGACGGTAGGCCGCCTCTATCCGCGCCTCTATCAAGTTGTAGTCTACTTGGTTGAACCGCTCTGGCTCGCCAACGTGCCATGTATGCAGATCAATCGGCGTTAGAACTGTCCAGTCATTCAACTTAGCTAAATCCACTCCCATCTTATATTTCCGTTGTGGAAAAATCTTCCATGGCTCTAAATTATTATAGTAAACATTTTCCTTGATTTGCTTGAATACATTGCTTCCACCGGCAATAAACTCACACTCCATTTCCTGCTTGTACGTCGCCTCTGGCATCTCTCGCTTGGCCTTCTCTAGTTCACCATCCGGAAACAGCCCGCTCTGGCTGGCCTTAAGCATAAAAGACGCCCACTCATTGTCTTGCCGGTTAAAGAACTTGAATAGATTACCCTGCCCCTTTGGTGTGCCGACAAACCACGCCCAGCCTTGATTCATTGCCAGAATTGGGCGCACCACTTCTTCCCAGACCTGTATCTTAATATCGTCAAACTCATCAAAGACAACCCCAAATGGGTTCGGCCCCTTCAAGCTCTCTGGATTGTCTGCCCCCAAAAAATAAATGATTGAACCATTTGGAGCCTTCAATGTATGGCTTGAGTTATTTACCCCCCAGCCGGGTGGAATATAGCGCGGCAACATCTGCGGATCATCCCATACATTGCGCGTAGTCTGTGAATAGAATGGGGATAAGAACCAGTAGATGGCTTGCTTGGCGGCTGCCCAGCGTATCAGCTCATTGATGGCCATCGTGGTCTTCCGCGCCTTGCGGTGAAACACTACTGTCCTAAACCGTGCCGGGCTTTGCAGGACTGGCAAGTGATGGGGTTCGGCCTGATAATTGTAAGGAACTTGGTAGGCGATCTGTTTGGCCATAGTTAACTAATTGTACTAACAATTCACCATTCTCTCCACCGCCCTCAATCTGCTGTGGCATCAGCTTACTAGCAAACATTGGGATATACCTATCCAGCCACTGCTCTCCCAGCTTCTTGTCCGTGCATCGCTTCACAATCAAGTCCCATGCGACACGCTTAAATCTCTGAATTTTATCATCAGATTCTTTGTGTCTGCCGCCACCCTTGTTTCCGATTGTGCCGCCTGCTGGCATATATTTGTTAAAACTAATTTTTTTATCTCAACTATCAACTTAATCCCTTTTTCTTCTTCGACATTCCTGCCTCACTCATCGCAATCGCCATTGCTTGATCAGGATTCATAGCCATTTTACCGTGCTTACTTCCGCTACGCAATTTGCCACGCCTGAACTCACGCATGACTTTCTTAATTTTAACCTTACCTTTTTTCTTCTTCTTCATATTCTTCTTTCAAAATTTGAGTTACCACCATTTTGGATTAAACCAAAACCATCTTGACCAAATAAATATGCCTTGAAATCTCTTGTTTAATAAAATCTCAAAAATTGTATTACAGCTAGGATATTTCCATTTATCTTCAATTTATACCCCGCACCAATACCAATTTATTTCGTAATGCCTATAAATCAATACTTTCTCACGATATTTACATGACTTATCACATTGCGAATGAATAAAACATTTCTTTGCTTGAATTTTTAATCCAAACATAATTTATTTCTTCTTTTTCTTTGCCTTCATTTTTCGAGCCGCCCGTAGGCGACGAACGCCATTGAGTGCCATATTTGTTTAGTCAAAATTTAATTTTTTTCCTAAATCTCCAAAACCCCTTCTTTGGCTTCTTAAATCTCCATGTCTTATTTTCATTCCGATAATCGACGCCGTACTTCCTTAACGCCTCTAGCTGTTTTGGCTCTAAAATTTCTCGTATTTCAGCCATAAAACAAAAAACGGCAAACAAAAGCCGTCTATTCTATTCTTCTCCTTAATTGTATTGTACGGGATAACATAGTAACCCAATTATTCGATACAACGAATAATCTACTGTTACTAATATATAGTATAAAACTAGATTGTCAAGCTGTGGATAGCCGTTTATGACATCGAGTACACAATGTTTCGTATCTTTCTTCTAACTTTAACGATTCTCCGATCTGCCAATACTGCCGCATTGATACTTTTGACATGCGCCAACCAACTTTCCATTGCTTTTTGCATTTCGGGCATTGAAAAAGATAATGTTTCATCTTATTTTACATAATCTGGATAAAATATCATCACTCCTTGCGGTGTCTGCACTGTAATTGCCACGCAAGCAGGGTAGTCAGCTTCCTTGACGCACCGTTTCCGTTCATACAATGCCGTAATAAGAGCAACCAACTCTTGCTGTCCGGCAATTTTTCCGGCTTCTATTCCCTGTTGATAGGATGCAGTTGACGTTGGTGTAATGCTTAATTGCCGTAATTCCTGTAAGGCGGATTGATTACGCCGGTCGAACACTACCAGTCCAAGAATGAGAAAAATGAATAATATACTCCCTCCAAATATGTATATGAGTTTCATAGAAAATAATTAAATCGTATAAGGTGGCCGCTTTTTTTGGGTAGTGGCCGAGTCCCTATCTTCACGCCGCCATCTTTCGCACGTTCTTCTCCGCTCCGCAGTGGGAGCACTTGAAGATGTCGAAGAAAATGGTCGAGCGCAGGAAGTGGTGAATGACTTCTCTGAGGCACACAACGCAGTGCATGGTCATCTCGGCCTCCTATTCGCACCGGAAGATACCATCCCCCAGCAATTCAGCACATCCGCACCGAAAACAGTCGTAGCCCCATCGTGGCGCGCCACAGAGCGTTCCCCGGGGGCATCCCTGACAGCTTCCACCGCAGTCCACGGCCAGCTCATCCCCGTCCTTCATCCCATTGAAGCAGTGCGCCTCAATGTAGTGGCAGTGGTGCTCGCAACAGAACATGGGCGGGGGTTTGAGGTCGGGCGGTTCGGTTATGTCCGGCTCGGCCATGTCAGCCGTCGTGGATAGGTCGCTCCACATAGACAGATCGGCTTTTCCAACGTCGGGTGGGCTTCCGCCGAGGAGTACCGCGAAAAAATCGGGTTTCGGTGCCTCCTTCCGCAGGTCGGGTTGGACGGCCATGTCCGGCGTGTCGCACTCTCCTTCGTGCGGAGCGGCACAACCAAAGAGGAAGATGGACGCCACTACGCATCCAAAAAAGAACAACAATCCGAGGTAAATCGGCCAGTAGTCTTTCCATGTCAGCTTTTTCATGTTTGGCCTCCCAAGAATGGCGATAATGGAGAAACATATCATGAAGTATCCGCCGCCTTCTCTCCACTATAAAAACGCTTTGCCGTTTACGCATGCTTTTGCCGCCATTCGCGGGAAGCCCCCAATCATCCAGTGAGGAGTGATTGAGGGATAAAACTAGCAGTTATTTGTGATTGACTTGTTCAGCCACATTGCACTCTCTTCGAGTTTTGTGAGAGCAAGCGATAACCCTCTATTTGCTGGCATTGTCTGTACTTCTAACATCAGCGTTTCATATTTATCTCTGAAATTTTGCATCAAGGCTCTTTGTTCTTCTGTTGGCTGAACGTATTGTAGTGTTGTCATACATTTCTAATTATAATGAGTTAAATTTATTCTTCGACCTTTAAAAGATTATTTTCTAGTAAATATACCAAGCACTTGGCACGGGCGTCGGCTTCGGTAACTGCGGTACATTCTATTAACACTTCTAAATTTTGTCGTTCGTAACAATATGCAATTACAAATGTTTCACTATCAGAAAAATTTCGCAGCTGACTTAATTTGTAATCTTTTACGCTCACACCCTCAGAATTGACTACTCCTGTATATTCTGACATCGGAATATCAATTCTCCATGGCAACATCTCCCCCAACTCAGCGACGGTGAAGGCTGATACATACTCATCCATCACCCCATCACCATATCTTGTATATTCTGCAAGTACCCATTCCTCTTGTTTTTTCCACCAATAAAAGTAGCTCTCCTGCTTCACTCCCAACTTCTCCAATTTTCGAGAAAGTTCTAACGATGTTAATTGGTCTTCGAGTTTCATAGTATTAAGTTAGACAGTTTAAGAAATAGTGGTACTTGTGTATCCAACACCTTGACTACCCATACCACATTGAGGACAACCATTATAGCAATTCGGACAAAATTCACAGTGGCAATTTCCACAAGCTACTCTTGAACAAATGTGTATTATATTCATAGAATTACTAGGGCGGTTTAAGGTCTAGCGACTTACTGTAATTTCTCCATCTGGAAACTCCTCACACGCTCGTAGGTATTCTTCAACAAAAGGTACGAAATGTTCATACAAACCCCATCCATTCGGGGAGTCGTATCTCTTGAACTTAGCTGGATTTGCTTTTAATTTTTTAAGTCCTTTTTTTAATGGTTGAATAAGTTGTTTTGCTTTTGTGATTCCAATTTCTTCTGGACACCACAAATGTTTATAAATTCCAGCAGCTTCGGCCATCTTTCCCAGGTTGTGTGTAATGTTGCTGGTAAAAACTCCAGTTGGTTGGATTCTTGTGATAGAAACATCAAGGCTCATATTGCATAGAATTACTAGGGCGGTTTACAGGCACCGCCCGAGCCTTTTTATAAGGCTATTTTTTTATTTCAACTGTAACAAAGGTATCGTTTTTACTTCCACCATGTGCCACGGCCATTATTTCTATAATTTCAAATCCACGCGCTTTACCAAATCCATTAGTGTTCCAGCCAAATGAAATTGCATACCCCCCCCTGTCAATTTTTTCACACATAGCACTCTTAACCCCTTCGTAAAACTTCATTGAGGTATTTTCTCTGGTTACTTTTTGACCCAAAATAGTGTAATGCTCTTTTATCTGTGTGAACGAGTAAGGCGGATCGAATAGAATACCCTTAAAACGGCCGTCCAATGCTTTGCAAAATTCTATCGCTTCCAAATGTTGCCCGGCTTTTCGTTCAGGATTATGGTCATTAGTCCACTCGGCAGGACTGTTATCTCCCGCAAATGGGTCAACCCAACCCTTACCGTCTCCAACATACTTAGCAAGTAGCACTTTAATCGGATGGATTGTGAATGTCCATGCGGATGGCATAGCCCAAACCCGTGTAAAAATTATGTTTTTTTCTTCGAATAACCCTTTATATAATTGTGCAGGCATAATGTGTGTGTTATTTATTTTGTGGGCAGTTTTACGAGTTGCCCAGCTCTTAATCTACTCGATTCCCATCATCACCAACAGTTCGTTCGCCTCCTGCACCAGCCCCCACTCCGTGCTCAGGTGGTTGGGGTCTTCCCATCCCCTTCCCCACTGATTCGCGTGGAGAAGCTCATGGGCGAAGGCCGACACGGTGTAGCTCCCCCGCCACGCAATCATGGCACGCCCGCCAGGGAAGTACAGGCCGGAGTAGCACTCGCCCCGATAGCGCACCCCCGCCTTGGTCTTGTCGCCGCACCGGTCTTCACGCCACTCGATGGGCGGTGGGCTGGCCTGCACCATCGGGTACACGCCCCAGACGAGGGCGACAGCCTCCGCCTGTCGGGGCTTCTGCTCGTAGGTAGGGGCTTCAAGCGGTCCGGGGTAGTTGCCACAGCCGGACAGGAACAACAGGACGATGAACGTTCGCATGATTTACCTCCATGGAATGGTGGTAAGATTTGAACTTACAAGCTCACCATTACCCCTAGTCGGCAACCCTACTGGCTTCACTCAATGCTAGGGCATTTTTCAGCCAACGTAAGTGCATTTTGCGTTCTGCCACACCACTCCGCGGAAGTCCCCAGCTTAGGGCTGAGGAAAAACTATTTTTTAAGTAACATACTTACAATCTCATCAAGCACGATATAAACTCGTTTATATTCATAGTCAGCCTTACCTTCCCGTTTTGCTTTGATAATTTCATGGTAGTGGCCGTAGACCGTTAAGTTTGAGTCTTCAAAACAACTTTCTTGAAATTCTTCACGATGGCCGTTTTTGTACAATATGCTTATTTCCATATCCTACTAATTAGAGATTAAGGGGATGTTCCCGTGCATATTCCACACCACGTACGAGGTCTTTTACCTCATCTTCTGTAAATTCCAGTATTATTGTTCCTTTAAAAAGAGACTGATAAGCTATCTGTATGCGCTTATGAAAATCTTTCAAAGAAACATCCATACGAAAGTATTTCATACTCTTATACTTAAATAAATTAGGGGGATAAAGAATAGTTTTGTGAAAATTCTTCAAAATGTTCGGGACAAAAATAAACACTCTTTTTAAATCTTTCTCTCAAACTTGTAGAAAATTCAATAAAAACTTGCTTTATTTTTTTAGCTTCCATATTCGTGTAATCAAAAGCAGTTACTTCGCAACCATTTTTTTGACAAGTTACACCTGGATATCCTTTTTTCATACACTTCTTCGCATTACTTCCGCTTAAAGGGGCGGATTAAAAATTTTCCATACACCACTGGATTATTTCCACTGAAACCTCTTTATCATGCGTTGCGTTCGTTGCTCCTTGTATGCAATGTAATTCACTATTTTGTGAGAACGCTATGATCCCTAAGAAAAACAACCCTACGCCAAATATCAGAAGTAATCCAGTTTTTGTATAATCTTCCATACCCTTTCTCTTAATAATTAAACTTCTTTCGCTCGGCGGAGTTCTTGGGCGATGAAAGTTTTAATTTCTAATGCAATCATTGGGTCAATGCCACCATAGAATGTAATTCTATTTCCTTCTCTTTCGCATTCACCGATAAATCTTCGGTCAAACTCTTCTTCCCACGTTTCTTGTTTGGGTTGTATTATTTTCTCCATACCATTTTACTTAATGATTAAGACTTACTAGAAATAACACCCATTACTACCACGACGACGGCTACCCCCCACAGAAAACCACTAATAAAAATTAGATACTTTGGCATACACTTATTCATTTAGAGGTTGCCGTGGGGGACGGGGGGATTAAAATTACTGATAATAATTGTAAATATTGTTTATAATCAAAGTGCTCGTTACTTGTTCAGGAATTTGATAGTGATCTATGATAAATACTCTTATATCGTCGTGGGTTATTTTTCCTTCATTTTTAATTATATCAGTAAAACTTTGAGTAATTGTGCCAGTTTTACTTTCATTTTGATAAGAAAATACAACTTGAATTTTTCTTCCGGACTGGTATTCTTTTTCAATTTTCCCACACCCACTCACCACCAACACTGCTAACAATAGAAAGATGAATTTTTGCATAAGTTATTTCCCAATCAATCCCTTAAATTCCTCAATCCATTCCACAACTAATTTAGATACCGGATTATTTTCTGGTGTATCATCTTTTTTGATTCCCATAAAAAATCGTTCGGCCATTGAATTGCTATCAGGTTTAATTCCGCTCATATTCTGGTAATCACATTTTCGGATATTTGCAATTGTTCCGCACAAACAAGCACACTCACCAGAATAAGCCGAACCACCAACTTTCCCATCAATTAAGGCTTGGCGCAATCCATCGACTTCAAGGATCGCATGCAAAAGAATACCCCAAATATCGTGTTTGATATATCTCAAGTCCGCCTTGCTCAAGTTCGCCCCGCTCAAGTCCGCCTTGCTCAAGTTCGCCCCGCTCAAGTTCGCCTCGCTCAAGTTCGCCCCGCTCAAGTCCGCCTTGCTCTTAATTGCCACCTCTACTGCAAAACGCCAATTTTCTGCTTCTACCGAAAACAATACTTCCCCATTCCAACGATGTTTGATTTCAAATTTCATACGATTATTTAAAAATTGTGTTAAAGAATGTATAAACAATAAACCCCACTAACAGAAGACTTGTTGACCCTAACGAGAAAATTAGTATTGCAGTAAGTATTTTATTTTCCATAATAAAATTACTTAAAAATTAGCTAAGAAATTGGCGGCTTCTATCATCTGTCGGAAGAAGCCGTAGAACCGCCCACCTTGCGGTGGAGTTTTACCCCTACCAGAGCGGCGTGGACTGTCGCGCGTACTGCGCCTGCAAGTAGTCCGTTGTCACGGGCGGTTTCGTCGTATTTGCAATACACATTTTACATTGACTCACAAAACAACTATTACTTCTTAAATAAAAATTACCTTCAACTTTCAAAAATCGTTTGCACCCAGAACACGGCTTATGCCAATCGCCACCAATAATTTTCCAGCCTTTTTCTATTCTAATATGATCTTGACGATTACACACCAATAAATTCTCTATACGATTATCATTTTTAATCCCGTTGATATGGTGCACTTCCTCATCTTTTTTAAGGTATCGCCCCATCTTTCTTTCTACAACTAAAATATGCTGTAAAACATACCCTTTTATTTGTCTAGGATGATTTTTACACTGTTCTAAAATATAACCCCCTGAATGTTTTGATATACCACCTTTCCAGCCATAATTATTTGATCCCGTTTTTACCAACAATGCTCGTCTTTTACCTTCTTTTGTAAAACTTAATTTTCTACCCCGTCGCCCAATTCTTGAACATCTATCAGAACAAAAAACCCCTAATCCACCTTTCATCCTAAAGTGTGGTTTAGAAAAACTTTTTTTACAAATTAAACAATTTCTGGTAATAAAAATCATATCTTTATAGTTTGCCGTTTTTACGAGAACGGCCAAACTCCTCCCTTTACGCCGCCTCCTTGCGCTTCTCGAAGGTGTTGAGGTTCTTACATTCCGAACACTGGAACACCTTGCACTCCTTGTTGTCGTCCACTTCCTGCTGATGGGTGGACTTCCAACAAAAGTCACAGCTCATCTCGACCATTGGTTCCTCCTTCGTGTTTACAATGCCATCATCCCGGCGTACTCATCTGCCAGCTTCATCAGGTAGTAGTAGCGGAGTGTCGGGCGGGGGCGAGGGGAGTGATCCCATTCTTTCCAGACTTCGGCGCAAGCGTGGGAGCAGAAGCCGTGGCTCACATTGTGATTGTCGAACGGTTCTGCTTCTGATTCTTGGAGGCACGTCAAACATTTTTTTATCATTTTTGGCCTCCTTTCTAATTCTGTCCGTGTAACGGCCAGTACCTATTGGTCTATCTCAAGGGTCAAACCTAATGACTCTCCCGAGGTTACTTCATCCTAGCCGTTCTAGGGTTACTTCCCTCACGCTCTGCCAATAGCCATCGAGGTGGGTATTCAGTCGAGCCGCTACACGGAAAGAATTATAATGAAAAACTAGGAAAATCTTTTTGTATCTCTTCGAGAGAACTTTGCTCAAAAAATTTATTGGTTACTTCATTAAACTGATAAACTTTGTTTTCGGCACAAGATGAAATTTTTACTTTATTTTTAAATAGATATAAATTTTTTGTAGATTCACATTGCCAACTAATTGAAAATGTAGTTGTTGTCTTATCGTCTTCTAAAACGTCTATTGCTTCATATGTTCCACTTGCTTCATATGTTCCACTTACAGTTCCTATTATTTTAAAGGATTGTATTGTTGATGTGCTTTCTAATTGATTCTTCCATTCCCAAAAATGATGTCCTGTTGATGTTGAATATAAAATTGTGTTATATTCAAGATTTCTCTGTTGTTTAGCAATCTCTGAAGCTGATGGATAGTGGTTACACCCAACAATTAAAAACAATGGTATAAATAAAAATAATTTTTTCATATATATATAAAGAATTAACCTTTAATTCCCTCCAGGTGGTGGCCTGCCGTTGTGAAAAAAAGCCACTTGGGCAAGTTAATGAGATGCCTCTCGCCACCGGCCGAAAAGAACTAAATCTCTACAAAACTAAATCCTGCGGCCTTAAAAACTTTTGCCGCATTCTCAATCAAATGAACCACTGGTATACCAATATCGGGGTCTTTGCCTTTTTCACTTCGGTCAATCAAATAATTCAGCGTCCACTCTTTTTTCTGCCTGTCATAAACCAAGATATGGTTTGCTGGAGTGAAAGACAATATAACTTTGGTTTGTGAATTGTCTATTTGAATGTGCATATTTTTTGAGCGATGTTTAGGAGTCGAACCTAACCTGCTGCCTCCACAAAGCAACGTGCTACCGCTACACTACCATCACATTGTGGACAACGGGGGGAACGATCCCGCTCATTGCTCTCACCAGAATTGAGCACGTGTCCGTTTAATCTAATAATTTTACCTCTAACTTTTTAATTCCAAATTTTTTTGCTCCTAAGATATTTTTATCAAACGACAAATCAATTCGTTTCCCCTCATATCGTTTATTCATCACATCCAAACACTGATACTTCTTTCCGGCAACCTCAATCCACTTGCGTTTCCAGCTTCGGGGACAAGCCGCCACATCTCTCCGGCCACAGATATTGTCGTTATATGCCCCGATACACGGCGTAGAATCTGTTTGAGCCGGAACAGTATTGTAGGCGGTAGTCAACATTAGGATATAGATAATAATGTGTTTCATATAAGCTGGTTTTTTATAACGATATTCGCAATATGGTCAGTTAGCTTTTCTCTCTCGTCTTCAAATACTTCTTTGGTTATGAATCTCTGCCATCCAGCATTGTAAAATGGGTCAGTTAAAGCATGAGTTACTTCATGTACTAATATATTTTTAACAGAATTGTCTTTCTCTTTCCAATCTTCGATCAATTTATCAGTATATAAAATAGTTAATGATTGATAAGGATACGAAAACTGGAAACCTGCTATTGCATTATACATTATTTCTTTTTTCCATTTTATTTTTATTGGGTAAAAATGTTCCAATAACATGATTTTAGCTATTTTTTCAATTTTTGGTAAAGCCCATTTTTCAAATTTCTTATTTTTCATACTACCAATCTACAATTTCTTTCGTATCACATGCAAATTTGCAGACAGTACATAGATAAAAACTTGTTCCCTCATCACCACTTTGAACGGTAACTTCACCATTGCAACAAAGAGATACTGTGTGCATATAATTACATTAAAAAATTCTTATGTTCGTAAAAGCTATCGAGCGGCTTCCAAAATTTCCAGAGCATATCATCAAAAGATACTTTCTCAAACATCTCCAGCCGCCATTTATAATTTTTCCCCGCGATTATATCTTGTTGAGCTAACATACCAATTGTTATCAGTAACTTTTTACGGTATTCAGCGACTTGATGCAATCGAATTGTAAAACAGATAAGTAGTGTTAAAAATGTTATTTGGAGAAGTATCATACTATTTTTTCTTAATGAACAAACCTGCATATGTCTGTTTCAACCATATCTCAGCCTCTTTTTCTTTATCGGGCTTGCGAAAACCAAAGAGGTCTTTAACAGTCTGTTCATCAGCTTCTGTTTTGATTTTTTTAAGTGCTTCAATGAAATCAAAGGTGGTCATACTAATCATAAAATTGATTAAGCCGCAAAATTAAATCTTCTATGTCATAGATAACCAAGTATTCGCCGCCAGCCTTTTTGAGCGCCTGCTCAAACGCTTTCTGATCTTCACTCTGTTTTCGACCTTTGGCTTTGATTTCTAATCCGATATACTGTCCGGCCACCACCACCACAATATCCGGTGCGCCGGGCGTACCAAACCGATAGAAATTACCTTGATTGTTCTTGAATGCTCCGGTGTTTTGAAAGAATATATTGCGCATTGCTAGATAGTCTAGGCATTGTTTCAGCACTTGTGATTCTTTGAGTGGGGGTGGGTAGATTCTCATATTTTCATATTCAAAGAAATTTTTGTTTTACTAATTTTTCTTGACACTTCTCACATAATTTCCACTCAATGTTATTGTGTCCTTCCAAACACCTACATTGTGCTATTATGGTTTGACAATTGAAACATTTTATTATGCAATGATTCATATTAAAACTTGTTGCCTTAATCGTTGTCTACCAATTTCGCAATACTCGGCGGATAGTTCGGCTCCGATAAAGTTTCTTCCTAAATCCATACAGGCACGGGCGGTTGTCCAACTTCCCATAAAAGGGTCTAAAATTAAATTATCTTTGTCAGTAGTATCCAAAATAAGTTCCTTGATTAGTTCGATAGGTTTTTGGGTAGGGTGAAGCCGTTGAACTGGAAAAGGATAAGTGAAATAGCTTAATTTGAAATTAGGATTATACAGAGCGTTTCTTTTTTTGGCGTACACCATCAATTCTTGTCCGGTAACATAACTATGTTCGCAGTTTATCACACTCGGATTTGGTTTCAGCCAGACTAAACATTTTGTAATGAAATTTTTTCCTTCTAAAAAATTATAGATGTAACTAAATTGCTGATTACTGCAAAAGAATATAATTGTTCCTTTGCTTATTCTAACCGCTTCTTCCACCGCCGTCGCAACAATTTCATTCCCTTGCTTATCCCATTCGCCAAAATCTAACTTTCTCAATCCACCGCTTTTTTGACTGATATTATATGGCGGGTCGGTTAAAACCAAGTCAATACTATTATTAGGTATTTCTTTCAAAAGCTCCGAAGCATTGCCGTGCCAAATGGTGTTTATTTTATCTTTCCAACTCATAATTTATTCTTCAGCTATGTATATCGGCTCCTCGCCGTATTCTTGAAATTCAACGCGCTTGCCTGTTGCTTCTTCCTCATAATGATGTTGACTACAACCGAATACTATGTTGTCGGGATCATTCACCCACTCCTCACTCTTACCATTCCGTGTTTCTTTGTGCAGAAAATTTGTGTAGGTCGCGCTCTCAAAGGGGATAAACTTGCAACAGCGGTGGAGCGTTGGCTTGCCGCTACAGGCTTTTCCGCCCCTATCAACAAATACCTCACATCTATTATCAGCTCGTGCCATTACCTTCTCACAAGTATCACGGTAGATTTTCAGATTGTGGCTGGTGCGGGGTGGCATAAAAATAATTTACTAATAATTTCCCAAAATCTTTAGCATCTTTATCTCTTTTGAAACCTGAAATCTCAATGGTAGTCCATCCTGTTTTTGGAAAATAGAATTGACAATATAATTTTCCTATCTGTTTTGCTTTTCTATCGCTCATTTTGTTACTGGTTCGAGGAGGCATATAACCAATAAAAGAAACTAAACACCAATAATCCGTAAATTATCCCAACGATTAAAAACGCTTTAGCCAAATCGCCCCAATCTTCACTGTTCATATTTCCTCCTTTCTCTTTTTCAATGGTTTCAAAATAATCGCCCGATCCCACAATGAAATAGTCAGCAACCCATCATCTCCAGCGCAACCGTGATTCTGTACAAGGCAAGCAAGTATGTGCGTAAAGGCTTCTTGCTTGGTTTTGAATTGGGAAAGGTAGTTGGGGGTCATATCATTTTTTTTCTGAGAGTAATTTTTTATTCCCATAAATTACATTTCCTTCAATTTCTTGCGCCTCAATTTCTTTCGCCCCATCAAAAGAAAATATCCCAGTCGAGATAGTACATCGAGTATCAACTTTAATTTTTAATTTTGCTTTTATCCAAGAATAAAAACTTACTATGCCCGAACCAACTTCTATACCCTCACCAACTTACTATGCCCGAACCAACTTCTATACCCTCACCAACTTCTATGCCCGAACCGACTTTTATGCCCTCACCGACTTTTATACCCCAACCGACTTTTATGCCCTCACCGACTTTTATGCCCTCACCGACTTTTATACCCCAACCGACTTTTATGCCCTCA
>ERZ1292637.135-Hain-H14-01um-R3-135-length-46587-cov-5_pt1 | contig 43053 bp, 51 predicted proteins | sample MGYA00564405_ERZ1292637 | MGnify/ENA primary metagenome ERZ1292637 (study PRJEB36523, sample SAMEA6512645) | groundwater metagenome | collected 2019-01-09 | study: AquaDiva: Metagenomics assemblies of 32 groundwater samples | reverse complement strand
CACGACGCCGAGGGTCTGCGCCCACCACCAGGGCGTCACGAGCAACAAAATCAAGGCTGCGTGGTGCGCCCAGGGACGACCGACATCACTGATGAGTACCTTATTGGCAATCCCGCCGTAGAAGGCGATCAAGAGCGGGACAGCCAGGCACGCCCGGAACTCCCAGGGTGAACAGGACAACCATCTTAACGCACCCAACGCCACACCTCTCGCGCCAGCAGCAGGAGCAGACCGCCGCCCACGAAGGCGATCACGAGGATGAGAACCGCCTGGATTGTCCGTTGCCACCAGGTCATCGGAAACGCTCCGGCGGTGTCCAGGCAAGAGAGGCAACGAGAGGCCGGATGACGGCCTCCGCGTGTTGCACGAATCCCGCCTGTTGTAACACGGCGACGATGAGTCGTGGCAGCCCGCCTTGCCACCCAACATAGTGGCTGAGAATGACCTGGCTGCCGTCCAGTGAGTAGCGTGGATCGGGAAACCACTGCGACCGGACCCGCACCGCCAGCGTCCGAAACTGCGCCGTTGTCCCGATCCAATAGGTTTCCATGGCTCCCCCCTAACTCGGCACGACCGTATCGACGCCACTGGTTGCCGTGCCCGCAAGATTCACCCCAGTGGCATGACTGAGATCGTTTCCCGTGTCTTTGACCTGGCTGGCATCGTTCACCGTCGCATTGCTCCACGGTGACTCAAAATTGTAGTGCCGGAGCTGGTTCGCATTCGCCGCATTTGCCACGTCCCACCCTGAAATCTCCGAAGGTTTCTTCCCTATATTGGCAACCGTCAAGAACGCAATATTCGTGGCATTGAGCGCCACATTGAAGACGCGCACATCCTTCAGGAGTCCATCTAAACGCCACGCCTCTCCAGATCCCGAACTATCCAACCCCACCAACAACGTGGCGGACGCGTTTGAGTAATCGGCATTGGTATACGTCTGTGATGCCGTCTGCACACGATTGATATAAATATACAGCGTTGTATTGCTGTGTTGCCGAATGCCTAAGACCTCATACCATGTATTGGTCGTAAGCCCAGACGCATCCAACGCGGCGGTCCATGTCGTGCCATCATACAGCTCAAATCGAACATTGCCATCGCCATTAACGCGAAGCGTAAACGGGTACTTCGTATTGAGTGTTGCTTGTTGCTCCGCCACGAAATTATAGGCTTGCCCTGCCGCCGGAAGTGTATCCAGTCGAAAGAACGCATGGATGGAATAACTACTCCCAGACGCCCCTAATCCAGTCTTGGCAGCCGTGACCTTGTCATCTACACCATCGAAATGGGCGGATTGCGTGTTCAGCGATGCAGCGGCGGCGGCGCCGGGTGCAAGGATCATGGCGGGCCGCAGGAGTCCCGTCGGACTCCCCGCACCGATCAATCGCGCACCGTTCTGCATCACCATGCTCTCCTCACGGAGCGTTATAGGTGTACTCTAACTGGGCCGCAAACAAGCGGAGGGCTGCGGTATGCGTATCGGCTGCGTTCGCACCCAGACGCTCGATCGTGATCCCGAGAGCATCCTCTGCCGCAACCGTGGACAGGCCGATCACGATAGACTGGCCGGTCGTATTATTCCCCATCAGAGCAGCCTGGACGGTGGTGTCGGAGGCAGCTGCGCCCCCGGAGGGGAGACGGTAGACGGTAATGTTCATGACAACCGAGGCTGCCTCCGCGCTCAGCATCCGCAGGAAACATCGGAGCGTCAGCCCCGCGCTGGCCTTCACCCGGCGATGCAGGCCAATGAACCGGCTGTTGAGACCGTTCGTAGCTGAGGCCGAGAAGTCGAACGTGTTCGGAGTATCCCCGCTCCCACTTTCTGAGGTTGTCGTGGCCGGGGCCGACGGCATGACGTGCCAGTCATGCAGCGGGATCACGTTCGGGAAGACGATGTGCTGGTGCGTCCCGTCAGCATTGTGCCCGACATCATAATCAGTGATCAGATTATTGAGATCGCTGCTCCGCGTGGGGTTGCCGACCGTCACGGCTGGATGCGCCATCGAAACACCTCAAAACCAGTGAGAGATATACGTTGCCGTTGTGCCCGGCAGGACACGAAAATGCTCGAACAGATCAGCGGTCGCACTGGATTCCAATCCATACCGGACAGCCGCCGAGAGAAAGTCATTCGACGTCGCCATATAACACGTGCCATCCACGTCGCAGTAAATACCCGCCCCGGAGAGTCGAACGGCCATCGTGTGTGTCTCGGCGGCACTCAGGGCCACGCGTGTCGTGCCGACCTGATAGACTGTATTATTATTCATGCGATAGAGAAATAAATCAGAGGGCAGGGGCGACCGGCCGTCGATCTCGAAATACCAGAGATTATACCGATCCTGCGCGCGAAAAACGAGACCGCCGAGAAAATTAATAAACCCGCCCGTATTCGTGACGGAGACCTCGGCCGTCGTATTCGCCATCGTTCCTCCGGCCAGTGCCCAGGCCCGATTCTGGTTGCCGGTGGTCGCAGTCGGGCGGGCCGTGCCGTCATAGATATCCCAGACTCCGTCGTCATCCCACGTTCCCCCGATATTCATGAGGCGACTCCGTAGCAGCGTTCCGTTCGTCGCCGTGAAGGTGTCCGAGAGCAAGGCCGCCGAGCCCAGCGTGCCATTATCGTCCGTCCAGAATCCTTGTAGGCGTTGCTGATCAGCCGTCGCCACATAATAGGCCGGGGCGCTGTCCAGCGTCCACCGGCCCAACGGTAAGAATGAGAGGACATCCCAGAGGTCGAATCGAACGCGGGCCGTGTGCCAGTCATACTCGACCCCGCGCACTTGCAGGGAGGCATCGGTATAGATCGACCAGTCGAGATTGACGACATCGGTCAGTTTTTTGAGGAGCGCCCGATGTTTGAAGGCGGCAGAGACTACTTGAATGGGATTCTGGAACAGCAGGAGTTCTCGCTGTGCCCGCGCTTGCGCTTCGGTCGCCTGGAAATGCCAGGGCAAGGCCAGCGTGCGTTCGCTGATGAGGCGATAGTCCGTTTGCGAGGTCGTGCCGTCCAGCGTGTATATTGCGTTATACCGGGTGTTTGCGGGATCGTAGTTGTACTTCGCGACGATGCGGTTGGCAAACAACCGGTCCGGATCATCTTGTACCGTGAACGTCTGCGGCACGAGGTCAGACGAGTTTAGAGTGAGGGTCGTATCCGCGACGGGTTCGCGGAGTTTCACGGCATAACTCCCGCCATCTACGTACACGTCGAATCCGACGTTATTCGCCAGTTCCGCAATGAGACTGTCCGAGTAGACTGAACTGTCCAGCACCCGCCGGACTTTGAGGGTCGGCATGGCGTTCTTGAGGGTCGTGAAACTGCCCGTATCAATCCGAGTTGCGGCAACGCCAAGCGGATCGACGAGCAGGTCATACAAAATATCCATCGGGTGTTCTAAGGTCGTCGTGGCCGCCAGATTCAATCCCGTCCCCGTCTTCCCGATCACGCGGGCCGACACGGTATCTGAACTGCCGGTGAACGTGGTCAGCGTAAACCTGCCGCGTGGGGCCGTCGAGACGAGGGAGTGCGCGACGGCCGTCCCATTGCGATAGACCTGGCTAATCCCCCCGACCGTATGCCCAGCGACTTCAAACAGATTCAGCGTCGTGTCGATGGCAGCCGCACGGAGCGTCTGTGGGGAGGCGGTCACGAAATCCCCGTAGGCCAGCAAGACCCCGCGTCCGACATCCGGCGGGTCGCAGTTCGGGAAGGTCGTCGTATCATACGTTGCGGTCGGCAGCGTCTTGAGATCACGGACGCGGGCGTCAATCAGCGTCAGGGAGATCGTGTCGTCCGTGCGGGTAATGCCCGCCGGAAACTGGACGTATCCCGCGAATACCAGCGAATAGTCCGCCAGGGCCGTGCCCTCCCCGACACGAATTTCCACATCCCGATTCCCCCAGAGATACGTCGAGAAATCGCTATCTAACCCCTCGTCCTGGTTCTCCAGGATCAGCGTCACCTGGGACGGTTGTTGGTGCGGTTCGGTTAGCGACTGGAAGGCCGTTCGCAAGGACGGAATCTGTGCCCGGCCATCATACCAGTTCCCGTCGTCCATCGCGACGTGCCGCTCAGCATAATACTTCGTCGCGCCGGTCAACGAAACCTTCACGAGCACGTGCAGGTCAAGAACCTGTGCGGTGGTATCGAGAGCCATCAGGAGACTCCACAGATAGCAGAGGACATACATCACCAGACCTCTTCGAGTTCCAGATCGACCGTCCCGTACACCATATTCGTCAGCACCCACTGAAGGGGCGTCGTAATCCGCCCGTACAGCGTGTCGCGGGGCGTCGTATGGGCATCCGTCGGATCGACCACGACCATCAGCGGTTGCACATTCCCCCGGTGACGGAACAGGGCCAGGAAGGCATCCTGATCCGTGCGTTCCAGATTCTCGAACCGCACGCGGTAGCGACTGTACTGCGTCCGCAGTCGAGCATACGCCTGTTGCCCTTCCGCAATGTCCAGGATCGACGGGTCGAGCTGCATTCGCGAGGGGTCTTCTAAGGTGTACGGCACGGCGGGCGTGTAGGCGTTCCCGGCCATGAGTCGTCCGATCTCCCAGTACGTGTTCACGCTGGACGGGTCTTGGATCGCCAGCCGCCAGTAGCGGAATGTCCCCTGCGCGAGCGTCATCGCCTTCTCATGGACGATCCCGTCCGGATCGGTGATGAGTGTGAGGGCCACGTTGAATGTCGGTGCTCCCCACGAGTCCGACGCATTGCCTTGCAGCGTGATCGCCGCCGTACTCCGAAGGTTGTGCCCAAAAATCCCCGCGCAGTTGACCAGGGTTGCCGTGCCCAAGTCGAACACGACCCAGGTCTGCTGCGTAATTCCTGCCGTGCGCCAGGGTCGCCGGACAATCGCGTTCTGCAAGTTCGTCGCCGGCAGACCCGATGCCTCGGAGTTCGTGGTCAACGTGGCCCCGTCAAAGGCCGAAACCTTCCACAAGAACCGAGGGGTTGGCATTAGCGCGTTTTTACTCCGCTGTCATAGACGACCGGGCGTCCATGATAGCTCTCATTCGTCAGGATCGGAATGATCCGCTCGCGGACGGTGCGCTCTAAGGCCACGCCCGCCGAGGCCGCGTCCAGGGCCTGCACGTTCAGCACAATCGTCGTGGGCGTACCGCCCCCACCGGACATCGCCGGGAATCCGGGACCCCGGGCCATCGTGGACAGCAGTTCCGGGAGTTGCGCGAGCGGCGCGAGCACTTCCGGGCCGCGCTCCCCGAACACACCGAACGTCGGTTTGAGGGCGATCCCCCCGCGCGCAAAGGTCTGAATCCCCGTCTGTAAGGACTCGTCCAGTTTCAAGAGCGTACTCTGACGATACTCATCGAAATCAAAAAAGGTCTGCGTCGGGAGCAACGCGGCCATCCGGGCAATGCCCTGATCAATGAGCGTGCGCCCAGCAGCCAGTGTTAAGTCGCCCCCTTCAAAGAGTTTCTGCAAGACGCTCCGCACGCCGACGGGGATCGACAGAAATTGATGGAGGCGCATCTGGCCTTCCGCACTATGACTGTAGGCCTCCTCTTCCGCGCGTGCCTTCTGAAAATCAAATCCGCCCAACCAATCAATCAGTTTTAGTTCGAGCAAGAAAATGGCAGCCGCCGCCGCCGCAGTAGCGACCGCTCCGGCCCCAGCAGCGCCTGCGGCCGCTCCCGCACTCCCACCCCCACCTGCTCCTGCCCCAGCGGCCCCAGCCGCTGCACCTCCGGCGGCCCCGGCCGCTGCACCTCCGGCGGCCCCGGCCGCTGCACCTCCAGCGGCCCCGGCCGCTGCACCTCCGGCGGCCCGGGCAGCGGCTCCAGACAGGAATGATCCGATGGTTCCCGTTGGGCTGAGCAGACCTGCTAAGGCCGCGAGTGCCTCACTCGCCAGAATCTTTGCAAACGCATCCGCGAAGGCATTGATTAAGGCATCCAAGAAACGGTCAAAAACCGCCTTGAGGTCATCCAGGATTGCTAGTGAGTCGGCCATCAATCCTTTTAAGTCACCAGTGAAGATGTCTTTAATAACCGCGCCGGTATCCGTAATCGCCGTCACGATGATATCTTTGAATAATCCTTTAACTCCATTGGCAAAATCCCGTGCTCCTTCTTTCATGACGACTGTTTTGTCCCCCCAGGCCGTCGCTAAAATATCGAACTCATTCTTAACGATCCCGAATACGATCGGTAGATCAAGAAAGGCCTGGTTCGCGCGTGTCCCGGCATCTTTCATCCGGTCAATCATATTCGAGACGGCGGTCGCTTTCTGCCCCTCGGCCTCAGCATTAATCGCAGCCAAACGGTCTTTCATCGTCTGCAAGTTCGTATCCCATGCCTGGCCTGCCTCCTCGCCTGCCGTCCTCATCCGGTCCAACATCTCCGGCACGCCACGCGTGCGGGATTCTTCATTAAGATCACGGAGACCTTGCAACATCTTTTCGAGTTTTTTGCGGGCATCTTCTTGGGCGCTTTGTTGTTCTTTGAGGGCATCACTGTTCTGGTGGGTCGCGCCGGTGTCCTGGCCGAGGGCCCGAATCTTCACCAGGAGATTCTGGTTGAACTCTCCCGTCGTGTTCGAGACCGCCTGTACATCACGAGTTGTCTTCGCATATTGTTCACTGGCCAGGGCCAATTGACGTTCGAGGTCTTTGACGCGTTGCCGCTGGTCACCCAGTGTTGTAGTAAAGCGGCCACTCTGTCCCGTCACTCCCATCAGACTCACGGCATACTCATCCGTGATGTCTCTCTGCGCACCTTCCAGTTTGGTTAAATTCGCCGTTTCGCGTGCAAGGGTCATCCGCTTCGCTGTGAAGTCTACATACGCACGACTCTGTTTCATTTTCAGATCATTCAACGTCTCGGTACTCGTTTTTTCTTCGTTTTCTTTCGAGATTACCAGAGCAATGATGGCGGCCAATTCACCCAGGGCCAGTAGGACGACGCCAATCGTCCCACCGGATAACCCCATCACGACATTCAGAATTCTCCATGTTTCGATGAGACGTGGCAGTAAGAGGAGCAACCCGCCCAGGCCGAGAGAGAGGAGACCGATCTGCCCTGTAAAGAGGGTCAAAAACGAAATCAGTTGTGGATGCACCTGAGCAAAGGCTGTTAAGGCATTCACCCCTTTCGTGACCCACTGGACGACACCGGAGAGGACGCCCTGTAGCCCGTGCTGGCTGTCCCCGGACAACACAATCAGCAATGTCTCGACGGAGGACTGTAATTCTTCGACCGATCCCAAGAGATTCTGCCGCATCGTCTCGGCCATCGCCTTCGCGGCCCCATCGGAGTGTTCAAGGCGCGTCGTGAGATCACGGAGAGACTGGCCGCCTTTATTGGCTAAGGCCAGCATTGCTGTTCCTCCCACATCCCCGAACAGTTTGAGAAAATCTTGTCCCTGTACAGCTCGATCTTTCAGTTGATCGAGAATTTGATTGAGTGGAAGAATGTGGCCTGTCGTATCTTTAAACGTTAATCCCAACAAGCGGGCCGCTTCTGCTTCTTTTTCAGATGGATTAATCATTTCGGAAATAGCACGCCGCAAATCAGTCCCGGCCATTGATGCCACAATGCCTTGATTCGACAACGTGGCAATCGCGGCGGCCATTTCTTCGACTTTGGCCCCGGATGCTACCGCGACCGGAGCCACAAATTTGAACGCTTCTCCCATTTCCCCGACCGTCGTGGCCGCACTCTGCGCCCCGACCGCCAGCACGTCCGCCAGATGTCCCGCCTGGTTCGCCGACAGCCCAAACCCGTCGAGCGTCTTGACGGCGATGTCCGCCGCCTGTGCCAGAGAGAGTTCCCCAGCCGCCGCCAGGGCGAGCACGCCGGGCAGTGTGGCGACGATCTGCTGCGCCGTGAACCCGGCCTGGCCGAGAATGCCGATGCCCTGGGCCGCCTCTTTCGCGGAGAAGATTGTCTGGACGCCGAGGTCGATGGCCAGTTGGCGGAGGGTCTGAAAATCCACGCCGGTCGCGCCCGTGACCGCCTTCACCTTCGCCATCTCTTGCTCGAACTCAGCCCCGGCCTTGACCGCGATTCCTAACCCGGCGACGATCGCCCCGCCCGCGACGGCGAACCCTGTGCCGAGCGTCGTGGCGTGCTGTTTCAGCGTCGCCATGTTGAGGCCCATCGCCTTGAATTTCTCATCGCTGGCGGCGGTCGCTTGGGAGACATTCGCGGCAAAGGTCTGCACCGCCCCTTGTGCCTGGGTCAGTTGCGTCTTAAACGCATCCAGCGTCGCGGACAGGTTGATCTTGAGGTCGCCGAACGCCATGAGGTCTTATCCGATCCGATCAACGGTTGACTGGTCAAATCCTTTGACCAGGAGCGTTTGTAACGTGTCGATCTGTTGCGTGAACGTTCCGGTCAGAAAATCCCGACTGATCATTTTGCTCGTTCCATACACGATCCACTTAGCGTGCGGGGCCTGGTCTTGTTCGATCCCGACAATCCCGGTAATCCGGGCCGGCGTCTTCTCATAGGCGGTCTGGATCGCCCCATAGAGCGTTCCGCCCTGATCACGTTTCCGACGTTTCCCCCGGCTGCCCTGACGATGCACCAACCACGACGGACTATGGATCGCCTGGGGCCGACGGCGGGCGTAGGGATGCCCCAGCTGCGCTAACTGCGCCAGGGTATGGTCGGTCAGTCCCGCGCTTTTCTTGACCTCGCGGTGCAGATGCCGGGTCGCCCTCGTGACATTTTCTTCCGCCTGCAACCGGACGGCCAAGATCAGCGCCCGGAACTTCAGTACCACCTCATCCACTCCCGTGACGCGCGACATCCCGATCTCCTATTCCCGTACGATCGGCAACCCTTCGCGGGCGAGCGCAGCCAGTTGGCTGTCGAGCTCGGCCCCGGTTGGTGTCCGTTCCTGTCGCGCCCGTCGCTGCCGTGCATCAGCCAGGGCGAGTAACTCCCCCAACGAGTGCTCTAAGACCTGCCCGACCGTCCATCCGTATGCGGCGCAGAATCCCTCTATGATGTCGGCGAGACGGGCGGCACGAGCGCCTGGACGCTCGCCACGAGGCGCGACAGGTAGCGCAGATTGCGCCGCAAAAAAGGGAGGACGATCTCGACGATCTCCTCGGCACTGAACCGCTCGCCGACCTCCTCCGGCGGTTGATTCAACACCGTCCCGGCCAAGTCCAGCAACAGGTCGGGTACGTGTTCCAACACGACCGGCAGCACATCCAAGAGCGTCCTGATGTCCAGGACGGCCCAGTCCACGTCCGGCCACGGGGCCGCCTTGAGTGTGGGGAGATGTTTGGCTAAGACCCGTTGACACCGAAATTCCAACCGCGCGGTCAGGCGCGGCAGTTCTACAACCTGGCCGTCCAGGTCCCGGACGAAGGTCACATCCGGGACGAAGGGACGGCCATCCTCTGGCGTCAGAGCCATTCGGAGTCAAACTCCTTTCTTGGGGCCTACGGGAACGAGGTCTGGACTAACTGGAACAACTTCCCGTTGGCGGGCAGCCCGGCATTGACCCAGTCGGATAACCCTTCAACCCCGACGAACGTGTACGCGAACGAGTGGAGCGTGTCGGTCGGGATCGTGATGTTGAGTTCCCCACTGCCCCGGCATTTCCACAGCCGCAGCAGCACCGTGCCGCCATCCGCCGTGACGTGCTGGTACTGCAGGGCCACGTCCGTCATCAACGGATCGGCCCCGAAGTTCCAGGTGGTCGCTGCTCCGGACAGTGTCGGGGCGGCTCCACCCCCGACCGCCCGGAAGAGCGAGGTGAGATTCCACTCGATCCCGGTAAATGTGACCCGCATTTCCTCACGGGCGACGTAGGCCTTGATCTCTCGGCGTGGGACTCCCTGCAGGATCGGCACGACAGTGCGGGTCACGACAATCGTCGCGTTATCCTGCACTGCGCCCACATCGACGGAGGGCGTTCCCCCTGCCGCCGTGGGGTTGTACGGGCCTAACAGGATCGTCCCCGGGCCGAGCGTGATCTTCTTGACATCAAAGGTCGGGACGTTATACGCCATTTGCCCACCTCATGATGAAATCTGCTACATGCAAGATGGCGCGTATGGCGCTTGAAAATATTTGTATTTAGATTTCGTTTGATTTTCCATTACGATATAGTATATTGCAAATTACTATGGACATTATTCGCACAACCCGTCTGAAGATTACGCTCGATCTCGATTGTGCCGCTCGGACGATTACAGCCTGGACGGATGCCTGTAATTGGATCAGCCAGGTTGCCTTTGCAAACGGGTGTCTGTCGAATGCCATCAAGTTGCATCGGCTGACCTATGTGGCAGTTCGTATCCAATTCAGTTTATCGGCTCAGGTGACGGCCAGTGCGGTTAAGACCGTCGCCAGTAAGTATGCGGGACTGCGGAGACAGAAGCGCATCCCGTTCCGCCCAGTACATTTTGGCCGGAACGCCGTCATCCTGCAAGGCGGCGTGCGCGGACGCGACTTCTCCTTCACCAAGACGGGATTGTCCGTTTGGACGCTGGACGGGCGAGTCAAGGCAGTTCCATACTGGGGAGAACCCAAACTGGCCGAGTACATCGCCTGTTGGAAACTTGGTGATGCCCGCTTGTTCGTCCGCAAGAAGAAGGTCTACCTGTCCGTCTCGTTTCACCGGGAAGCTCCTGACCTTGACCGTCCCACTGATGCCGTCATCGGTGTAGATCGGGGCATCAACCATCTGGCAGTCATCACGGATGGACGCCGCCAGCAATTCTTCGGGGGACGACACGTCCTCCATGTTCGAGACCGCTATCTCTCCACCCGCGCTTCGCTCCAACGGAAGAAGGCACAAACACCCACGCATAGTCTCCGGCGTGTGCTGAAACGGCTGTCCGGACGAGAAACGCGATTCATGACGGACGTCAACCACCAGATCAGCAAGCATATTGTGACCTTTGCACAGCAGACGGGAAATCCCACGATTGCCCTTGAAAAATTGGATGGCATCCGAAATCGACGGATGAGGAAATCCCAACGTCGGAACTTGCACCGGTGGAGTTTCTGCCAGTTGGAACAGTTCATCCGGTACAAGGCTGAGACGGTTGGTTCCGAGGTCATCGAGATTGATCCGGCCTATACCTCGCAAGGATGCTCGCGCTGTGGGTACACGATGAGAGCCAACCGCAAGGGCCCGAACTTCTGCTGTGGTAGCTGTGGACATGCTCTGCATGCTGATCTCAATGGTGCTCGCAACATCAGGTTACGAGGTCTCCTGGCTCGGCAAGCTCTGAGTCAGGATGGGCGGCTGTCACTCCGCCCTAAAACTCGCTTCGATGACTCCGGTTGAAACCCGGACGAGAAGACGGGTAAACTTCCAGTTAATATCGGAAGTCAGTGATGATGTCGTCTCCTCAGCATATGAAATATTTACAGACGGCGCTCAGGGCGCGAGACATCCCGCCGTGCCTACTTGACTTTCAGGGTCGAGCGGGTTTTCGAGTGGCGGAACGTCAGCCAGTCATCATCCGTGAGGACGTTCAACTGACCGCATCGCCGACACTGTTGCTGGCACGATCCCTCGATGACGAGATACAGGTCGCGCCGTTTGACGCGCAGTTCCGTTTTCTCTGCATTGAGGACGCCTAAAATCGCCCGGCACTCCGTACATTCCCAGATGCGATCCGGGGCGAACTTCGTCCGCAGTTTCTCTTCTTGCTGTTCCAAAAAGGTCAGGCCATCGTTCGGCATCGGGTCGCCTCATCAGGCGGGGCATCGGCCTCTCAGGCCAAGATTCATCATCACAGTCGTTTCACGCTCACGGCCCAGGTGGAGACCACGCCATAGGCATCAGCATCCGGGTCATAGGTCTCATCGGGCGGACCGGTTTGCCGGAGACTGACGGCCCGATCGTAGGTGCTGTTCGTGTAGGCATGGGCGTGCCACGCTTGGGTCACGGCGTCCGCAATTTGATGCGCCTGGTCATAGTGCAAGAGACTCCAGGCCCAGACCCGCACGGTCGGTTCCGCGATCTCCCGGAGAATCGGATGCTGACTCCCTCCGGCGAGCGCAAAGTTCACGCACGGATACGTCGGAGTCCCGACCGTGGCGATTTCCGCAGGATAGATACGCTCCCCGACGAGACTACGGACGGTCGATCCGGCCGTATCGTTCATCAGAATGTGCCGGAGCAACTGCCGGGTCTGCACCATCAGAGGGCCAGCGCATGCTCAGGTCGCACGACCTGACCCGCCTCGACTGGTCGCGGGTTCCGGTGACAGAGCAGGTCATAGGCCACGAACGAAAACTCCTGCTCCACCGTGAGCGTCCAGAGGGTTCCGGTATACGACTGCCGATCCAGGGCGACGATCCGTTTCCGTACCAGATCGAACTCCGGCGTGACCGTCCACAGGACATCCCCGTGATTCAATCGCCCGGCCTGCAACCAATGATAGCCACCGGTCGGAGTCGGTACAGCGATCCGCTGACCGAGCGAGAGCGTGATCGGAAGTCCCCCGTCATACCGCAACGTGACCACCGTCCCGGCGAACTCAATCCAATGGTCAATTAACACCAGCCGCCAGTTGAGGTTATGAGTCAACGCCCAGTCGAAATGCACGCGCACCTCATCAATCCGCTTGTAGACCGTCGCGGTGTCGATGGGATTGAACACATCCCGTTTGACACGAATCAGCGTCGAAGGGGCGACTGGCATTACGGGCCTTTCTTGGGCTGGCCGACCGCAATCGGCGGGCCGGCATGCGTGCGCAACCAGTCGGCGATTTCCTTAATATGACCTTTCATGACATGTCCGTCCGCGATGACCCGCTCGCATTGCTCGAAGAACCCCCGCGCCTCGCGCAGGTGCTCCAGACCGAGTTCCTTGACTGGCTGATAGAAGGCCGGGTTGCGTTTGACCGCTTCCTGTAAATACTCGATCCCTTTTTCCCGCTCACCGTCATTCAGATAATGCAGCGCAAGGTTGAAGAACGGGCGCGGATCGGCGGGGTCGAGGGCGAGTTGCTGCTCGTTCAGTTCGGCATAGTGCTCGAGCTTGCCTTGCACGTACCCGCTGCCCCGGAGATAGCCCTGGTGATGGAGTGTCACCGGGAGCTTCTCGATCCGGGGTTTGTTGAGGCGGCGGATACTGTCTTCGAGGGACTCGTGAACCAGTTGCGTATAAAATAGGTCAGGGATGTTGCGAAACAGGCGAAATGACTCGGAGTGCGTTGCTGTCCCGTCCGGCTGATGGTTGGCTACGCCAGTCAGGTAGGCGACAACGGGGCGTTCCAGGCAGCGGAGAAGGGCGAATAAATCCTCCTGCAAGAAGAACTCATCCGCATCCAGATGCAAAACCCATCGGGTCTGGAGTTTTGATTTGGCAAAGTTCCGGGCCTTCGCAAAGTTATCCATCTTCCCATCCGGCCGCTTCGTCTTATACGCATAGACCTCGGCCCCATAGATTTCTGCGATCTTTGCGGTATCATCCGTCGATCCGCAGTCAACGAGCACGATCTGGTCGAACAGGGCCCAGAAATGGTTCCGTTCGAAGAACTGCGGCAGGAGTGAGGCCTCATTCCGGGCGATCATGCAGAGACCGAGCGTGTTCTGCTCCTGCCAGTCCCGCAACGAGAGTTCTGACTCGTCGATCAGATGGGAATACGACCCGTCCCCGCCCACCATCACCGGGTTCTTGACCGGATCAACCTGCTGGTAGAACGCCCACTTCGTCCGCGCCAGCTCCATATCCTCGAACCCGTAGTGTTTGATATGGCAGTTCGAGAGCGCGAGCCAATGCGGGGGCAAGAGGGGCACGTTTCCGCAGTGCAGGCCCGTCGGATGGGGGGTCCACAGACATTGCCCGTCCGCGAACCGGACGAGACGCACCCCCCGCAGGTTGCCGAACGTCCCGTCTGTCCGAATCTTCTCCCGCCCGCGCCAGAACGTATCCACTTTCAAGATATAGCCATGCACATCGGGATGGATCGGATGACAGAGACGTTGCAGATACTCGTCCGTCACCTTGTCTTCCAGCACCTCATCCGCGTCGAGGATCAGGCCCCAGTCGGCAGGCTGCCCGTCGAACGTCTGACTGCGCATGAGCGACCAGAGTTCATTGCGGTCGCGGAGTTCCTGGAACGGACGGTCGTGTCGGACATATTGCAGGACACCGGGATGCGCCTGGGCGATCGACGGCGTCTCGTCGGTCGATCCGTCATCCAGGATCACGATCCCATCGACGACGCTGGCCGTCTTCTCCAGGGAGTCTTTCAACCATCGCGCCCCGTTCTTGACGCGATATCCGGCGACGATCCGTTGGCGGCGCATGTTGGCCTCAAACCATTTGGCATAATACTTGCCTCGGTTGTGGAGGCCACCCTGCATGAACGCCCGGTCGGGTTGACTGGTCGATTTCGTGCCATGATGGTACACAAACGTGTCCCCGGCGATCAGCGCTTTCCAGCCGGCCGCGTAGGCCCGTTTGCAGAGGTCGTTGTCTTCGAACCCGCCTGGCGTGAACTGCTCATCGAACCCGCCCAGTTCGTCCCAACAGTCTTTTCTCACCATCAGGCAGAACCCGGACAAGAATCCGGTGTACATCCAGTTGCCCTGGTTGCCCCGATGGAAAAATTCGGCGTACTCGGCCACTTGATCGGTCGGGAACGGAGTCGGCAGGTTCGGCACCATCTGCGGCCCACCCGCATAGTTCGTCGCCGGACCGACCAGTCCAAACCGTCCGATCGGCAGATGTTCATGGAAGGTGTCCAGCGCGAACCGGAGACGCCCCAACCAGAACGGGGTCACGAGGACATCGTTGTTCAACAGAACGACATACTGGCCCTCGGCGACGGCCGCCCCTTGATTCACCGCGACCGTGAACCCCCGACTCACCGGGTTCGTCAGGATGCGCAGACGGGTGATTCCGCCCGGCGCGAATCGTTCGCCGAGCGTGGCCAGATAGCCCGCCGTCTCGTCGGTCGAGCCGTCATTGACGATCACCAGTTCCGCCTCGGTACTGTGGGCCAGCACGGACTGAATCGTCGTGATCGTGTAGGGCAGGACGTTATAGCATGGAATGACGACGGAGAAGGTAGGCAGCCCGTGCGCCGGGCCGTCGTCCGTCACGACGGTCGGCAAGGCGTCTCGCGGCTGGAGCGCGGTTGACATGAACACTCCTCAGCATGAGGGGTCTGTCCGAGAGCGCGTACAGCGCGAGACTGAAAACAAGATACAGAAAAACACGGCGGTGTCAACCGGAAATTGCTGGATTGAACGGCAGATCCCCATCAGCTTGCTACGGGAAGGAACCGTATTCTCTCTTTTCCTATTGACTTTTTGCGTCACAAAGTCTATATTATGTGTATGAAACTCACGCTGATGTGCAAACTCTTGCCCGATGCCGACCAGGCGCGACTCTTGGACGAGACGATGGCGGTCTTTAATACGGCCTGTAATTATGTCTCCGCACACGTTCATATCCTGGGAACGGTCTCCAAGTTTCGGATTCAGAAGGTCGTCTATTACGACGTGCGATCCCGATTCGGGTTGTCGGCGCAGATGACCCTGCTGGTCATTCGTAAGGTGGCCGAGGTGTACAAACGGGATCGGAGTCGCTTGCATCGGTTCCGCTCTGATGGTGCCATCATCTATGACAGCCGTATTCTGTCGTGGAAACGGGCGGACCGGGTTTCACTGCTGGTCCTTGCTGGCCGGATTACCATCCCGATTCTGACGGGAGCACGACAACGCCCAGTTCGCCCCAAAGGACAGGCTGATCTGGTCAAGCGAGACGGAATGTATTTTCTGTATCAGACCATCGATATTCCCACTCCGCCGGAAGACAAGGTTGACGATTATTTAGGTGTTGACTTGGGCATCATCAACCTGGCGACTGATAGTGACGGGACACACCATACTGGGAAACAGGTGAACGGGCTGCGTCGTCGTCATGTACGGTTGCGTTCTCGACTCCAGAAGAAAGGGACATCATCGGCGAAGCGACTGTTGAAGACACGGCGGCGCAAGGAACAGCGATTCGCTCGTGATGTCAACCATGTCATCAGTAAGCAGGTGGTTGCGAAGGCCAAAGGCACTGGTCGCGGGATTGCCCTCGAAGACCTGACGGGCATCCGAGATCGGATCACGGTTAGAACGGCACAGAGACGCATCCATCATAGTTGGGCCTTCGCGCAGTTGCGAGCCTTTATCGAGTACAAGGCACGACTGGTCGGAGTTCCGGTGATCTTGGTCGATCCCCGCAACACCTCTCGGACCTGTCCTGCGTGCGGACATTGTGCGAAAGCTAACCGCAAAACGCAAGCTCGGTTCTCCTGTGTTAAATGTGGGGTCACTGGTCCCGCCGATTGTATCGCGGCGGAGAATATCCGCCGGGCCGTCATCAACCGGCCGCACGTGGACGCTCCGTCTCGGAGCGAGTCACAAACCCCGCCGCGTGCTACGGGGTAGTTGATGATGCGTTTTCGTTCGTATCCCACAAGGCACGGCTGCGCCGGGCAGCAGCCTCGGCCAGCGCGGACGCCTGCGGCACACGAAAGGCCATCTCCGCGAACCCAGCCAGATACGCCCCGATTAAGCAACGCCGCCAGAGGCGTGGGTCAATTCCTTGCTCCTGGAACGTCGCGTCCAGCGTCCGCTCGATGTGCCGGATATGCAAGAGCGGCTGCGCGGAGAGGATCGTAAAGTTTTCTTGGTTGGCGGCGTGTTGGTCTACCGAGAGGGGGGCTGCTGGGGTCGGCGTCGTTGCAGCTACGACAGCCTGGGCCAGTCCGTCGAGTGACGCCTGCATCGTCCCTGCCCATGTCACCTGCGCCGCAGTCGTCGTCGTCAGCGTGCGCAACCGACTTCGGAGGGTCACGACATACCCTCCGGCCGCGGCCAAGAGCAGGAGACTCCCCCCGATCCAGCAGATCATGCCGAAGGTGGACATAAAGACCTCATCTCTCTCAATAGGGGCAACTCCTGCCGGGATAAGATCGCCAACGATTCAACAAGACCCCGGGATGGATACTCCCCTTTGATCGCCTCAACAATCTCCGTGACCCCGAACCGTCCATAGTCATGGAACACGAGCACCCCATCCGGGGCCAGGTGCGGTGTCCAGGCGTCCACATCGGCCTGAACAGCCGCCGCGTCATGCCAGCCGTCCAAGAACAAGAGACGGATCGGTCCGGCAGTCCAGTGCGCCGCACACAGAATACTGGACGCCCGGATCGGGAGCACCGCCCCGGTCAACTGTGCCTGGCGAATGTGACGATTCAAGATCTCCCATGTCCCTGGGACAACGCCACTGATCGGGTCACCTTCATGGTGGTCAATCGTCCAAACGTGCCCCCGATGATAGAGACTCGCGCCATACCCTAATGCCAGCGCTGACCGCCCCTGATACGATCCGATCTCGACGCCGCAGCCGTCCCCGAACGTCAAGGCCGACAGGACAAATAACGCTTCGCATTCCGCCCGAGTAACCGCGCTCTCGATCCATTCCAGCCAGGACCAGTAGGCTGGGAATGTCGCCAATGGAGTACGGAGAAACGCGGGGCGCATGGCCGCCCCAGGTTGATTCATTGCGCCAGCCGCTCCATGTCGAACTCCCAGTGATGGGCACTCCGGGCGTCATCGACCGCCAGGGGTGCCAGGACGCGATAGAGACTCGTGCCCCCGACGACGCTAATCCCGTCGCCCGCCTGCAAGGTCGTGGTGTTCACGGCCATGAACAACCGCCAGCGTTCGACCGACTGGCCGCCTGGCGTATCCACGTCGTACCTGGCCCGGACGGGGTCGATCCGTCCCGGAAACGACGCGATCCGGTCGGCGCTGACCAGCACCGGCTGTCCGGCAGGTGTTCGCGCCTTGACGTTCAACGATCCCGTTAGGCCGGTCGGTTGGATCGAGGTCAACGTGCCGGTGTCCCATTGGTTCTGCGACTGCACGGCCCCGACCGCCGAGAAGGTCAGTGTCTCGGATGTCGAGACTCCCGCGACGTTCCCGACCAGTTTCACCGACCCGACCGGATCAGCACCGGAGAGCGTCACTAGCATACAGCACGTCTGCCCCGCGCCCTGCGTCAAGGTCATCTCTGCCGTGATCGTCGCGGTATCCCGCAAGACATCCGTGTCGCGCTGGGCGACGAGTGTGCGGTTCAGGAGGGCCAAGAAACTCATCGTGCGGGTTTCTTGGGCATCGGATGTTGACTTCCCATCATCCCCATCTCCTCGCCCTCCATCGGCATCGGATGATCGTCGGGCTGCATCGGCATGGGCATCGACGGCGATCCGGCCGGATGATGGACGGTCGCTGGGGCCTTGGCATCGGAAATGAACCGGGCGCGACTCATGGGGGGACTCCTTCTGGTTGGCGGACGACGCCGTCCGCGCGAGGTTGTGGCAAGAGCAATGAACGAGAGGTCTCCGGGACTATCCACCCCAGGCAGCGTTCCAGGATACGCGCAGCCCGGTGCTGATACGTATGCCGCTGGCGCACCCAGGTCAACCCCTGCCGTGCGATCTGTTGTCGCTCAACGGGATGGGTCAGCCAGAACCGCAGCTGGTCAAGACATTCCGCATCATCGTAGAATCCGCAGTGCGTCATCGGCGTGACGAGTGTCTCTAACATCGGCACGCGATTCGTTAACAGAAACGACCCGGACGCCAATCCCTCAAACACGCGCATGTTGATATCATCTTTAATGCTGCGATTCCACACGATAGCGGCCGCACTGTATTTTTCCATCATATCCTCGAAATACGCCTCACCGGCAAAGTAATCGGGAAACGCGATTTTGAGTTGATCGGCCAGGTTCATCCGTTCGGGTGGCAGCCACTCAGAGCGTGTCAAGTGTCCCACAAAAGACCACTGATACCGCTTTTCTGTCGTGACCGGCTGATGGATAGCGGGATAGCAGGCCAGGGGTAGCCACTCGGCGTCGATCCCATCCCGTTGGAACTGGCAGGCCCCGTCCCACTGGGCCGCGAACGTGTAGTTAAACGCTCCCGCCCGCCGGAGACGCTTCGGAAAGTCCATGTGCGTATCGAGTAACCACGCCGCACACGGTTGCCAGGCATCCGGGAACGTCCACTCCCCATCGTCATCGATCGCCAGGAACAGATCATAGGCGTCATCGAACACGAGATCGAACTGCACCGGATCGATGAATGTCACGGCGTCCCGTCCCAACAGGTCGATCAACGCGCCGAGAACATACGATCCTGTCGTATCAATTCGGGCGTGGACAAAACTCACCATGACACGCGGAGTGGTCATGCGATCGCCGCCTTCCCTTCTTCCTGTCGTCGAGCGTTGTACTCAGTTACCGTAATGACCTCCCACTCGTGGCAGACGGTACACCACTGGAGGATGACCGGCGTCTCAAACGGTTCGTTTGTCACATAGTCACGTTCAAACGCCAGGCACATTGTCGTGCGGATCGCTTTCCAGTCCACATCGGCGTGCGAACACTGCGGGTCTTCGGCCCGCTGCAATTCCTGTTCAACGATCTGCGGCGGACGGAGCGCCTCGACTAATTCAGGGAACCACGATCCCAGGCCGGGCATGAGTGTGTTTCCGCGCCGCTGTCTTCCGGGGTGTCGCGAATGTCTGGGCTGCCGGGAATCCCAAGTATTTTTCCCGGATCGTCTGGATCGCGGGGCACACATGCCCCTCGCGCGTCACGGGATAGTCTGTGCCGCACACCGCACACCGAAAGAGGCGACCTGAACTGGTTTCGAGCGATCGCCCGTTTCGCAAGACCCGATCTAATTCTAAGATTGCCGTCTGATCATCATGTGCTAAGAGTTGTAAGACCGCCAGAGAGAGGGTCTTCGTTAAGACCTCTACATCGCGCACCTGACTGCGATTCTGCATCTCGTCATCCATCTGGGCCAAAAGACTTTTGATCTGGAGTAAGGCCCGCCGGGCGGCCGCTGAAAGGCGTATAGCCTGAGACATGATGTCCTCCGTGTTCAGACGAACTCCAGTTGGCCGTCCTGCTCGGCCTGATCCAGCACCGCCATTTTGTCGATGAACCGGCATGTGAACTGATTGCAGACATCTGGATCAGACTGGGCCATCGCCCGCAGATGCGCCGCACTGCCCCACAGATCACGGAGGCGCACCTGCGTCACGTTCCCGATGGTATGCGTCTCATGCCGTCCATGCCCGTAGCAGCACAGTTCAACGGCCCCGTCCGTCGAGACGAACACGTGGATCGAGGTAATCCAACACCGATGCGTCAGGGACGCATGCCCAAAGTTCCACACCAATCGGGGCCTTATGTCGGCCATCGCTCGTTGATACGTCTGCTCACGGATTAACACAGCCTCAATCTCTCTCAGCCGCCATGGATCGTCGCGGAGACTCTCCGAGACTTGGTCGCACATCTTGAACTGCACGGAGTCTACGCCGAGGTCACGCCCGAACTGGACCAGATCACAAATCTCTTGCGGTGTCTGATGCCACACGGTCGCCTTGAGGGAGATCAGGCATTCACTCTGCCCCTCGTTCCGCCAGGCGATCAACTGGCGCAGGTTCTCGCACACCAACTCGTACTGTTTCGAGGATGTCGCCCGTTCCCGGCAATACGCATCCCGGTCAGCATAATCCAGGCTCACCCGCACATAAGCGAACTGCCGCGCCATGAGCGTCATCAACACCTCATTCTTGATCGCCCCGTTCGTGAGCACCCCGAACCGCACTCCCAGATCGTGTCCATAGGCCAGCCAGTCCAGGAGATCGGGATGCAGAAGCGGTTCACCCCCACCACAGAGTTCGACACCCCGACACCCGATCTGATACGCATCGGCCAGCACGTCCCGGATCACCGATGTCGGCATGAATGCTTTCGGACTGTGCCGCCAGAGATCGTGGCAGTACGGACATGCCTGCTGACACGTCATCGAGGGATACAGCAGTAACATCGACGGGCGTCCGGCCTGCCCGCGTTTCAGCACCGGGACCTGATCCCGTACGGTCAGAATGCGAAGGGGATCATACGGGGTAATCTGCATAACGGCCCAATGAGAGAAAAAGACAAGAACTCATAAGGCCGTAGAGACCGAGAAAAAACAAACTGACCTACTCCCACGACTGAAGGTCGTGGGGTTCCGGGGTCGGTGAGCTTCGCACCGTGGCCCCACCAGGGAGATCAGGGTTCCCCTTGCACCGATCACTGTCTCGGTGCAAGCGATCAGACCGTCCCATTGAAGAGAGACGCTGGGCGAGATTGAAGCTGGCATTCGCGTCGGCATGATCTGCGTGCCCACAGGCGGGGCACTGAAAGGTTTTTCCATTCCGTGTCCCACGAGTCCCGCATCGACTACAGTCTTGCGACGAGTAGGCGGGATCAACGAAGAGGACTTCCACACCCCGCAACGTGGCCTTATACTCGATGAAGCGAGCCAACTGGAAGAAACTCCAACTGTTCAGGGCGTAGCGGAACCGTTTCGTAGACGGCGCACGCTGGCGGATGCCGGCCAGGTGCTCCAATTTGATGGAACTCCCAGTCTGAAACGCGATGGTGACAAGCGCCTGACTGATCTTGTGGTTGATGTCGCGGACAATCCGGGATTCTCGACGCTTCAATTGTTTGAGTTGACGATACTGGCCTCGTTTCTGGAGCGTCCGACGCATCGACTTGTACTGTCGATGCACATGAGGGGCGCGTTTGCCAAGCTTGTAGACCTTGCCCGTCGAGGGCACGGCACACACGGCGACGTGACCGGTGGCATTGAGATCAACCCCTATCGCTTGGGGAGAGGGTATACAGGGTGGTTCACCCACACTGACCGATACACAGGCAAACTCCGCATTGAGTTCGATCTGGTGGATGCGCTGGAAATCATTGCGAAATTGGTAGCTCAGGCAGAGTGCCAGACACGGAATACGGATGAGACGGGCGGACTGGTCAACATGAATACTTTGCCCCGGGACGATGAGATTGACCCGACGAACCTGTTGGCAGCGTCGATCCCGTCCGTACTTGCGAAGGATTTGGTTCGCAATAGCCGACTTCAGGCCGAGATGCTTGACAAACTTCGAGGAGAGGCAATCCCGATGGGTGATGGCAAACGCGGCCACCTGGCGAGCCTTCGCTAACTCTTCGGAGAAGTCTCGACCGTGCCGGATTTTGTAGGTGAGAATCATTGATGCCTCTGGCTCTCGATATAGTGCCTGATACATCTGGCAGACGTCTATGTCAAGAACAATCGCTCGCTTTCATCCCATGACTGAAGTCATGGGCGTTCCCGCGAGGTACTCGTAAAAAGAAGTCATCTCACTTCGCCTGTTTCCAAAGACCCCGAGGATAGGCCCAGCGAAATCCGTATCGAAATCCTTCGGTGGCAAGCACGGCATAGAAAAATCCGAATGGAAACCACAGCAAACTAAACACAACACTCCCGATATAGTCCTCCAGTAATCCATCCCGTCTCCAGGCATACTGACGTGGTTCTTGCAAGATTTTCAGTGATCCATTCCCCCAACACCATCCCTGAAATCCAGCATAGGTAAATGCCGCACCGACCCAATAACAACCAATCCCAAGACCCCAATCGCTAAAGAGAAGATAACAGAGACACAAGAAGATCAATGCCAACAGAATATCGCGCTCCCAGCACACCATCCTGGCTACATCAGAATGAATTTCCGTGATCTGTTTTATGAAATCCTTCATGTCAAGACCCCCTTTGTCAAACCCTCTGTTTCCTGCAGCCACCCCTTCAACGTCCGCCGATCCATCTGGACGAACTCCTCGGCGAACCGTTGCGCGGCGACGACATCCCCACCCGTGTGGATCAACTTCGCCAGGTAGGCATCGCCTGCCCCGACGACGGAGCGCACGGTTTCCTGGGCAATGCGGACGCGCACGTCCTGGACATACCGGGGCTGCCCCTGGCGCACCTGGGAGACCCATGATCCGTCCTTCCCGCGCGTCTCAATCATCCACTGGTGTTCTGTCCAGGCCGTCTCCGTGGCCTGCGGCTGGACGGTCAGGAGCTCCTGTTCGTTTAAGACCCACCACCAGGCCCGCGTCTCCGGCCAGTCCCGGGCCGTCGAGTAGATCGGCAGCCCGTCCCGAAGGTGGGCGGCCAGCCATGTTCGCACGGCCAGACCAGACGCGCCACGCCCGTAGTCACAGTAGATCAGGGCGTCGGCCCCGTTCAGGAGATCGAGTTGCGCCTGGACACAGACCACCCATAAGGCCGCATCATACGGGACATCAGGCTGGTCGGCCCGTCCGTACAGTTCGCCCGTCTCGACATCCCAGTACCGTGTCTTCCGGGGCGCATGTTGGTCAAGGATCGGGGACAAGACCCGGATGGCCGTCTGCCCCTCCATCAGCCGTCGCAGGATCGCGGCCAACAGACCCGCCCCACCGGGCAGGTTTTGCTGATCATGGATCGTCCAGATACGCTGACCCGTCCGTTCGGGATTCTCCCGCCGGGCCGAGACGAACACATCCCGATCCCGGAATACGTCACCGAGGATAACGATCATGGCAACTCCCGAACAGACACTCCTGTAGCTGGATAGATTGGAGTCGCATCCCGACACTGTTCTGCCCATACATAGTGACATCTGTCACAGGTGATGTCCAACCATTCCAGGCTGTGTTGCTGGTCTGGACTTTTTGGATGTGCCACGACATAGACAAAACGTCGAAACTGTGCTGTTACATCGGAACCACCACATTTCAGGCAGACCCGGGGCCCAACCACAAACGGGAAGATTCGATCAGGAATTTGCCGAGGATCATGGGGCAGTGCAGGCACTGTCTTATCCTCCCGCCGCCATCGCAGGCGTCACGGTCTCTTGCCAGCCCAGGTAGCCTCGCGTCCCGAACTCGTCTCGGAACCAGGCACGCAGGACAGCCATCTCGGTATTCGGCGGGTTCGGCGGGAGATACTCGACGGGGAATGCCGGGTCATCGTAATAGTACCAGCGCCGGTAGTCCCGCTTGATCCGGATACCGTATTTCTCAGGATCTTTCCACGTATCCGTCCCGTGCAGGGGCATAAACGTCGAGTAGTGCGCCCGGTCGGGCCGGTAGGTGTCCAGCCAGGCCAGCGTCTCCTGCAACGACTCCCGGTTCTCGCCGGGGAACCCAAAGATCAGGTACACGGAACTCGTGATGCCCGCGTCCCGGCACCATCGGATGGCCTGCCCGTTCTGCTCAACCGTATTGTGCTTGTTCATCATCTTCAATAATCGCTGACTACCGGACTCGACCCCGAAGAACAGACCGACACACCCCGCCTCGCGCATCGTGTGGCACAGATCGAGCGTCAGGGTATCCGTCCGGGACAGCGTGACCCAGGTGATGTCTTCATCCTGGATCGCCGCGCAGAACGCCCGGACCCATTTCGGACTCGTCGTGAACAAGTCATCGGGAAATCGGACATGATTGACTCCATACTGCTCACGTAACCATCGCAAATGATCGACCAGATATTCCGGGGAGTGCGTGCGAAAGAGACGGCCAAAGACCTCCCGATCACAAAAACTGCACTCGAACGGACAGCCCCGTGTCGCGAAGAGCGTGGTACTGATCCGGTCCGCTGCGAGATGCGTCGGCGTTCGCTGAGCAACCAGGGCTGGGTCGAGCAGATGCCAGGCCGGAGGCGGCAGGCTGTCCAGCGGGTCGATGTAGGCCCGATGAGGCGTCTTGATGATCTGGCCCTCACTGTCCAGATAACAGATGCCCGCGACGCCCTGCAAGGGAATCGGATGCCACGGATCGGCGGGAACGGGAAACCGGGAGGGCAAAACGGACAGAAGTTCCACAATCGTCGCCTCGCCCTCGTCCATGATCCCGATGTCGAACCCGGCGGCGATGGCCTCGTCCGGGGCACTCGTCACGAACGCCCCCCCGCAGAGTCGCCAGGTGCCCTCCGGGATGTCCGGCAACACCGCACAGCCCGCATCGAACGTCGCCTCCGCGAACAGGTTGACGCCCACCACATCGTAGCCCATGAGCGTCCGAGGCCGGTATCTAGACAGGTCGCGGGTCGTCCCGTACCGAACTACTGTCCCGTCCCAGTGGGCGAACAGCAGGTCAACGGAATACCCAGCCTGCTCACAGACCGCCCCGATCATCAACGGCCCGAGCGGCGGATACGCAAACGGATCACTGAGGCCAGTGGCGACCGGCACGACGAGTAGCACGCGCATCAGGCGATTCCTCCCATCACGGCAACCGCGATGCACCGGGCTATACAGGTACGGCGCGTCTTGATGCGGGACAATCAACCGGAGCTCGCGGTAGACGCGGCCCGCAATCCGTGCAGAGCCGACCGCCCGGATCAGGCCATTGTCACACGCCCGAAACGCAAAGGACTCGAGCACCCGTCCCGGGCGTACCACGCGGAGCGCGGCCGCCGGACGCGTGCGAGGGCCGCCCACAGTTTCTGGTTGACAAAACGCTCGTTCAGGTGTTATCATGGGGGTGCCTCCACCATGTCCTCGTCTCCAACGAGGCACCAGCACACGCCGACCAGAGCTCACCCCTCATGTCGGCGTTGTCATGTGGGGTGGGTCGTCTGCCGGTGCGGGAGAGCCCTCCCGTATCAAGGCCCGGACCCCCTCCTCTGTCATCCGGCGATATTTGCCCAGGGAAACCAGCCCCGGTAACGCAGACCGTCGTGAGCGGTCATAGAGCCAGCTCACGGGTATTTTGAGTCGTTCCGCCACCTCTGGCAACGTCCACAAGCTGTCATGGAGATGGGCCGCATCTTCAATCGGATCATCTAACCAGGTCGGAATGCCGGCCTCCTGCGCCCAGGTCTCATGCAGGGTCAACCAGTCGATATTCCGTGTCCGGGGATGATACCGTTCTACGAAAGACTGTGCGCGGATCGATTGACTTGTGCTCGACAGGTCAGTGAGAACCGACCGTGAATGCCAACTCGGATAACCGATGTTGAGGCATTCCCCATCGACGCGATAATTTCGCTGACCGATCAGACTGACTCGTTCTTGCCACTGGGCCTGACAGGTTCCGACGACGCGAGCAGCCACGTTCCGAATCTCGACGTTCTCTGCAACGACATTCCAACAGGAATACGGAACTCCTGGCGGGAGCGTGAGGACCCGCTGGTAGACCCCCGCGACATCTTGCACATGCGCGAACGGTCGCCACGTCCCAGGAGGCGCGGTAATCGTGACCGTTTGCAGAGAAAGGGCGTCTCGTACCATCGTATTGACAACCAGATCGTACCGCATCCGGGGTGACCATCCCCAGAGGGTCGCTTGGCGCAGACAGACCACCTGAAACGTGTCATCGGCCAGGACGCGCAGACCTTGTTCTGCCATCAGTTTCGCCCAGGAATACAGGGCGGTCGGAGTGACTGGTGCATCCTCATCCCAGGCCCGGTCGGGCGACAGACCGTCGTAGACCGAGCACGACGAGGCGAACAGGAATCGCTGGACACCACAGCGTTTGGCCTGGGCCGCCAGCGCGAGGGTCGCGTTTCGGTTGATCGAGACGTTGGCCTGGGCGTTGAACTCCGCCATCGGATCATTCGACAGTCCAGCCAGATGACACGCCGCCGTCACGTCCTCGAATACCGCATCATCGAGCACGCGGATATCGTGCGTCAGCAATTCACACGGCCCCGGATGGTCGACGACCATCCGTCTCAGACCGTCCCACCCGAACCAGCCCGCGTCGATTACCCGGACGGCATGGCCCGCATCAAGGAGTTGAGAGACGACATGACAACCAAGATACCCGGCCCCACCGGTCACGAGGATCATAAAAGTGGGTCTCCATACAAACGGAATCCCAGAGTCTTTTTTTCGGTCTCCTCCGGGAGTACCGCAACGTCGGCGGGTAGGGGCGGCAGAGCAATCAGATCAGGGGTCATCGTTGGGCCTCCCGGTTAGACTCGATCATAACGTTGTGTCGTACCAGTTCGGATACCTCGACCGGAATACCAGCCAGCCGCTCGAACAGGGGCAGGCCCAGACTCATCGTCGCGCCCAGGAACTCGTACGGCCCGTCCTGGAACTCGACGACGCGGCCCGGATCAGCGTCCCCGACCGCCCGTCCGTCCGGATGGGGCATGGAGACCGCGAATATACGGCGAAACGGGATCGAATGGCTGGTCTGGCGCAGCGTATCCAAATAGGACTGCTCGTCATCCGTGAGATCAGGCAAGCGATTCGGCATCAGGGATCTCCAAGCGATCTTGTTCGATTTGATTGCGAAGAATTCGTCCTGCTTCCTTCAGAAGCAAATCGAATCGAGAAAGAAAATCATCATTTGGAAACTGTCTTCGATATTGCTGCGTAGAGCCATCAGTACACACGATCTCAACACAGAGTTCATGCCACTCGCCCTGCGGGAGTTTCGTGACATTCGGCGTGAGTGTTACGCGACACTGCGTGATAAAACGAGGGTCGTTCAGCATGACACCTCTCCGGGACGGATCGGGTCGATCCAGTAGTTCATCAATCCAGCCTGCTCGCATAACTGCGTCAACCGCTTGCCCTGATGCTGCGGCAGATGTCCATCATATTGGAGATCATCGAACGGGGCTGATCCGATGAACAGACCGTCTGGTTTCAACCACCGCCGGAAATCCGCTAAGACCGCCTCCGGGTCATCGAGGTGTTCCAACACATCAAGACAGATGATCGTGTCAAACGGGGGATCACCAGGGAAGGACAGCTCGCCGGATGTCCAGGCATTGAGAAAGATCATTGCTTCGTCCGGGGGCGCGATCCAGCTATGAATAGGCCCGACCGTATAGGAGCGCACGGTTGCCCCATTGGCATGATATTCCCCGGTGATGACCGTATTACAGAGTTCCGTGAGGACTCGTTCCACGCGCGTGACTAAAAAATCCCGAATCAGACCCCATTCCACGAAGACGACGGAACATCCGCATCGCAACGCCAGCAGTCCTTCCGTCCCGACGCCGGCCCCCCAGTCCAGCACCGTCCCGGTACACCGCGCCGCAATCGCCTCGCGGAACCGTCGTTGTTCGAGTTGTGCGTGCCAGGCCAGCCCCTCGAAGATGTGCGCGTCCGTCGTCGCATACCATGCCTGCCGCTCAGCCTCGGTCTGGGGGTTCGCCTCACGCCAGAGACGGGCGACTCGATGCCAGGTCTCCCCCATGCGTTGACGCACCTCGATCTCGGACAATCCGAAGAATGCCATGCAATCCTGCACGTCCTCGACAGGATACCCGGTCAGGGCCTCGAACATCATCCCCCGTCTCCCGGTATATCTGGGGTCTCGGCGGCAGACTTGGCGGCGGTTCGCGGCGGGCCAGTCATCGCCAGAGGCGTCTTGGCCGGGGCCGTGCCTAACGAAACCGTGCCCCGTGCGGCCGTCACGTCATCAATGATCACCTGAATCGTCATCGTACGCCCATCCGCCGTGAGCGAGACCGTCGCCGTCCGGTCGATCAGGAGTTGTCGCAGTTCCGCGTCCGCGACCCACGCGGTCGCCGGTGAGGTCGTGAAATCAAGCGTCATCAGTTCCCCCCTTTCTGAGGATGCCCAGCCGTCGGAGTCGAACCGACCCGCCGAGGACGTGCGGCCCTGCAACGGTCTCCAGGAGGCCGGACACAGTTAGACGACGGGCATCGCTCCGCTATGAGCCACTTCCTCGATCCGATGCCGCCCACTTTCAAACCCATCAACCCCATGCGTCCGATTAAAGTCCTCGATGAGGACATGGAGCTTCCCGGCCCCCCCATCATAGAGGGAGAAATCTGACTCCATCTCGTAGCCCTCGGCCTTGAACCGATCAAACAGCGGTGTTCCAGGCAACGGCGTGCAGTGCGGACGCTGCCAACGCACACCCAGCGATCCCAGGTACTGCAAGACCTCCGTTGTCCGTGCCCGCTCAGTCTCAGATTCGCCAGGGATATAGGTCATCGTGGCCAGGTAGACTTTCAGTCCCATCGCCACGAGCGCCTTGATCACGCGTACTTCCTCGTCTGCGGTCAAGTTCTTTGTAATGCCTTTGAGCGTCCGATCACTGAATGACTCGACCCCGACCTTGCAGGCAACCGCGCCACTATCCCGCATCCGTTGAAAGAGATCGAGGGAGTGACAGTCTACGCGCGTCATAAACGACCACTGTACTCCTCGTTGTGCCATGCCCTCGCAGATACCGACCACGCGGTCATACCCCCGACTCCCCGGTGCTTCGCGGCCCACAATGGAGAACGTGTCGTCGTCAAACAGGACGTGTCGGAACCCTAACCGGTGCACCCGGTCGTCTACTTCCGCCAATACGTTCGCGGCGCTTCGCTGCCGGTAGCTCCCGCGCTCGTCTACCGTATACATCGTGTGCCGCCAGAGACAGAAATTACAGTTATAGAGACAGCCCCGCGTCGTCCACACCTGAACCTGCGGGGCCAGTATCGCCTCCGGAAACGCGAAATGGTCGTTGTAATAGTAGCACGTCGGCGGGTCGAGGATCGGGAACGGCAGCGCATCCAGGTCAGTCGGGAGGTCGGTCGGGTACACACCGGGCGGCCCGCCGTGAGCGATGGCCAGGGCCGCGCAATCGTACTCGCCCTGGGCGACATACGTCACGAAGGGTTCCTGGATCAGCGTCTCAGCATACGTGCTCGCGTGCGGCCCGACGAGGCAGACCTTGATGCCCATGTCGGCTAACGTATGGGCCGCCTGGAGGTCGACCGCGAGACTGGCCGAGCTCATTTCCAGAAAGACGATGTCGGGTGCGAACTCCTCGACCCGCTGGTAGTAGACAGCGAATGTTTCGTACCAGGCGATAGCATCATAGAAGAACACATCGTGTCCATGGGCCTGACACCAGGCCGCCGCATAGCCCGCGTGAAACGGATAGCACAAATAGGAGTTCCCGCGTAGACGGTCGAGACTTTCCCGACCCCCCAACCCCAAGGACGGCCAGCGACAACCAGCCCGCATCCCGTGTTTCGAGAGGCCATCATGTGGGTCGATCAGATACCAAGGAGCTTGCCCGAAGAGTAAACGTGCCATCAGGCCTCCCGCCGTCGGAACAGAAACGTCTCGATATCTTCGCGACCTTGGACCTGCTCACGCGCATCGTGCACCACCAGATCAAACCCCTGGCGATCCACAACCTGCGTCAATCCTCGTGCCGTATAATGCCCCAGATGCTCGGTCGGTTTGCAGTGTTTCGAGGCCCGGCAGTGCGCCTGATCCCGGTAGATCGGTAGACTCAACGCGATCCACTGCGCCGACCAGACGGCCTCCGTCAACGGGTCGGCCAAATGCTCGAAGGTGTCCCAGTACGTAACAACGGTCCAGTCCCAGGTTCGCGCCCAGTCCATCAGACCATCTACACTGGTCTGAATCAACGTGCTCCGATGACAGCGCGAACGAGCGAACCGCAGGGCGACCGGATTCACATCGATCCCGGTCAAGGACGGCACGGCCTTCTCACAATAGGCCAGGAATGTCCCGACGCCGCAACCGTAGTCGAGGAGTCGCTGGATCGGCTGGCAGTGGAGATGCAGCAACGCCCACCGCGCCAGATTCAACTCGTCACCGATAACCGTCCCGGCATAGGACTCATAGCGCTGAGCATACATCTCATCATAGAACGCTGCATCGAATGCTCGGACTGATCGCCCGATCCCGCACTCCTCACACCACGCGAGGCCCTGATCGGGAACGAGGGGTGTCTCACAGCCCAGGCACGACAGCGCTATGGGTTCTCTGCGTAGACCGGTAGAAAGTATCAACTCAGCCAGCGGCATCGGCCTGTACCTCCCAGGTCGTCGTGAAGTCCATAATCCAGGTTTCAAGCTCCATCCACATCGGCAACGTCATGTCCGTCCCATGCAAACAGTCCCGACTCACCCCGTCATTCGGAACAACCGCCGCGCAGTAGTGACACATCAGTGTCGGCACGCCGAGCATGGCTGCCAGGCGCGTCACGGCTGAGGCAATCCCGACAAAGACCGTACACCGGCGCAGACAGGCCGCGACGACCGACAAGGGCTGGCCGGTCATGTGTATCCAGTCGGAGCGGAGATACGTGGCATCGTCCCCGAACGCGACGACCGGCCAGGGATAATCCGCTTCCGTGATCGCCGGGATGCGCTTGAGATCGCCGGTCTTCGTGTTCGCTTGGATGCCGATCCAGGGTCTCCGGGGCAACCGCGCCTCGATGTCTGACGACAGGGTCTCATCCCGCACCGTCAGCGGCAGGCAGCGATACGGCGGATGTAGGGCCTCCCAGCGCAACCACTCGACCCGGTCGTACCCGTCCATCGTCCCACCGACGACTGTACGGTCCATCTCCTCGCACGGCCAGGTCACGTCCGACCAGTGCCGGCCCGTCTGTCCCTGGACAAATCGCTGCCAGAAGAGCGTCATGTCATCGTAATCCACCGGGGGATGATACCGCGTCTCCGCCGCCACCTCGATGGAAGCAATCGGGATCGTCGTCATCTCCTGGAGAAACCGCCAGGCGGGTTCGGCATACGCCCCGACCACGAGCGAGACCGTCCACCCTTGCTCCGTACGCCGCTGGATCAGATCGGCGGCCTTGAGGGCATCCCCGATACAGTAGCCGCCCGCGACCAGCAGCAATGACTTAGGCATGAACCGTTTTCTCCCGCATCGCCCACCGGCAAAACGCCGCAACCCGGACGGCCTGATCCTTCACGTGGAACCGCTCCACGGCATAGCCTCGTGCCCCAGCGGTCATCCCGACGCGAGCCTCCGGGGTTGCCTCATTCAGCCAATAGCCCAACTGGCCGCTCAGGTCGGCCCCGCCCTCTGTCCAGACGACGTGCCGGGTGAACAGATCACAGCCGACCTTATCGGAGATCACGATCCGCTCACAGAGCAAGGCCTCCGTAATCCGGCAGACGGGCATCGACCAATCCGCATGTTTCTGCAGATGAAACGACAGCACGACGTCGGCGTTCCGATAGACCTGATTATTACTCGCCAATCCTTTCACCGCTCCCCGATTACAGGCCGCATAGGGCGGGTCAGACCAGTAACTCCCGAAGAGAGCCAGACCGTACGGGATCGCGGGCGCAAGAAACCGCCCTGTCCGTTCCGGCCCTTTGATGTTGTTCCCCAGATAGACGACCGGATAGTGGTCCGTAGGTGAGCAGACCGGGAACCGGTCCGGGTTCGCACAGACCACGGGTTCATGTGTCCAGGGATACCCGCCCAGCGTCCGTTCCGCCTCGGCCCCATGAGACGTGGAGGCCAGGAGCAGCCCATCGTACTGATCGGCAAGGGACACCAGATCGTAGTCATGATCGTTCTGATACCACAGGAGCGTGACCGGGGCGGTCTGTGGCAGATAGGACTGAAAGCGGAGACAGACATCCACATCCGGGGCACACGGCATCGTCTTGTTCAGCAGATCCACGCGCTCGATATCGTGAAGATGAACAAGGACTTGCTGCAGATCGCGAGCAAGACGTTCGTCCCCCCAGATGGGAGGATTCTGCCAGCTATCCGTGCGTTCGGTACAGAGGGCAATAATCATAAGGTCACCTCACAGGCGGAGTTAATTTTCTTCGGGATACAAAAGCACGCGTTGATATTTCCGGAGAATCCCGATCTCCTCGGACGTGAACCCGCTCACGAGCGTCTTGGGGTCGGCGACCGTGTACTGATAGCCCCCGATCCGTTCACTCGCCAATCCGCCCTTGTCCCGCGTCCCGAATCGACGGGAGGCTGCACTCAGAACGGCCAGTTGCAGATCGCCGGGGATCGTGGTATAGCCGGCGCGATAGAAGACCTCGACGGTTTGTTTCCCTTCCGCAAAGTACCGCCGTGGCTCACCCCGGCGATTGACGAGCGTTACGCGATCGCTGAGCTTAATGATCCCGTCGGCCCCGTAGACCTTGTAGTCGGCTGCCGCGACGAGCGTCCCGTCCATCGTTAGGGCCGCGACCGTGATGATCGGGAACCGAGAGACGAAGACGGCATCCTGATAGGGCTGGATGTCGAAATACTCGATTCCCGTGGCCGCCGCGAATGTCCGATGACAATAGGACTCAACCTGGGACGAGACCAGATCACCAATCAGGCCGAGCGGCGAGTCATACGTCGTGTCTGTCAACGACAGGCCGAGAAAATCCTTGAGGACGGTCAGTGCCACAAGTCCCATCGTCCCCTCTCAATACAACCGTCGCCAGTAGCCGAACCCGCCACTGCCGACCCCGGAGACGAACGACAGTTGCGTCTGACCAGCTATCGTATAGAGAACGTCGATCGCGCCGCCCGGCAGATGGATACTCCCACCCAAAATCGTCGCCGTGATCCCGGCCCCTCCAAACGCATAAAAGAGTTCGGTCGATCCACTGACCCGGTAGAACGCTCCGGCCACAACCGTCGCCGCCGTCGAGACGCCGGGCGTCACACCGAGGCTGATCCGGCCCCCATCCCCCGCCACGTCACTGGGCCGGAGGACGGGAACCTTGTACCGATTCGCATCAACCGGCAAGGAGACATCCGTAAACGGCGTCGGCATCCATTACCTCCGAGGAGGGCGTCCTCGGCGGGGACTCGCCCCGCCCGCCATGACCTCGGGGGCCGGTGCTGACGCTGACGCTCCTGCCTGTTCACTCATATCCGGGAGGCGCGTGAATCCGTGATTTTCAAGAAACGCCTTGCCGCTCAGGGAATGGCAGGTCGCAATGCCATCGGCATCGACCGGGATAATCTCGGCATACGTATTCACGCGCCCGGCCTTCACATATCCGGCATGAAACAGTTTGGGAGCTTGAAACCGATACATACGCCTCACTCCTGCAGCCGCGGGCTGGGGCCGCGCGAGGGGTACTCGGAGAACGGCCCCGCTGACCGAGGAGCTGACTCGGCCATGACCCGCATCGTGCGTTACGCTCCGCCGAGATTGGTTTGCCCGGCCCCGGTCGCCGGCCCCCGGATGAGTTTGTACATCGTGCCACTCACCCGGACATACGAATCCGTGCCGTCGAACTCGAACACATTCGTCGTGGCAACCCCGGTCACCGGTTTGGCAAATCCGAGAGCGAGTGTTGCCCCATCGATCGACAACACGAGGGCCGTACTCCCGACGATGACGGTCAACCCCGTCGCGGGAAACGCCGCTTGAATCCGCTCGGCGAGCAAGAGCTTGAACTCGTCCGTCCCGGCCACCAGGTCGAACACGGCCCGGACAAATTCGGTTTCGCGCATGTTCTTGCCCATGCGCTGGAGTTTCTGCATCTGAAACTCCGAGAGGTCTTTCACTTTCGTTTTCGGCATCTCGCCCTCACAGCTACCCACCGGTAGCGGAACCAGGGCGACCGGAGGTCAGCCCCCCGGCCCCCTGCGCGATCAGTGCCGGTGCCCTCTTACGGGGCGAGTCCGATGTACTTCGAGGCCGAGGCGACATCCCGGATGACGAAGACCACGTCCTCATAGATGTCGAACTCGTCGTACTGGCTAGTCGTCTTGGCCAGCGGCTGCACGGTCAGCGGGGTCAGTTCGCCGACCCAGAAGTGCTCCGTGTCCAGCGTATACATCTCGCTAGTGTTGCTGCCCGTCTCCAACGTCACCCGCTGCCCGTTGAAGGTTTTTATGTCCACCATGTTATTCGAGGTGTACACCGGGATTCCGTTGTAGCTGAGGAGCTTGAATCCCCCGTTGACCTCGACCTTATCGACCGTCATGTGGTTCGCGGAGAGCAGCGCGGAAATCTGTCGCCGCGTCCGTTTCGAGCAGACGATCATGTCCGGGTTATACCGGCACAGGTCGATGGCGTTGTCGATCTCGTCGAGGGTCAGCGCCTCACCCCCGGAGGCGGTCGTGGTCATCACGCACTGTCCGGCGGTGATGAGGACGCACAATCCGTCCGGCTGGTTCGCGTTGCCTGTGTTGTTGCCGAGGAGCATCGCGTTGTCTTCCTGATCGCGGAAGTCCAGCGCGCGCGCCTCCATCTCCATCTGCATGATATCGGCATACGACTGCCCGGTCGCCTGCAACTGCCGACTGATCCGACCCCGCGCGATGAGCGTCCGATAGGTGAACGTCACGCGGGCATACGACCCATCATCGTTGACGGGTTCGGTCGTATCCGCCGCCCACTGCGCGACGGTCGTGCCTGGCACACTCCGACGATTGAGCAACCACGACTGCCCGCTCCCCGGTTTCCGGGGGACGTTCTGTCGGAGCGGGTTCCGGTAGTCCACGAGATTGGCGATGATCGTATCGACTTCCGGCTGCACTAAGATCGCGCCGGCCCCGGAACTCGTCAACGCCCGTTCGATGTTGAGCGACCGCCGCAAATCGGCCAGTCGTTCACTGTCCTGCCAATACGTCCTCATGTCTCACTCCGGCGGGCAGTCCGTCTCGCACGAGACCGTAGCACGTGCCAGCGATCCCGCAGGATCGGGGCAGGTCACTAACACGTCTCAGCATCAACGCACCACACCCGTCTCTTCTGAGCAGATTGTCAAAGACCGTAGAGGCCGGAGAACAGTTCAGTTCTACGACGCGGCGGCCTCCGGGCGGCTCTGCCAACCCGGATCGTGCCCCTCGTGCGGGCTGCTGCCGCCATCCTCGCGCATCCAGTCGAGCAGACTGAACGCGACCCGATTGCGCCGACCAGGGACAGTCGAGATATCCGCGAGCGCCCGGAGCGCGACATGCGGGGCCTTGCGCGTAAACTCCGCCCAGGATGTGAACTGATGGTCGCGGGCGATCTCATCGAACGGATGGGCCTGGGGCGTCTCCGCGCCGTCTGTGTCACTCTCTCCCGGATCAGCGGCCGGGTCGGTCCTGAACGTCACCCGCCCCTTCGCACCCCGGCTGACCTTCGTTTCCATCGTCTCCTTGATCGACGCGACGGCCGCCTGGGACTGCGCGAGCGCCTCAGTCACTTGTCCCTGGGACGCGGCCAGCACCTTGAGGGTCTCCCCGATCAGGCCGAGCGAGGCGGCCAGGGGAGTGAAACTCTCGGTGAGCGTGCTTTTCAACGTCTCGGCCAGGGACGCGGAGGCGGTCGTCTGCGCCTCCGTGAGCACGGCCTGCAGTTCCGTTTTGTCCATCGGAACGTCCTCCTCAGTCAGCGCGTCCGCGTCTAACTCTCCGGCCCGAAATAGAGACGAAAAAGCTGACGGCAACGCTTGGGAATCATGGACCTCAGAGGCCGAATCACGTAACGACCACCATGCCTCAACCGCCTTGAAGTCGGGCACCGGTTTGCCATAGAGGGCATATTCTTTTGAAAGATGTTGAAACGTGCCCTTCCGTTCACTCGCAGGAATCTGCACCCCACCCCGCCCACCCAAGAGAGCGGCCATCGCGGCAGCCACGCCTCGCCAGACCGTCGTCAGCGTCCCGCCGATCAGCTTGTGGTGCGGCAGTTTGTAGGATGCCTTGACTTCTGGCGCATTGGCATCATACCAACTATGGGCGCTCCGGTAGAACGCCCACCCGCCCTTCTCGATCAGGGCGTTCCCATCCTCCGCTGAGAACGACCAGGCTGTCGCTTCTGGGGCCGTCGGATGCGTCGTGAACGGGACAACGGTTTTGCTGAGGCCCTCCGGGACATCCCATGTCCCAGACAGGGCCGCATCCAGGCTCTTGCTGATCCCGATGATAAAGGCATCCTCATTCGCCGGGCTGCGGGTGACTGCGATATGATCCAGCCGGATCGAGTCGATGACCCGGACTTCACGCCCGGTCTCATCCTCTTCAAACATCACCCGTCGGATGAACCCCGCGATCGAGACTCCGATCCGCTTGCCCTTCGTCACGAGCTTGAACAGTGAGTCCGCTTTCTCTTCGGCCCGAACACTGGACGGGTCGAGAACGGCCGTCGCCGTAAAGAGCGTGTCCGTCGCCTTGCCATCCACGACCGTGCCTAACAGATCATGCCATTCCGCCCGGTGCTCGGGGAGGAAGTCCTTCCCAGTCGCCTGGGCGGCCATCTCCGCCAGGGCGTTCCCGCTCATGCGATCCCGATAGGCGTCTACGCGGGTCGAACTCGCGATCATCTCGACCTTGCGGACATCCGTCCCATCGGCGGCCTTCTCCGTCCACGCCCGCATGAGGGGCACGGTCGTCGTAAAGGGAATCTCACCAATATACTCGGTACGTGCCATGCTCACCTCACCGCCCGTTTCGTTCGGGTCGGACGGAGACGCCGCCCTTTCCGCGAACGCTTGGGGGGATCCTCGCGCGTAGGCTGCGCTTCCAGTTCACGGAGACCGTCGAGGGACCAGTCCACTTTGCCGACCTTGACCGTCTTCAGTCGTTTGGGCATCACGCGTGTCCTTTCGGATACTCCCCGGACGCGAGGTTACCTGTTCGCCCACCCGCCGGGGTCTTGGGCTGCTGCCCGGCCACAAGATCGCCCGTTCCCGGGGCACCGACCCCGGACGGATGCTGCCCGGCAGCCACATCGCCGACTTGTCCACTCCCGTGCCCTGCGGGGAACTGCCCGGCCAGAATGTTCCCGACCGCACCTCCGGCGGGCGTCGTCGGCTGCTGTCCCGCTTGCAGGTTTCCTGTCCCGACCGGATGACCGGGATGGAACTGCGTCTCACCCGCACCAACCATCCCCGCGAGAGGTTGCGGGGTCACGCGCTGGGCCGGAGGGCGATTGACGGGTTTCGGTTTCACGATCCGCGCGGGTCTCTCCTCCGGACGCGGAATGTTCGCTTGTGCCATGACAGGATTCCTTTATGGAACACGCGCACAGCGCAGGTAACCGATCACCTGACTGAAGTCAGATGCTTTATGGTCAGGCTGGGCCTGCCACATGCGGGCGGGGTACAGCGCCCGTTGCATCATCGGCAGACAATGCAATCCTGACAGAGTGTGCGCCAGGATACCACTTGTCCCATAGGGGGATCAAGCGACGCTGAGTACTTGACGTGGAGCACGATTGCGCTCCACAACTCCCTGTACTCACGTGTCAAAGAGCGGAGAGGCCGAGCGGCCCCGTTGCTCACATGTTAAAATAAGGGTTGTGTGGTGGAACGTCAAGAGTCAATGCGTCGTGTTTCCTCCCCCGACTTCAGTCGGGGGTTTCCACACGGAGAGGTTCTATGATGCTCAAATCTTTCGTAGAATTTCCCGATGAACCAACCGCCTGCTGGATTTGGACTGGCCCACGGCATTCTCGAGGATATGGACATACTACATTCAAAGGTCAACACTTTTTTGCACATCGCGCCATTTATGAACATTTTGTCGGAGCGGTTCCCGATGGCTGTGAACTCGATCATCTCTGTCGTAATACCTCATGCGTTAATCCAGCCCATCTGGAACCCGTCCCGCATCGAATCAATGTTTTGCGCGGGGTCAGCCTTGTCGCTCAAAACGCCGCCAAGACATGTTGTCTTCAAGGCCATCCATTATTCGGCGATAACCTGCTCATCACACATCGTGGTGACGGGCGCCCGTTTCGAGTCTGCCGAGAATGCACTCGACAAACACGAGCACGGTTACGAGAAAAAATCTATCTGAACCACATACCAAAACTGACAAAACCCCATTGCCGAAAAGGACACCCGCTTTCTGGTGAAAACTTGACGTGGATCACGCGCCGGAATGGCTGCCGGGAACGAGTCTGCTATATTTGTAAAATGGATCGTCTCCATCAATACCGCCAACGCAAAAAAATGGTCTAAGTCGTAATTTTTTCGAGTCTTATCGAGCAGCGACATTCGCCGTCGCATTCAGGACTTTGCCCTGGAAAGAAGGGGAGATCAGCCCGACGTCGGTAGGGACTGTTCGCCTTCGCGCTCTGGCAGGCCGCACACTCGCGCTCATCCCCGGTATCAATCCAGGCAATCTGATACGCGCCGGTCGCCGTCCCCATCTGGGCGAACGCATCAGAGGACACGGCCACGACCGCGCGCCCGTACCGGGGCAGTCGAAAGGCATGGCGGTCGATCGCATGAGACAGGGCAGCAAGAAACTCCTGGACAGACGCGTAGACCGGGGCCAGCGCCATCCGGAGATCGCGCAGGACATCCCCGATCAGATTCTCTCGGACATAGACCCCATTCCGTTGGATGTGCTCGCGGAGGAGCGCTTGTTTCACGTTCCCCGCGAGACGGGCCTGGGGGATGGCTGCATGCGCCTCGGCAAACCCGATCTCGACCCCGAACGAAAACGCCTTGCCTGCCGCATCCTCGAACTCTTTCTCCATCAGGCCCAGCACCCGCGCTAATGATTCCTGCACCCGCGCCTCCTGCGGCTGCTCGACGGCCTTCACGGTCTCCACCTGCCGATGCCAGCCGACGCCCGGTTCCGGCGTGAAGGCGGCATCGAGAATACGCACCCGTTTCTCGTCCCACCGTGCCGTCGAGACCTTGCCCGCTAAACTGTTCGGGAGAACGGAGACGGTCCGCTCAACCAGTCCTTTCACCGCCTCCCGTAGGACGCGCCCACGCATCGTCGTCCAGGATGATAAAAGGGCCGACGTGTAGGGGACGACCAGGCGCTCGACTCGATCCAAGTCCAGTGTCCCGACCGGCGCACTCCGCTCGACCAGGCCGTCCGCTATACTCTCCGCGACGGCACTGGGGGCCGGGGCCGTCGTGCCGAGTTCATCGAGGAACACGATGTCCCCGCGTCCGGTCACCATAAACGGACGTTTGGCCGCTGGGAAGTCAAACGGAGGTTCGTGATAGAGCTTCTGGCGCACCTCGTTGAGGGTAAAAATCGGTAACCGTCCGCCGGTGATTCGTTCCGCGATCCGGGACTTTTCCTCTTGATCTTCTTCCACATCGCGCAGGAACCGGAACTCGACATCGTCATACCCGTAGCTGCCCCGGATAATATGATGCGTGAACGCCTTGCTCAGGAGACGAAGAATCGGGGTGACGAGGGACGAGTCCTCCATCGACTGCTGCACCTCGGCGGAGGCACGGGGCACGCCCTCCGTCCGGCCCATCGACACAGGAGATTTCCCAAAACAGCGCCAGACGATCGCTTCGATATCTTTGCGCAGCTGCGCCAGCTGCACGTCACGCGGCGCGTCTTTCAATTTGATCCACTGCGGGGCCACGGTGGATCCGCCGAGCACCCGGAGGCGCAAGTCTTCATGTGGACGGTTCCGGCCCTGGCGCACAGACTCCTTGACGCGCTTCCAGACCTCCTCGCCCATGTCACCCAGCCACAGGACGCCCGGTGGAATCTCGTCATCCGTGAACGTCAGGGCAATGTGCTGGATCGAGAAGATGAGGGCACTAATCTCATTGACCAGCGTCTCAATGATCGGCGTCCCGTACGCCGAGTCCGTCCGAGGATACAAGACACGCCAGATCACCTCGTCCGGCGCGAACCGGATGACCTTCTGTGTCCCGCTGACTCCGGCCCCGATCCGCTGCTCATAGCCTTGCACGATCCCGGATGCCTCGACGAGCGGATGAAACGTCCCCGCGTCTCGCGCCCAGAGTTCCAGCACTTGGCCTCGACTGTTCAGGACGAGTTCGACCACGAACCGATCGAGCACCAAGAGATCGAGCACGATCCGGCTGAGCAGTTCCTCAAACGTTTCATCATTCGGGTTCGGGTTCTGGAAGAGGGCTGCCAATCCGGTGACGTGCGTCTCGTCATACGCCTCAGCATCCAGCGGCGTGATCGCCCAGTCTTGCATCGCGATGACCCGCACGAGACCATCGACTGGTGGACGCACCGCCGAGGATTTGCGGTAGAACCCCCGGAGTTGCGTCGGCGTTAACTCGTCCGCCCGCACCATCGGCCGCCGCCGTACCGTCTCAACCGCCTGGCCGACAACCGCTCGACTCTGCGTCGTGGCCTGACGACTGATCGCCCCGTTGACGGGGACAGAACTGTGCAGTGCAACAATAGAATCGAGGAACGCCATACTAATAGAGTCCTTGCAGGAGTCGGGCCGCTAATACCCGCGCGGCGGTGTCAGCCAAGACTAAACCCGTAAAAACCAATAAAACTTTCACCGCCCACACCCCATGCCGATGCAACCAGCGCCCAACCTCGGTCGTCTGCTGATCCAATCGTCCAGCGATCAGCAACCAGACCAGGGAGAGCAGGACGACGGCTCCATAAAGTCCGAGCGGAATCCAGAGCAGCCACATACACCACCATCATTTCTCAATGTAGATTTCAACGAAAATGGGAAAGGCCAAAGTCTCAACCCCTTCTTTTTTAAGACATTCTTCTCGAAAGTGGGACACGGTTCTCAATAATGCGCCGTTTTTGCCTCACGCGTGGGGAATTAGGCCACCTCGTCATACCAGCCGACCTTGCTACCTGCCAGAATCCGATGGAATGCGCGGCTCGTCGCATCGGCCTGATCGTCGCGGTCACCCGCCCAGAGGAGTTCGAGTTCGTCGAGATACGCCCCGTTCCAGGGGCCTTCGACGAGCTTGACGTTCCCTGCCGCCGCCTGGGACGCGAACGCCTCGAACCGCGTGTCCTTCGCCCCGGACTCTGGGGACGCATGCACCCGATAGCCGACGAGTTGCCCGATCAGATACTGCGCCTGCGCTTGCCCGGCCTGTCCAGGGTCTTGGGGTAAAGACTGTTCTGTATCCGGCCCATCCTGGTTCGCCGTTATTTTGAGGAGTCGTTCCACGTCATGCGTCGGGGCCTGCCGGGTCACGACATGTTCGACATACCAGATCCCCTCTACCCAGCGGAGTTTGACCCCTGCCGTCGGGTTCCCATCTACGGATCCCCCTAAGTCCCATCCACGCACACTGACACCACCCACCGGGGCCGCTGGGACGATCTCGAACCAGTCGCGCCGGATCACCGTCCCGCCGCGCGCGACCGGCCGCTGCTGTAATTGTCCCGGCGCATGACGCGGGCCGAGGGTCTTTTCCTTCGCCTGTACCGCCGCGTCATCGAACCGGGTGGGACACAGAAGATCACCGTCGTGTAGACGGGGATCAGCGAATCCTATACTGGTCACACACCGGCGGTCCGCCTCGAACCGCATGGCCAGATTGAGATGCTCGAACCCGCCGATCTCCGTCAACAGAAAGTCCGTCAGGTCGCCCTTGCTCAGTCGCTGCATAATCACGACTTCCGGAGAGTCCGCCTGGTTCCCGCGCTGCGACCAGGTATTGCGATACCAGTCTGTGACGGTCTGTCGTGTCGTCTCGGAGAGGATATCGTTGACGTTATGCGGATCGTCCAGAATCCGGACATCGCCTTTCTCACCGGTCGCCCCGCCGACCATCACGGCGACCCGGAGGCCGGTCTGATTGTTCTCATACCGCTGTTTTGCGTTCACATCCCCGGTCAGCGCGAAGATGCGCCCCCACCGGGCCTGATACCAGTCAGAGACGATGAGTCGCCGAGAGGCCAGCGCGTCCCGGATGGACAAGGCCGCGACATACGACCCGGTCAAGAAACGGAGGGCCGGCCGGAACGTCCACGCCCACGCGGGGAACATCACGGAAATGATTCTGCTTTTTGACATCGACGGGGGACAGTTGATAATCAACTTCTGTACCTGCCCATCCACGATGGCTGTCAGGTGTTCGCAGAACGCATCCAGATGCCAGCCCCAGACGAGCGGCGTCTCCGGTTCTAATACATGCCAGGCTGCCCGGATGAACGTCGCCAGGTCGGGCACGTCGTCCACGAGACGGTCAATCCGCGCCCGTTCCCAAGGCAAGGCAAGGGTGTAATAGCGATCAAGCGACGGATCGAGCGTCGCCGTTATCTGATCCAGTCTCATCTTCCCGCCCTTTGACCACCGCGAGCAGTGCCCGGACGCGGGCCTGCCGGTCATCAACAGACGTAGACACATCGGCATACTGCACCGGCCCGCCCGCCGCTCCCGTCACTTCAATCCGCTGCGGGGGCGTCAGGCCGAACAACATCTGCCGTACTTCGTAGATACTCTGCAATGCCCGGACGAGTTCGCCATAGGACTTGGGCGGCACAGCCGGGAGGACATGCTGATTCCCTTCCTGGTCGGTAATGATCTGGCCCGCGACGTAGCGCAGGGCCTGGCGTTCCAACCCCGCCCAGAGTTTCCGGGCCTGGTCGAGAAAGGCCCGCTGTGGATCCTCCAGCGCGTACCGCGCCGGGGCGACGGGCGCAGAATCGGGTGCAGCATGACCGGGCGGAACCGAGGGAATGGGTGCAGAACGACGAAGGGGAAAAGTGGAAG
>ERZ1292637.174-Hain-H14-01um-R3-174-length-43270-cov-44_pt1 | contig 43270 bp, 70 predicted proteins | sample MGYA00564405_ERZ1292637 | MGnify/ENA primary metagenome ERZ1292637 (study PRJEB36523, sample SAMEA6512645) | groundwater metagenome | collected 2019-01-09 | study: AquaDiva: Metagenomics assemblies of 32 groundwater samples | reverse complement strand
GTGAGACCTTCATCTTTCACGCGGAGGAACTGTAATGGCTCGTTACAGTGTGCGCTCTCGGGTCTATGTGGCTGGCCCCCTTTCAATCGGGGATGTGCGTGGGAACATTGAGCGCGGGATTCGTATGGGGGAGACGCTCAGCCGGCTCGGGTACGCTCCCTTCGTCCCCCACTACGACATGCTCTGGGATAAGGAGGCAGTCGCGGGGACTCCGAATTACGAGGTCTATCTGGAACGTGACTTCAGCTTCATCACCGTCTGCCAGGCCCTCCTGCGTCTCAGTGGGGAATCGAAGGGTGCGGATCGGGAAATCGCCTGGGCCTACCAGGTTGACGTGCCCGTGTTCCACACGCTCGACTCTCTCCTCGAGAGTATTTCACCCATTCAATTCGTGGAGGTGCGACTTACATGAACAAAGGGCTTACCACCATTGGTCTGGTCATCCTCGCCGTGGTCATCTGGGGAGTCGTCCTCGCTATAAGAGTTTCTCCTCCTGTAGTGCCTGCCCTCACTCAGGGGGAGCTGGAGAGAGCCATCGAAGACTGGATCATCACCAAGAACCCCAACGCGACCATCAAGGAGTTCCGGGGCTTCCCGAGTCACCTACTCGCCATGGCTCGCCTTCACGAGCTGGACTTCCGGCTGGTCCTGGCGATGTGTGACAAGGAAAGCGAGATGAACCCACGCGCGGTGAGTCCCAAGGGTGCCATTGGGCTCTGCCAGATCATGCCCGCCACGGCTGCCGCCATTGTAAAGAATCAAGGTGAAACTTTCAAATACGTCCCCCCTTTGAAAGGGAACTTGGGAAGCCTGGGCGAGCCGTCTTTCAATGTCACCATTGCCATCCTGTACCTGAAGGACCAGATCGCTCAATTCGGTTTAAACCGGGCAGCCCTGCAAGCCTACAATCGCGGGCCGGCGAAGGCGCAGCAGTGGTGGCCCACAGACCACTATGCTGGTGAGGTGGCCTTGCTGACCCTCGCGGTCCACAAGGCGTTGCCCCATGATCCGCTGCTCAAACGCTGATGCTGAAGCAGACGCCGAGTTAGGACGACCGATGCTCTGCCTGCTCCCAGAGAAGTGTGAGGCCGCGGGGCTCCCACGCGAAGATGGGTTCCACCACACAGGCTGCCGGTGCAACCCCTGCCTGGGCGTGGGGCCAAGGAGGAATCTTCATGGAGACTACTAACCAGTACCAGCTCATGGCTCAGAGCCTCGTCGAGCAGGCTGGGGATACCATGTGGCCCCTGGCCTTCCTCTACTACGACCACGAGACCAAGACCATCAAGCTCGCCATGCTCAATGCGGCGGGGGCACTTCTTCGTGGACAGGGGAAGAAGATCGCGGATATAATAGAGGCCAAGGCGCGGGAGGTCTCTGCTCCACGGCCCCCGGCGCATCGACCTTAAAAGGAGTGTGACACGAGATGCCCCAGAATCGCTTGACCCGAGACAACATCCTGATCCAAGCCTTGGACATGGCCGACCTGCCTGAGCTGGATCAGAATGACCGGCCTGCTGGGACCATCGTGGCCGGGGCCATCTCCGCCAACTGGCTCCAGCGGGCCTTGGATGAGATGCACCAGGAGTTCCCGTGGGCCGGCACCGTGACCAGTGCCACGGGGAGCGTGACCACCCTGAACCCCACTCTCTTCGCCCCCGCGGACTTCATCCTCGATGTGAGGAACGGGCTGTGGCTGGACGTGGGGGGAGCGACGAAGGCCCTCATCCGGCGGAACTTTCAGGACATCCTGAACTACCAGGTCGTCAATGACCAAGGGGGCACGCCCGCCACAGGGGAGCCCAGCCTGTACGCCTTCCGCAACCGGACCCTGAGCCTCGACATCACCCCGCAGGCAGGAGGATACACCTACACGCTCTGGTACTATCAGCTCCCTGCGGTGCCAACAGCCGCTGTCATCCCCAACTTCCCCTCAGACCATGTGCTCGTGGACTTCACCTACCTGCGAGCCTTGGAGTGGGCCAGGAAGATGCCGCCTGGAGCTGCGATGAAGTATCTACGCGAGGTTGAAATCCCGGCCCTGCGTGCGTCTGGTTTAAACCAGGAGCCCGAGTCAGACTTGATCCCACTGGACCCACTCCGGTTCAAGGGAGCGAGCAGGAGTCGCAACGCCTGGATGGGGTCCACAAGGCCGAACCTGTAATGATTAACGAAGCCTCACTCGTCAAGGAAGGCTTTACTCCAATCCTCGCTGTGGGGGTCAGACTCGGCACGTTTCCAGATGGGAGAGCCGGATTTGCGACCCGCTTGGTCTGTTCAAGTGCTCTCCCATCCCTCCTCGCAGACTTCCCGGCTATCGTAGAGACCATCATCAGTGAACTTCACCAGCTCCTCGAACTCTCGAAGCCGCCAGATGATCAGGTACGGAATCCAAATCTTACTCTCATTCGGAAGACCTACACCCCCGAGGAGCTGAATGGTGGCGGGTAAACAATCGGCGCTTTCAATGATCGCTCGGTGCATGAAGCATCAAGGAGATCACCCAGTGCCCTATGGGGATTGGTCAGGGCTCCCTCACTCGAATCATCTAGAAGTAATCCCGATAGAGGATGTGACCTTTCTCTACATCCATGCCAATCTAGAGCGTCTGGTCCCGAACCTCCGACTCTGGAATGGCTCAGCCCATAAGTTCATCATGGAGCTGAAGGATGACGATGAGACGATCCGCGAGATTGAGCAGCAGTTAGGTTCGCTGAAGTAGGATGTAGACCTCGCAGGCCAGATTTCCCGCTCCTCCTGAGTTGTTCCGCCTAACTCGAATCGTCGCCCCTGAGACAAAGCTGTACGCGGCATCTGCAATACTCTCGCAGGGCGTCAAGAGATTGTCACTGAAGAGCGGAATCTGGTTCGTCACCGCGACTGCGGCCCCAGTCTGAACTTGAACCCAATCGCCAGCCACTGCAGCCCCCACTGTCTTAATGACCCACGCATGAACGACTCTCCCTGAGAAGCTCAGGACCGTATCGACATCACCAGACACCCCATCCGGGACAATGACCCGAAGTGGCTGCTCCAAGGATGTATCGTTCGAGCGTGTCAGCAGCTCGCCATTGCTGTTGTAGAATGACCAAGCCATTAGGAGAGCCTCAATCCGTAGATGGTGTAGGTAATGGCCGCGGCAGCTTCCGCTTGCCCTTGAATGGTATCCGCTGCCTCCAGCAACATCGCCCCGTCAAACTCGCCCCATCCACCGGACAGTACGCGAGTCTGAGGGAGGATGGCAAAGGCATCCGTCGCCCCGTCATGCCACAGCGCCGCCCAACGATTGGTCGCGGTTCGATTGACGAGGCGGATATGCTTCACGATCACCGATTCCCCGGCTGGGACCGTATAGAGCACCGCTACTGCCGCCCCCAACTGACCTTGCGCGAGCTTACTCCATGTCTCAGGCATTAGTGCATTCCCCCAAGATAGAAGATCATCCCAATGACGAAGGAATGCAGATCACTGACTTCGAGGGCTCCAGGGAAGATATGGTTGGATTGCACTCGACGAGAGAACTCATCGACCCGCACCTGGAGGTCTGCATTCGTGGCACCCGCAGCGAGAGTCGTCCCTGAGACTGGAGTGGCCGGAGACCAGGCTGAGTAGTACGGGGTCTCCCCCACCGCTGCCACAGAGCGGAGTTGGTAGTAGCGCGTGATGGAATCGCCCCAGCCTTCTGGTGTCGGGAAATTCTTGTCCACCCAGAACAGCCCACGGAACTCTCCCAGCACCACTGCATCGCTCATATCCGCGAGGGTCGCTCGACGAATTTCCACGGCCCGGATATGGTTCCCCACGAGCCGCTGGATATGCCACGCGATCCCAATTTCAATATCAAACCCCACGGCGAAGATTTCTACTGGCGGATCGGGAGTGGTTGGGAATGTAATAGGCGTGATCCGCGTGATGACATCGTAGGGGTTCAGGCCCAGCCCGATCTCTTGGAAGGCTTCGAGGACGAGGCTCTCGCGGAGCGCGGGTTCAGTGGTGATGGTGGTGATCGTATCGAGAGCGGTTGGGACTGCCACAATGGGGTCCAAGATCGGCAGCACAAACCCCATCTGGGCAAGGTACTCATCAACCCAGAGTTGGATGATATCTGTGGTGGGGTCTGAGCTGATGAGTCCCATTAGTCGAGTCTCCGTCCGCGCAAGACTGCGCCGAGATAGCGGAAGGCTGAGTTGATGTTGGCTCCCTCAAGCCTGAACCCGAAGAAGCGCCCACGGATGTCGTCGGCTCCAGTGATCGCCTTGATGGGGATGGCGGCATCATTCAGCCCGGTCATGGACACGGAAGCCCCAACCGTTCCAGCCTGGACATCGAGCACATAGGACGAGAGGGGCCGCATGGTCATCGTGGCTGTCCCAGGATGCACAGCAGCGCCACGTCGGAGGAAGTATTCGACAGATTCCAGCCGGTGACTGTCTTGGCCTGGAGCCTGCTGCAACCCAGTCTGCATGAGGGCCGTGAACGTGTCATCCCCAGTGGACTGAAGCTCCCGAGGGAGGGCCAAGACCGCTGCGGCATTCGCCGCCGCGAGTTCGTAGACAATCACCGCTTCGTCATGGTACTGCGCACTCCCGCCACTAAATGTCGTTTCCCCGATGACTCCCGATGCAGAAATATTCATCAAGCCCGCTGCGCCTGGGAATGTCGCAACGAACGCGGCAGGTTTGGTCGAAGGGTTACAGAGGATGACGGCGCGTTGGATTCTCGCGGTCCCGCCACATCCATCCACAGCGCCCTCGTGCATGTAGAAGAACCAGACCTCATCATTGTCTGGAACATACGTGGCGTGCATGGTCAGTCGATTGTCATTGAGGACGGGCAACTCCCCACGCACCGTAGACCAGACCCCATCTCCAGGGTAGGTAATCTTGTACCCCTCCCCCATCATCACGATCCGTCCCGTGCGAGTCATCCAGTATCCATTGCCCTTCGAGTCCGCGCAGATGGCATTGGGGGTCGCAGGGCCATCCACCACTTTCAGGAGCCGCCAGGAGAAGTAGCCCGCGGAGGAGCCTCCACGCGCCTGTCCCAGCCACAAGGTATGTTCCTTCCAGATTCCCACATTGAGCGTGCCAAGGGGACGGATGGCGATACAGAGGTCCAGGGTCTCTGCGAGGCTCTTGACGTTCAAGGCGGGCCACACATCGAGACGGAGGGCCTCGCCCCACGAGACCTCCGTGTCCGTAATCCCAAGGACACGATCTGACGCGACACAGACATCTTTCCAGAATGGAGCCCCAGTCATCACCACATCAGCCCCAAATGCCGCTCCCGTCGATGGGATCGTGACATATCGTGGAGTATTTCTGCCATTCGTGTAGATGACCTTCGTACTCAATGGCGTGTCAGTCGCAATCTCCGTGAAGCGGGTTGGCTCGAAGCTCTCGCCTGCGCTGGCCCATGTCACCAGAGTCACCCAGCCGGCTGGAGCGGCACCTTGAAGGGCTCGCACGCCTCCTCGACCCCCGGTGAAGAGGAGCTTCCGTCGAGAGCCTGCTCGATGGCCGGTGAAGAGGGTCGTAATGTCTCCCTGGTTTGCGAACTTCAGTGGAGCGGCCACGGTGGCTTGTCGCAGGAGGTTCCACGATTGACGCTGCCTGAGTTCCCCCTCGAAGAAGTGGAGGTTCTGCCCGGTCCAGAGTGCATCTCGGGGCAGCTCCACTTCTGAGGTGCCTCGCAGGACTCCCTTGTAGGGCACAGGGAATGTGGTGAGCACCTTCTCAGAGGCTTGATGGACCCCCTCAGCCACCGCTTAGTCTCCTTGTGGAATGTCGCGCAGCCGACGCTGACGCTTCTCAGGGTCTTCCCGCAGACGCTCCGAGATTGCAGGGGTCTCCATGCGAACCGCAGAAGGAATCCCCGTGGTCGGTCCAGGCTTCGGAGGAGTCGGGGCCTGCTTGAAGGACATGAGTGGAACCGCCTCAGTCATCGCGCGTTGCCGGATGAAGACCTTTGGGCCGGCGAGGTACTGTTCCCCGGCCCCCGCCTGCATCGCAGCCAGGAACTCCTTGACGGACGCCATCTCGGGATCGAGAGGGCCTCCCGCGGCTTTCACGAGCCCTGCCACTTGCTCAGTGAGCTTGTCTGGAGCCTGGAGTCGCGCCAATGGGGGCTTCTTGCCAGGCCCCGGAGCCGGCCCCATGACCGCCTCGTAGAGTGGCTGGAGATTGACCTGAGGCTTCTTCACGCCATGCCCTGGTTCGATCAGCCCTGGAATCCCTTGCATGAACTCCAGCATCGTATAGTGCGACCACCCGATGGCCTGATACTTCTTCATCAGGAGAGCCATTTGAGGATAGCGGGCCTGCACCGAGGCCACGAGTTCCTCCTCATAGGTGTCGATCAAATCCTTCACCAGCGCATTCTTGGCCGGCTCGATCCCCTTGAGGATTTCCCGGCGCTGAGAGCGGAGCTGCTTCAGTCCGACCATCGCATCATCAAAGGTCAGGATCGTCAACCCGAACTGAGAGGGATGCGGTTGGACCTTGAGCTGCTGGCGAGGAGATAGCAACGTATTGAGTTCAGCGGCACTGTCGATCCGGACCAGCGTGGAGCCCCCAACATTCTTCCTCACAATGGCTTCCAGAGGGTCCAGCTTGGCGCTGATTAGCTGGCGTCCCTTTTCACCACGGAAAATCTGCATCAGATCGGCTTCGGTGCCATCGTTCTTGAAGAACCGCCCGACTACGCGGCCCAAGTTCTTCGCATTCTCCGCTGACTCGCCGGTGCCCATCACTCGACGGAGGACAGTCTTCCCTCCCGCAAACGTCATGTCGAACCCAGCCCCGAGTAGGAACGTCCACTTTGCGGCTTCAAAGGCATCGTCGCGTCCTGCTTCGCTCGCTCCATAGACCCCCAGCGCGCTCCCAATAGGGCCAGCGAGTCGTGCAGCGGCGCGCAAGGCCAAGGGAGCTTTCGCGGCGGCTCGCATTGCCACCGCTCCAGCCCCGGCCCCCGTCAGGCCCCCGATGAGTTCCCGTTCCTCGGCAGGGAAGATGAGATCAGCCGCCGCCCGGTGCTCAGGAATAAAGTTGGCTAGCACACTGGCCCGCATATCCCCATACCAATCTCGACGCGCCCCGAACTGCTTCAACTGCTGCTCCAAATCCTTCTCGTCAAAGTCCTTCTGGAGGGTCTTGGTGAGCCGATTGCCGTCCATATCCACAATCCGAATCTTCGAGCCGGCTGGCATCATGTTAGTCACCAATCCCCGGTCCCAGGTTGCCCTTGTCGTGCTTCTTGAGCTTCTTCTCAATGGCCACGATCTCAGGTCCAGAGAACTCGGAGATGCCACGGTCCTTCAAGTTGATCCCGGCTGCCGCGGCCTTGTGCACCCAGAAGAGGCGCTCCATGATCTCGACTTTGATCTGGGCAGACTCGATGCTGTCACTGGCTGAGAGGTTCGCCATCTTCGAGGCGGCCACGTCCTTGTCTGACAACTGGGAGGCCGCACCACCTTGGAAGATACGACCCATGAAGAGGTTGAAGGCTTCCAAGACCCCGAGCTGCGTCGGGAGACCAGGGCTTCCCATGCCCTGCAACAGGGGCACCTGAATACGCTGGAAGAGCACCTGGATGCCTGCCTTGGGGGCCAAGTCCTTCATCGTGGCCTTCATGGTCGGGATGAGGGTCTTCTCCGCGATCTCGACGCGCCGGATGTCCTTGCCCATCTCCTCGGTGGTCTGGATGATCTCTTGGGGATTCTCCCCAATATCCTTCCCTGACTTGTCGCGCAGCTTCCGGGTCGCCCAGTGGTCGTAGAGTTCCTTGTGGGTGATCCCCTGGACAGATTCCGGGGTGCTCCCCTTCTTCAGGAAGGACTTGACGTACCAGAAGTTCTCCTTCACTTCAACGCGCTTGGCGAGGTCGGCCTTCTGGCGGGCCATCTCGGCCTCGTACACGCCGAGGCCCTTCGCCTTGAGTTCGTCCGCCTTGATCTGGTTCAGGACACTCGTGGCATACCCAGGCCCCATCTTGTCCAGGTCGGCAAAGGACTTCGCCCCGAGCTTCTTCTCAGACCCATTCGACCCGTACATCGCAATGGCGTAGCGGTCGGCATCGTTCGTGACCTTCTCGCTCTGTCCCTTGTGCAGGACCACGCTCATTTGCGCCTGGGCCGTCTTGTCGCCCTTCCGAGCCCGCTCATTGAGGTCTTCCCACTCCCCGAAGCCCTCTGACCGGGCGACCGCGGCCCAAGTCTTCTCCATGTCTGTGGTGGTGGGCTGCTTCTTCAGTTGGGGCGCGACATGCCACTCCATCTTCTCCGTCTTCATGTTGAAGACCCCGAAGGCCCCATCCGCCAGGACCACCTGCTTGCGTTCTTTCTCCGCGTTCGTGGAGGCGGTGATGTATTGGGGGACTAGCTCAGGCGGGATGCCACCCTCGATCATGTCCGCCATCTGCCCGAAGAGGGGAGTGTCCTTGGCGGCGGTCCGGAGCCCCAGGACCATCGTGGCCTTCTGGTTCAAGTCCTTGTGGATACGCCCCGCCATCTCGATCACCTGGGGGTGGCGGATGTTGGGCATGTAGTCTCGGATCGCCTTCAGGGCCTCGGGACGCCCATCCATGTGCAAGGTGGTGAGGTAGCGGAGGTCGGAGAGCATCTCTTCCTGCTCGCGCCGAGTCGTGATGGCACTGATCGCCTTCTGCATGGACCCCGTGCGATACTGCGGGGCGATGTGGTGCTCGGAGGCCCCGAAGACCGTGAGCGCGTCGAGGAGCGTGCGCCCAACCTGAGCCATCGTGGAGGGCACCGCCCCTGGAGCTGCCGGAGCCCCGAAGATGCCGCCCCCGCGCTGTGGGGGAGCCGGCAGAGCGCCACGCTGCATCGCGGCCTGTTCCTGCGGGCCAGAGCCAGGGATCAGACCAGTCTGGGCACCTGGGCTCTTCAGGCGCTCCTCCTCGGTGTGGCTAGGCACGCGCGGTCATCCTATTCACGTCGTGACGGATGATCCGATCCATGAGGGGCTTGAACATCCATGCCACGGGGACGAGCGAGGGACCGAACGTGAGGTAGAGGCGCTTCACCCATCGGTGCCGCATGATCCACGCACGGACCAGCGAGACCTGGAGGCATTCCCCGCCATAGATCGCCCGAGCCATCCAGCACATGAAGAGCGGAGCCATCGCAGCCAGGAGACCAATCCCAGCTTGTGCGTAGTCCATCCCACCCGGACTGTAGCCCGACGATGAGGTGCCACCGGCCTGCGCGGAGGGCAACCCAGTGAGGAGGCTCTGCAAGAGCCCAGTCACGGACCCCAGGCTTGCCTGAGACACGGCCTCACCCATCGCCCCGGAACGCCCCAAGCCGCTCGAGGTCATCGTGTTCACGGTGTTCGGGATGACCACATTCTGGAGCACTCCAGAGAGGCCCGCTGGAATCCCACCACCGATGAGTTGGGAAGCCAGGCTCGATCGCAAGGACTGGAGCGCCTGCAAGGTCGGATCGTAGGAGGCTTGCTGCTTGACTTCAGTTGTGCCGCCACCCATGGCTACCTCACGTTCCTTTCTTCTTCTCGATGGGACGCCCCATGATATGCCGAATCGTATGAAAGCCAAACTGCTTGACCCAGGCCGAGTCAGACCGAGCCGTGGACATCATCATCAGCGTACACCCACGCTCTGCGGCCCAGGCTTCCCCCTCAGTCAGGGCGCGGGTGATGCAATCCCCACCTGGGACATCCAACTTGCATTGTGCCACAAAGAGCCACTTCTTGCCAGCAAATTCCATGATCTCCGCGACCGAGTGCCCCACCAAGGCTCCCTCCTGGGAGATGAAGGCTTGGACGTAGAGCTTCGGGTCAGCCGCGACCAGACGAGCCCCGTAGTCCTTCGCCTGGGCCATCGGGCTGATCTCCTCGTAGTGAATCTGGGCGAACTCCAGTATCCGCCGGAGGATGAAGGGGAAGAGATGCCCGAGGAGAGGGTGGAACGGGTCCACCTGGATGATCTTGACCTCGGGCCGGATCGCGGTCACGGTGCTCACTACGCGGCTCCCTTTGGTCCCTTGGGCACGAGTTGGACTGAGGGCTTGTCCTTGGGGAGCTGCTTCTGGAGCCACTCCTCATAGTCCCCAGGTGCTGAAATCCCGAACTTCCGCAGGAGGGGCTCAGCCTGGCCGGAGACCCCCAGGAAGTTGTCAAGGAACGCGGTGAACATGTAGCGATAGTGCGGATCGTGGACCTGCTGGATGAACTCCCGCGCCTCGACGATCTTGCGGTTGGTGGACATCAGGCGCTCATCGATCATCTGATAGGCGCGAGCAATGTCCTCAGCCCCGAGAGGCCCAGCAGCCTCAAATACTGTCGTTTCCCCGAGTCCCGTTTCCTTCTGCACAATGAATTTCATCGCTCCCCTCCTGCGGGTAAGTTTGTGAGTAGAACCTCAGACTGGCCGAGAATCGCATCGAATCGAGCCGGTGAGACCTCACGCTTGAACACGCCATGAGGCCCAGCTTGGATGATGAAGGCTCGGTGCTGCATCAGAGAGAGTTCCTGGTCTGCGGCTCGTCCCTCGGTGTAGAGGAACATATCCGCCAAACCCGCGCTGATCTTTACCTGACCTGGCCCGTAGGACTTCCCATTGACCGAGTGCTTCAGCTGGAGGTACACGTCGATATACTTCTTGCGTGGGGTCTTCCGAGTCTCGGGCGGAATGCCCAGGATCGTGCGCTTTGCTCGCTTCTTTCGCTGCTTGACCATGAGAAGGTCTAGGATGAGGCGATGGGGTGCCCCAACCATTCCCCTTTCTCTGCCGGGTTACGGCAGACCAGACGCATAGGCCGACTCGCTCTCGAATCGCTGGAAGAAGTCGTTATCCAGAATCCAAGAGTTCCACATGACCTTGTTGCCGATCTTCCGACCCTGTGCCAGCGGATTGCTGTACGAGGCCCCTGCCGGAGTCAGATACGAGCGCATGGACATCCCATTGAGTTCGACACGGCCAAACGCATCCGAGCCGAAGACCCACGCGATGAACACGTCGCGGTCATCTGCCTCCACGAGAGCAGGAGACTGAGCAGCAGTCGTCGCAGGACGAGTCGTGATGCTCACGGTGGCTGAAGCAGCCGCCCGTGACGTGTGGAGACGAGGAGCGGTGCCACCGATAGCCGAGGGAGCATAGACATCGTAGGTGTAGTCCGTATCGGAGGGAAGCACCACGTTGAACGTCTGGGCCCCGACCCCGATAGCAAACGAGGACTCAAGCGACAGCAGCCGCTCATAGTCGGTGGTCACTTCGCGTGCCACGATTCGCACCACGACTGTGGCGTTGTCGTCATACGCGGTTCCACCTGCCACCCCAACGAGCTGTGCCTTCTCCGCAGTGATCGCTGCACCGTTCGGGGCCGCGACACCCTGGAAGAAAGGCAGGAAGTTGGAGCGCACCCACTCAGCACCCATCCAGTTGCCGATCTTGGCGAAGTCGAGCCGCTCAAGGTCTTGACCACGCGACACGTTATCACGGAAGGCAGCCTCACCCATCATGTCAGCCTCCAGCTGCGGGGGAAGAACCCCGCCATAGAGACTGCCACGGATTGGGCCTGCACCGCGACGACGAAGCGTGGTGATGATGCCGATCATCTCAGCCGTGGAAATGTTATCCCCTGCGGTGATCGTGGCCCTGGTGGTCCGGGCGTTGGCAAAGGTCACGTTGGTCCCCGCGATGATGGTCTCAGCCATTTCACGCTCGAACATCTCCGCCATTGCGAGCGAAGTGCGTTCGATGGCCTTGGTCAGCATCGGGTGGACGGTCGTGATCTCGGCAACGTCGGTCAGCAGGACAACGATACCCCACTGCTGGACGGTCACATCCTGGTTGGTCAGCGAGAGAGCGACGGCATCCGGCGGCACACCTTCAGTCAGCGTCGTGCGGGGCAGGTTGAGCCGACCCACGCGAACGGCGCGGAGCGTGGTGCCCATGCGCTGCGGCAGTTCGTACCGCGTGGCATAGCGTCCCAGCACCATCTGTCGCTCGGCGAGTTCGTACATCCGCTTGGCGATATACTGCGCTGGAGCGTCCGTGGAAACCGTTGAAAATTGCGTCATCACATCAGGCATTTTTCGTTTCAACCCCTTTCAGGCTAGATTGGCTCTCGGCCCCACACGGGACTTAGCAGCCACCGTTACCCCGCATCCGCGCCCATCCTGTCGCTGCGATGGCGGAGCCTGCCTCTCTCCCACGTTTGCCTGTCCGTGGCTTCGAGGCTCATGGCGTCTCGCTGCCTTCCCCTCAGCCGGTACGCCACTACCCGGCTAAGGAGGTTCTGTTACGAACCGGAGATGGCGATGGCCCGAGCGTCGTACACCGCACCTGGGTCAAGCGCACCTGCCGTGATGTTGCACGCCTTCAGCGTGAGTGTGTTTGCGGTCGGCACCCACGACGCGACGATAAAGCCCGTTCCGAGGTCTGAGGAAGTCTCAGTCAAGAACACGTTGTCCGTTGACAGGATTCCCGTCACCGTCAGGGCATGACGCTCACACACGTTGGCCGCGATGGAGTTATCCGCCACATCGAGGTCCACGTTGGTCAGCGTGTAAAGCCGAATGTTGGTGATGGTCATGGGCGACGTGGCACCGAGTCGCACACCCCGCGAGGTCGCCACGCTGTTGATGTCCACGAACCCGTCGTTGTCAGCACCGTCACCACCATTGATGATGACCGCGCCTCCATCTTCGGTTCCGCCACCAGCCACCGCCGTACCTCCAGTGATGGTCACTGCTCCACCATCCCCATCCACTGCCGTTGCCGCACCTCCAGTAATGGCTACTCCACCACCGTCCGCGCCATCACCAGCCAGTCCACCACCCCCACCACCAATGACCGTGGCGAGTCCACCTGCCGCAGCAGAAGCAGTTCCGCCGAGTCCGCCCGTGAGGTTGACTGCCCCACCGGCTGCCCCAGTTGCCCCCGCTCCACCTGCACCTCCTGTGTGGTTCGCGGCTCCACCAGCGCCAGTCCCGTTCCCTGCGCCACCGATGAGAGAGGCGATTCCACCAATTCCCGAGGTCGCTCCACCGGCTCCACCTCGTGCTGTCACCGCCCCACCATCAGCGGTCGTGAATCCGAGTCCACCAGTGACCAGCGCGGCCCCACCAACACCAGCCGTCGCGCCACCGGCACCCCCGACGAGAGAAGCTATGGCACCGTTCCCAGTGCCTTGCCCTGCACCAGCAGTCAAGGAGGCGGCCCCGCCGATACCTGACGTAGCCCCACCGAGCCCACCAGCCATCGTGAGCGCCCCACCGTTTCCAGTCGTGTTGCCCACTCCACCACGAATCGCCAGCGGGTTGCCCGCAGTCGCCGCAGTGTCCTGAGCTTCGACGTAGATCGCGTGGGAGGCATCGACTCGGAACACCAGGTCATTCGACCCGTCGAATCGCGCCACTTCGGTCCCTCCTGCCGAGAAGCCGATTGAGTTGGCCGCAGGCCGGAAGATTCCCGTGTCCAGGTCAGACTGAAATGGCAGCGACGGCAGCGCCGCAGTCCCGTTGGCGAGACTGAGCACGGTCGCTCCCTGGAGACGGAACCCAGTGGCATCCACCTGAGCCACTGCCACTCCTCCCCCAACGAGATGCCAGGTGTTGGCAGCCGACCGATACAGCCCGTTGTCGGTGTCGTTGTGGAAGTAGAATGCCGGGGACCCTGCACTCCCGTCAAGAGCCCCCAGCGACTCACTGACGTAGGCTGAGACCTGCGCCACCCCGAACGTCAGGGCGATCCCCAGGAACAGCCCGAGCACTACCTTTGAGAGATTCTTCATTGTGTTGTCACCCCTTTCACTCTCAGAGTCTACTACACCATCGTAGAGAGAAGATGCCAGCTTGTCAAGAGGATTGGATCACTCGCCACCATTCGGGACTGTGTACCCCTGCACGTTGAAGTCGAACCGCACCCCCACGCCAGGATCAGCTGCCCAGAGGTAGAAAATCTGCTGACTCAAGTTTGGAATGTGATACTGGCCCAGGGTTAGAAAGCCGGCCTTAGGGAGGAAAAAGTCTTGCCCTGTGACGTACCGCACACGAAGCACCTGGGCACTTCCTCCGAACATGGCTCCAACAACACTGTGGGCATTGGGGGGAACCAGCGTCGTGAGAGAGACGGCGGTTTCTACGATTGCGGCTCCTTCACTAATTGCGACTTGCTGAACTTCGTAACTCATGTAAGACCCGCGCATCCTGGTCCTGACTAAGAGTGGTGTCGCGTTGTAGTAGATCGCTCCAGTATACGCCCAATGGGTATAGCCAGCAGGCAAGGTGGGGCCAGTTGGAGGCGCGACCGTACTAGAGAGGGTAGCCAGCGTCGTCCCGTTCCAGATGAAGTAGAAGTGAAGCCATGTGGACGCGCCAAAGGCCCCCGCCTGGTCCCGCCCGTTTGCCGTGGACCCGGCGACACCTGTATCGTTGGTGAGGGTTCCGGTGTTGGTGCGGACAGCGATGGAGCCATCCGAGGTGTTACGAAGGACCACGAGGTCGGCGGAGTAGCCATACTGGGTGTTGGGCGTCACGGCGTCATTTTGCCCGACAAGGCCACGAAGCTCGTAAGCGCCGCCGGTATTGGTGATCGTGATACTCCCTGCCGCATTGGTAATGGTAATGCCAGTCCCAGCCGTCAAGGTCGCCAAGACTGGAGCCGTTACCCCATCCCCAATAGGAATCTGTCCATTCGTGGCGACCCCGAGCGCGGTGATCGCTGCGGCCCCACCCCCAATGAGAATCCCTCCATCTGTCAGTGTCGTCGCGCCCGTGCCTCCGTTCCCCACTGCGAGCGTCCCAGTGATGTCTGCGGTGAGGGAGACCGCCGCCCACGAGGGGTTCCCGGCAGCATTCCCGTGTAGAATGGTTGTCGTGGTCCCCTGGTTGGCGAACTGCGCCCCCGCAAGAGTCGCCGTGGTACACGTCCCCGCCGCACTCGCACTCAGGACGGTCAGGAACTGGTTGGTACATGTCACGCCGGCATAGGTCGAGGGGGTGCCGAGCCCCGCCGCCACGGTGTTCAGCACGAGCCCCGTGGTTAACGCCCCGAGGTCCATCTCCGCCGACAAGGTGGCATCCGCCGTCCCGACCCAGTACCGGGCTCCCGTTGGGGCTCCTCCCCCTCCCGCTGCGACACATCCAAGCGTATTCGTCGCGGCTGTGTATTGAAGCGCATTGGCCCCGACACAGTTTGGGATTGCGACCGTCTCGTAGTTGACCCCATCCCCCAGGAAGATCGTGTCATCCGTGGCCGTGGTGAAGCGGATACGCTCCACCCCATCCGTGGTGATCCCGAGGATGCCTGCGCTGATCCGGTAGAGCCCTGTGTCAGAGTCCGCGGTGAAGGAGAAGACTGGGGCTCCCACGAGCCCACTGGTCCCTGCGAGGAACTCGTTCTGGACGAGCCCCCAGACAGCCGGCGAGTACCCGATAAGGAGTCCGAGCAGGAGACCCGCGAGGAGCTTCTTCACTTCTTCGGGGTCTCTTTCTTCGAGGCCGGCTGCTTCGTGGCTTCAGGCGGCATGATCGTGACCTTGGTGCCCTTGGGGAAGCCGTACTTCTCCCCATCCTCGATGGTGGCACCGGGAGGCAGCGGGGAGCCAGGCTTCATGTCTGTCCCCTTGCTCTCCAAGGTCCGCACCTTCTGGTCCACTTGGATGGCCCACTGCCACAGGGCCGCGTAGTTGTAATAGGCCGTGTAGCCCCGGAAGCCTCCGTAGGAGAGGCCCACGCCGAGGGCTCCGATGAGGAGAGGCTTGCCGTACTCCTTCACTGTCCCTTTCCAGTCCATGTCACGCTCCTTGAGCGAGGTTAGAGGTTAGCGTAGGCAATCCGTGCGCTCAGCCGCAGTCTTGGCCGCGTTCACGCACGAGGTCCGTTGAATCCGCTGCACGTCCTTCTGCCCCTGAACCATTTCCTTGACTGCATCGAGGAGGGCCTTGGTCTGCTCCGTGGTCTCGGTCGTGTGCCGCTCCACTGCAGTCTTCACTTCCGCCTGCACACTGGGAATCCACCCAGCCTGCTGGCCTAGGAAGAAGGCCATGATCGCGGCAGGGAGGCCGATGAAGGAGACGAGCTTGGCCCAGCCAGGAAGCCCATTCGTGGGGTCGATCATTACTCGTCCACCACCCGACGCCGGAGCTTGGGGAGCACAGGAGCAGGATGCTCAGGCTCTCGAAGCCCGAGACCCTTGACGCGCTGCTCGATACGCCGGTCATCGCCCTCGGGAAGTCGTCGCCCTGGAAGGGAGACCTGAGTCGGCTTCGGGATTGAGATGCCCTCGACCGCCTTGGGAGGCTTGGAGGGATGTTCGGGCTTATCTCGGTGAGAGGGCTTGTGAGCCATCTTAGTTCACCGCGCGTGCCACTTCGAGCCAGCCTGTGCCATTGAACACGAGCGTCATGGTGTCTTCCGCGGACGAGGTAAACGCGGCACTGAGGCTGAGCTGGTTCGCACCCACTGGAGGGGCCGTATCCGTCAAGGTGCACGAGGCATCCACGAAGATCAGGGTGAGACGCTGCCCTTCGAGGCCGCCCGTGATCGTGGCGATGGTATTGCCACCTGCGTCACAGTCTACCGTGTGGACATCTGTGGTCACGGCAATCGTGGTCACGCCCCCGGCGAGCGCAGCCGGAGCCAAGTTCTCGTTGCTCGTGCGGAAGAGGTAGGCCACTCGCCAACGAATTGCCGAAGTCCCGAGATCGTTGGTGTTGTCAACAGGCCCACGAATACCTGTCGAGACGAACGAAGCCGCCTGAGAACTCCCCGCATAGATGCGAACATCCCCCGCGAGCATGTAGATGGCATCGGCTATATCCCCGACCCCGCGCTCTAAGAGGAGGTCTCGGAGCACACCCGTACCCGCCGTCTCAGTCCCGAAGCGGAAGATGTTCGCAGTCACGGCCCATGAGAATCGAGCGTACTCATCGTTGGCCCCAGAGTCACTATTGTAGATGTTGAACTCTTGGGCCGTGACTCCGTTGCGAAGACCCAGGACGTTCGCCGCATCCCGCCCCAAGATGACATCTTGAGCGGCTCCCAGCACGACACGTCCGGCATCCCCGAGGAAAAGATCATTCCACTCAGCCGCAGTCGTCCCGAGATCAATCGTGCCAGTCGGCGCGAGGGCCGTATTCGAAATACTCACCCGAAGCGTAGAGTCCGTCGAGAACCCGATGGCATTGGCTCCCGAGGCGAACATTCCGGTGTCGCTGTCACCCGAGGAGGTAAAGGTCGGAGTGCCTGCAGTTCCCGTTGGCCCTCGAAAAGGGACCGTAGAGACGACATCGACCCCATCAATATTAACACGAAGGACTCCCGCCGAGGCAATCCCAACCCCTGTTCCACCAGCCTCGAAGTATATCCCAGTGCTTCCATCAGTCGTGAATGAGTGGGACGGCGCGAGAGCGGTCCCGCCCGGAGCCAGGTAGGGCAGTGTGCTCGTGACGAACGTGGCACTCACCGTGAGTCGCTGGACCCCTGCGGTCGAGAGTGAGACTTCGTTGGCCGCGGAGAGGAACAGGCCATTGTCGGTATTCCCAGCAGATGAGAAGGACACCGCTGGCGCACCTGCCGTACCATCTGGTCCGCGCCACGGGACTGTCACCACGAGGTCCGTGGCATCAATGGAGAGGCGCTGGACTCCCGCCGTGGAGATGTTGACCTCTTCATCAGCCGCACTGAAGATACCCGTGTTCTCATCCCCGAGCCAGGAGTAGCAAGGAGTCCCCGCGGCATCGGGACCGATGCACGCGAAGGTCGGAGCGATCCCCCCGCCGCCCGCGTTATGGACGACGGTCGCGCCGACGAAAAAAGCCCACCCGAGCAGCAGCCCGATTGCGAGACCTGCGATGAGACGTTTCATCTTACCGCACCCCGTAGTACGAAACTGACACGGCGGCTGAGGTGCCGGTGTCTCGGATCATGCGGAAGCGGGCCATGGTCTGGGGGCTACAGATCGTGATGGACTCCGCGGCGTTCACGAGCATCCCCACATCGACGGTGGGATCGACCCCGTTCACCTGGTAGCGAATCGCCGCGGTCTCAACCACGAGCACGGCGATGATCGCCCCTTCAGGGATCGTCAGGCCCACTGCGGCATCAGCGACCGTGATGGTCTGGAAGCCCGCCGTGAGCACGATAGGGGCGAGCTTGGCATCCACCCCAGAGCAGTCCTGAGGCCCACCCGGATTGGGCCACAGAAAGAGGCTTACGAGTAGAATACTCGTGAGTAGACTCTTGAGCCTCATTAGAAGCTCACTCCCTTGAGCGCTTCCCCGAGTTCGGAGCTGTTCATGCCCTCGATGGGCTTGCTCAGGTTGATCTGACGAGGCGACCCGGCTCCCACGGCAGCCGCGCGAGACGCTTCGGCTTCCTTCTCGACTCGTGAGGTGTCCCGGCCCTTCTGGAGGGTCTCGTAGAGTTCCCCGCCTCGGAGCCAGTTCCAGGCATCCTTGCGGTTGACCACGTTGCCCTTCTTGAGCTGGGTCTGCACCACGTCCTCGATCTTGTCCCGGTACGTCATGGCCTCGGCGTTCTTGCCATCCATGTAGAACATCATCGCATCCTGAGCCTGGGCGGCCTGGGCCACGGCATCCCCCGCGGCACGGATGGTCGGCTCCAGCACGGGCCGGAGCATCTCTGCGAAGGCGGGGTTGACGGTCCCGCGCTGGGTCTCCGCCAACGCGGCTGCTTCCTGCGCGGTCTTGGCCTCCGTGGCCTGCTTGCCCAGGTCCGTGAGACCCGCTTTGATGGCCTCGGCCACCTGGGACATGATCGCGGTGGTGTCCACTGCGACTGCCGGGGTGACGACCGGGGTGACTACCGGGGCGACGACTGCGGCTCCTGCTTCCTCTGCCATGATGACTCCTCCTTGTAAGAGTGTAGGTTACTTCTTGCCCTTTGGGGGCTTCGTGGCCGCCTGAGCGGGCTTGGTCTTCGTGTACCCGTATCCATGCTTACCTGGCATGACTATTTCTCCTTGATCGACTCGTGATACCGCTTCATCTCTTCCGTGGTCACGTTCCGGCCTGCCTCCAGCGCATTCTCGATGTCCTTGAGGGACCGCGCAGCCTTGGCGGGCAAGGGCTCACTGGCCTGGGCCGGCTTCTTCATCGCAGGCTCCCCAATCCCAATGGTCTGTCCCTTGATGACCGGGTTGCCCGCCTGGTCCCACCCCGTGACATGCTCCTTCTTATGCGCCACTTGAGCCCTCCTTGGCTGTGATAGGAGTCCGCACTCGATACCCTTGATACCCTCGCGGGACCGGCACACTCCGCTGGTCCCGAGCTTCTTGTCGAACCGCCTCCATAGTCTGGAAGACCTGCTGGAGGTTCAAGAGTTCAGAGATCAGTTGCATCTTGCCCTGAGCTTGCCACAATTCCCGTTCCGAGGTCGCCCGCGTCAAGTCAGCGAGTACGGTCTCCCTCATCTCCCTAAGATACTCGTTCAACTCCACCCATGTCAAGATGGTACTGGTGCCGCTGTCCATTAGGCTCCTCCAGCCTGGGGGCCTGGTTTCGGGCGAGCGGTGGGGCCACCACCCTGCGCCTGCATCATCATCTGCATCATCTGGGCTCGTTGCTGAATCTCTTCGGGAGTCATCCGGGTAATGATGTTGGCGAGACGGCGCTCCCCGATGATGTCCTTCCACAAGACCCGAGTGGCCGTGGCCCAGTCGATCTTCCAGCCCTCCTGCGCGATGGTGTCCCCCATGCGCATGAGATTCTGCATGAACAGCATGGCTTGCTGGGCATCCGCCTGCTTGTCTTGGAACCGCTTGGACCCCGCCCACTTGAAGTGGTAGCCCCCGAAGACCTCGTTCATGGACAGGACGATGGGCTTGAAGTCTTCGGCCCCTGGGATCGCCAGAATCTGATCCTCTGAGGTGAAGGCCACCGTGAGGTCGTACAAGTCCTGGATGGTCGGGGTCAGGACATCCTCCTCAATCGAGGTGGCGATGTCCACGAGGTCCGCGCCTGCCATGCTCATCAACTGGCTCACGGCCTGACTGCCCCGCGGCATCCCGCGAGGAGTCTGCCCCTGCATGAGCGGGGAGGGGCCTGCGCCTTCCATGTAGGCGAGGGTGAAGGAGAGGGCTCGGAGGGAACTCTGGCTCGTATCCGGCACCTGGAGCATCTGGACTCCTGCCGGATCGCCATACCACTTGCGTCGGTAGCCGAAGATATAGGTGTCGGCCCGCTTCACACGGGCCGGGTCCAGAATGACCGGAGGCCCACTCGACACGGCGCGGGCTTCCTCACCTTGGTTGAACTGGTCATTCAGGAGGACTTGAAGGCTCTCAATGTCCTGCCCCATGCCAGGAGTGTAGTGCTCACTGGGAAGCTCGCGGGCGACACTCAGGCGGTACGGGGGTCGAGGGTAGCGATTGAACTGAAGGCGCGTAAAGATAGGGCCTTCCTTGATGTTCCAGACCAGCCAGCCCATGAGCCAGCGCCCCTGTGCTCCCTTGAAGTAGAGTTCCGAGAGCTGGACGAAGTGCTGCTTGGCGAGGTTCTTCTTGTCAGTCTCACCCCCTGCAAAGAAGGCTTTGGGCTCCGTCATCCCCACCCGGTCGAGGCGCTGGGTCAGGCTCTCCGGCCACACCGGGTCTTGCAGGTCGTCCTGGTTGATGGGGGTGATGTCAGGGTTCGCGGCGACAGCTTCCTGGTACTCCTGGAACGGGATCACGACATCCTCGAAGGCGATGACCGAATCCTCGATATTGCTCGCGGTCTCCGGCCAGATGTAGAAGGCGAAGGGGTCCACGGCCCGCGAGGTGGGCCAGATTTGCCGGATCGAGCCCTCGACCTTCCCCATCTTCATCTTCGGGAAGTCATAGAGGCGGATGGTGTTCTTGACGATACACCGAGCGTAGAGGAGGTAGGTGCGAACGAGCTGCTTGACCACCCGACGAATCTTGATGTGATCCGTGAGGAGCCAGTCCATGTAGCGGTGAGTCGGGACCAGCCCGGCGTCTGAGGTATCATCCATCTCACTGCCGGGGAAGATGTTGTAGAACTCTGCGTGGGGCATGAGCTGCTCCATCACGCGGGTCACGGTCTTCTCGATGGTGCGCCGGAAGGCGGGGATGAAGTGCTTGAACTCGGATTCGTAGTAGGAGTAGGTCTGGACCCCGATCCAGGCCGCGTGCGCTTTCAGGTTCTCTTCATCCACTGCCTGCCGCCGACCACGGATTTCCGCGATGACGGATTTGAACTTCACCGCCAGTTCCTTGCGGTCGATCTCTTTCTCGGTGACAGTCTCAGCCACAGCCTCACGCTCCTCGATGTTGCATCATCTTCTGCATGGCTCGTTGCCAGGGGTCACGATTCTTGCCTCCGTACATGCGTCGGGGATCGGTCTTCTCCAAGGCTTCCATTAGTTTAGGGTCAATCAGCTCGAAACGCAAGTAGTGTTCTGCGGCGTAGCGGGAGGCATCCATGTAGTCATCGTAGAAGCCATCCTTCATGGGGTCGTCTTTACTCGGCTTCCCTGCCACCTCGCGCTTCAGATGATACCCACCTTGGTAGCCCTCGATACTGTACCGGCACCGGCGATGGATCAGGAAGCGGCTCTCTCCACACGGACATTGAGGCAGGCGCAGGAAGTCACGGATCATCCGCAGTCCCGGCTCAACTTCGCACTTCTTATAGAGAAAGTTGAGGTCGTAGGGGGCTTGAGCGAGGACCAGGATCGGGCCTGGGCCAGTATCCGAGACCTTGGCCCCAGCCACATCTCCCACATCCTCGATCATCATCTTGTCGAACCCTGGATAGGCCGCGGTCGTGAACTCAATGAGCTTCTCGTACAGGGGCACGGCCTCGATCATGCGCCCATCGAAGTCGGCCAGGTGGGTCCAGTGGATGTTGGTCTTCTGGCAGCGCCAGAACTGGTGGAAGGTCACGGCGGGGTGTCGGAACCCGAAGTCCCAGGCTCGCACCAGGGGGACATGAGGGCGAATCTCAGGGATGCCGACGTGTCGGTGGTGCTCGAAGGTGGTGTAGACGGGCGGGCCATCGGGAACGTACCCGTAGTCGCCCTCGACCAGGCGAGCAATCTCAGCCTGGGTGAGCCCCGTGAGGAGGTCGGCCAGATAGCCCGGCGGGTTGTGAGGGTTCGCACGAGTGGAGACCTTCATATACTTGAACTTGACCAACTCCATGCGATCCCCGACATCGACGCTCATCTCCCACTCCCGCGGCTCCTCCCCGAAGACCTCGTGCAGCCAGTGGTTGTGGTGCGGGGGGTTCGAGAGCAGGATGCCGCGGTGGTAGCCCTCTGCCGCGGAGAGGCGGAGACGGCCTTGGAGCTTCTTGAAGACCTCTTTCTGTACCTCGAAGGCTTCGTCGATGAGGAACCACCCGTACTCAGGGCCGATGAACCGTCCCAGGTTGCGAGCCTCGCGGAAGAAGATTTCAGATTTGTTGTGGGGAAGGATGATGCGATGATACCACCCGTCTCGGTTCTCTCGACCCCGCCACTTGATGCCGCCCCGCGCGAGCGTTTCCATAAACACGCGCTGGGTCGAGTCGTGGAGCTTGGGATAGGAGTCGCGGACCACCACCCCACGATTGCCAGGGATGGTCAGGCTCAGCAGCACGCCGAGCGCACACGCGGGCAGGGTCTTGGCGGCTCCGTACCCGCCCTGGAGGTAGATGTATTTTGCGCCAGAGTTGAGTAACTCCTCCTGGTGGGGCAAGAGATGGGTGTGCCGTTTATACTTGGGGCACTCCCGGTCCTTGCAGGTGGGGAAGAGTTCAGATACCTGCATACCCAGGCCACTGGGGGCGCTTGGTGCCCCGGAGCACACGTGCGAGGTCGTACTTCGCAAACTCGATTGGGACTGTGATCTTCACATCGAGGAGCGTGCGAAGGATCATTCCTCGCGGGATGCTGGTCTTGTCTCGCATGTCCCCGTCCGCGAAGACTTCCATGACCAACGTTGCCCTATCGCTGGTGTCTTCCGCGACGAAGCCGACCGTGACGGTCGGGACCGGGATTGGGAGCGGATGAGTTTCGTCCGGGTTTTTCGAGGCATCAATCCACAGTACGGCGCAGATGCGCGGGAGTTTCTTCCACTTGGTCTTCACCGCCGGGGGCGTGCGCTTTGGCATAGTAGGTTTCCTTTGGGTGGTAGCCTTCCACAGTGGGGGGCTCCTCTTTCTCTTCGATTTTCTTGCTCGCCACGGTCAAGAACAAGCGTACCAGGTCTTCATCTTGGGGCTCCACGACTTTGCCACTCTTGAGCGAGGCTCGCCCACCCTCGACCAGTTCCTTCACCAACCGGCGTGCTTCCTTGATGGTCTGGTCGTCCACTAGGGGGCCTGCACAGGAGTCGGAGGGGGAGTGAGCCAGTCGAGGGATTGGGACGTATCAAACTGCGTCCCAGTCGGATACTGACCATAGAGGACTCCTCCACCAAGAGGGGTCAACCATCCACCATTCGACCAGTACGATGCCTCGCTCGTCACGAAGGACGGAGCTGGAGCTGGCGCAGGAGCAGGAGTCGCTCCAAAGTTGGTGGTCTGGGTCGGGGCTGGCTCATTGAAGGATGTGGGGATACCGGCCACTGTGGGCTCTCCAGGCCGAGATGGGGCGCGCGTCGGTTGCCCGCGCAGGGTCTCGTCATCATCCCAGAGTTTGGCGACTCGATCCGCCTGTCCCGCGTCAGGGCCACGCATCGCGCTCCGAATCTGGTTCATGTAGTCCCCACTGAAGAAGTCTGCCGCTCCCATCGCAGCCTTCGCTCCCGTGACGACATGCTTCCCCATTCCCGGCACGAACTCCCCCGCCACATCGAGGCCCAGATCGAGCCCCTTTCGAGCCATGCTCGTCGGCTCCTTGTCGAAGGCCAGCTCCCCTTTCTTCGCCATGGACCCGAACCCGCCGAAGAGCGCGCCGAAGAGTGGGCCGAGGAGAAAGGCGAGGGGATTTGCGATCCCTGCCACCTTCGCCCCACCCTGAAGGATTTGCCGGAGTATCCCACCGTAATCATCGGCGGGACGATCTGTGAGGAGGGGGCCTGCGAAGGGGATCCCGGCCACTGCGCCCTGCCCCGCTCCGCCCCAGAAGCCCTGCTTGTGGCGTGACGTAGCTCGTTGCATGGATTTCCCACGAGTGACTTCGCGCTCCAGATCAGGGTCAGAACTCGGGATGTTGGGCATTAGGGCCACTCCCAGAACTCGGGGGGCTTTGACGTAGGAATGCTGCCCCCATACGAGGCTCGCTCACCACTGCGGTAGGACTGGAAATCGGGCTCGGCTCTGCGACCAGCTCCTCCGGGGGGAGCCTTGAGCCAGTCCCAGACCCCCTTGGCTGCCAGGCCCCCGAGCTTCCCCGCCAGTGCCCCTGTTTCCGGCATCGACTTGCCAGCCGCACGAGGATCAGCCGGAGTCGGGAGGGCCTGCCCGCCTCCACCCATTGGCGCGACCGTCTGCGGGTTCATGCCGACCTTGGCGAGGAGATTCTTGATGAAGTCCTCGATATTGAAGCCTCCCCCTGCATCCCCGGCAGGAAATCCCTCAAACATCATGTGGCTCACCCCCCTCGAGAGGCTAGTATCTCATGTCTCGTGAGCCGACTCAAGTTACTGGTCCCGAAGCCGCTCCCACGCATGGCGGAAGGCATTCAGTTGGTCCAAGTATTTGCGAAGGTTGTTGGCATCAGGCTCACTCAAGCAGATATCTGGGGGACAGGACTTGAAGGTCAGTGCAGGAGCCTCGGGCAAGGGGAGCGCGGTCGGAATCACATTGACCGAGACGCAGGCCATCATGAGGATCGCCACTAAGACGATCAGAGTGCCCAGGACCACCCAGTCCCAGGGTCTCATGGCTTGGGCCTGAGCGTGCGGGCGGTCTCGTTGAGCTTGTCCACCAACGCCTGTCCTGTGAGTTCGGGCTCCCGCGCAATTCGAGCGTAGGTGGCCTTGAGGCGCTCGGCTTCCACCTGCTGCTGCGCCTGCTTGCGGGCCAGGGCGAGTTTCCATCGGTTGAGGATGGCGGTATCGCTCCAGAAGCCGGCGACCCAGCGCAGGATCGCCACGACGCCGACCAGGAGAGAGAGCCACATCTTAGCCCCCTAGATAGGCAATGGCTTGTTTAAGCACAAACCTATCTTCTCGTGCAAGGCCAAGTAGGCTGTTACATAGACCACACAAGAGTCCCCGGATGGCTCCGGTTGTATGATGATGGTCTACTCCAAGTTGACGCCTTGGACTAGGTCTTCCACAAATCGCGCACACACCGCCTTGGGCCTTGAGCAATTCTGCGTATTGCATCGCTGTGACCCCATACCGCCTTTTTCTATTACTGTTCTGTGCGATGGTAGCAGATTGAATTGGGTGTTTCCGACTCCATTCCGCAACCCCGATCCGCGCGCATACCTTACAGTGCCGCCAAGCAGTCCGACCCACAACTGCTATGTCGTGACCCTGTACGCAGTGAGTCTTCCTTCGAACGCCAGGATTGCCTCTAGGCACTGATTCCGACTTTCGTTACCAATCGAAGGACCAGGTTGATGACCGCCAGAATGCCGATCTGGTGCTCCGCGTCGATCACGAATCCAGTCCCGAAGGACTGGACCAAGAGGGCCGCGAACGCAATCGCGTTCACCCAGAGGGTCTTACTCGTATACCAGGGCTTGTTATCCATTGAGAGTCGCCTCCTTTCTTGGTGAGGGGCTCAGGTATTGGCACGGCGTCTGATGCTGGGCGGGATCGAATCGCTCGACGCGCTCAACCATGAGGCTCCCATTCTGGATGGACCCAACATAGAGCCAATCCGAGGAGCCTGTGCCCGGCCAGTAGACCCAGACAAATCGCTCCGGCGTCATCCAGCCGCACCAGTCGCCGGGGGCTCCGATCTTCGTCACGAGCACCTCGCCACAGCGCATCATGAGAAAGGGAAAATCCGTCAGCTCGGACACATGCACGAAGGGGAATGCCGGGGCCTGGACGGGAACCGGGATAGGGATGACCCCATCGCGCTGCTCAGAACGCGCAGGGAAGGCGACTTGCACCATGGCCAGGATCGCCGCGATGAGGACGATGAGGGCGATGAGTCCTGTTGAGGCGCGACGTGAGTCGATCATGCGCTTCCTCCTTTGAGTAGGGTGCAGTAGTTATTGTGCTGGGTGGAGTTGTAGGGGACCGGGCCGGCCTCGACACTCAAGCGGTCGCCATCGTGGGAGCCCACGAAGACCATTTCCATGTACCCCAGACTGATATCCCCCTTGTAGGCCACCCAGCGCGGAGGCTCGAAGGAACCCACGAGCACCCAGGTCTCCCCATTCGTGCGCTCGATGAACCAAAACACCACCTGAATCTCCCCATTCCCGCAGGCTCCCATGCGAGTCTCGACTTTGATTCCCGGTTCAGAGAGAATTCCCCCAGGCTGGTCTCGATCCACACCCCCGGCCCACATGGTCCAGGGGAAGGTGAGGGCCGCGGCGAGAAGCAGGGTGCCTAACATAGTGATTCCTACCTTACCAAGGGCGAGGGGCTCCTGTCAACTAGGGGATTGTGATTGAGGTACAGGCTGTCTTCCCGACCGTGGGACTTGGAGCTGGGGTGTTATCTCTCGCTTTGTTGCAGGCGACTTGACTCTCATATGGTCCATAGACCATCTTGTCCCGAATCGTGATGTGCGGGGCGGGGGCAGAGAAGGCTGTGACCGTATAGAAGATGAAATACCACCAGACCATGCCTTCTACTATGCGGGGGGGGGGGGCCGTGTCAAGTAGGTGTGGCAGGGAGGCACCCGGCCCTGATCCCGAGCCGGATGCCCACGCCCCGCCGGGTGGCTAGCCTACGAGCTGACCCTTTTGAGGTCTCGCGCCCGTGCCACAAGCGTGCCACAGGGGGTTCCCAGGTGTCAATTGTTCGATCCTGACGAACTTGCACCACTTTTCTCCTAACAGAGTAGTGGATATCGGCCAGAATCCCCTGAATCGCCTACTCAGACCGCCCCCTGCGTGGGAAACGAGGTGGAATCGACGCACACACGGGCTTATGCCCAGCATGGCCCCAGCCTCATGAGCGGGAGGGGTCCCCAACGACCCGAGTTCACCCCGAGCCCCTGCCCGCACCCTGTTTAAACGAGGTTGTGAACGTGATCACGAGCACATGGCACGCGGGTTGCATGTCCCAGGGCGTGCCAATGTGGCCACCGGTGGGGAGGAGTGCCATTATGGCCCACGCGCGCGGTGTGATGATCACATGATCATCACTTGATCATCACGAGATCATCACCTGAGGACACGAGTGTTGGCGTGGGGATTGCATACGCTCTAGGGTATGTCACGGTGGCTCACGCGCTGGCTCAGCGGGGTGGATACACGAGGGGCTTGTGAATACGCGCACTTGTGTCACGTGTCACGAATAGGGACACTTGTGTACGCCCATTCTGTCAACGGGCGAACACTGTCAACTGGGAGCACACGGGAAATCAGGCACTTAGACGTGGCAGCGGGCTTGCATAGGTAGGATGGCATGAGACAGCTAGGGGACGAGCGGAGCGGAGAAGAGCAACTGAGGCAGCATCCAGTCTGCCCGCTCTGTTACGGGGTTAAGGATGATGGGCTCGTGGCGTGCTGGGGGTGCTACCGAGCGCATGGGCTCAGGAACGGCAACCCGCGGGCAGAGGCGAGAATCCGAGCCTTCCGCGAGCGTCTTGAAGAGGTGAATGCCGGATGAATGCCGTGATCGCCGGCCACGCTATCGCCTACGCTCCAGGGTACGCGACCCCAGCCCCAGTGAATGGGCATCGCGTCACGGGGTTGACACGAGAAGCGTACATCGCTCAGGTTCGGACGCTCGCCGTGTCCCGCTTGTCCACCTCAGAGCATCGGGAGAAGCTCGGACAGGCAAAGCTGGTGTATGGGGCTGGGACCGGCGCATATCGTGGCATTTGCTACTACGACGCTTGGAAGAATGGGTCAACGTATTCCTTTATAGAGATAGCCGCAACGGGTGAAGAGTCGGCCTTGCAGCTAGCTGGGACGACGGTACACGAGCTAGGTCATGCCCTAGCGTGGCTGGAACAAAAGGGGATCAACGTCGGGCACGGTGGGGATTGGAAGGCAGCTTGCGGCCGGCTCGGACTGACGACTCGGAGCGGTAGCGGACAAGCCTACGAGGTAGCAGACTTTGAGCCTACCTTGTGGTCCGCTATCGCTGAACTCGGCGAGCCGGATGATGGCGCACCTAACTTCACGGACATGGGTGGTCCTTCGTGGCTCACGGGGATGATTGCAAGGACGGCTCGCCCTTGCCCGATGGGAAAGGGGAGTCGCGGTGGGAAATTTGGGCCAGGGACCGGCTCACGTCTTCGCCTATGGGAATGCGCGTGTCCGGTCAAGGTGCGCGTCGCCTCAGATACGTTTGAGGCAACCTGCAAGCGTTGTGGCACGGACTTTGCTAGGGTAGAGGTGGAGGTGCAATCATGACCCTCAAAGGTAACGGCGCGCCAGAGGGGATATCGTATGGTAGAGGTTCCAGCATGACTCAGACACGGTTACGCTTTTACATCGGGGAGCTTGACTGGCAGGGTCAGCCAGTCCCGGCTATTTGCTTTGACGAAGTAGAGAGGTATCTCGGCACTCACTACCCTGGATTTACCCTCTATCATACCGAGGGGTTTTGGCAAGGCTCACGAGAATCGTCTCGTGTGTATGAAGTGCTCACACTGGGCGGACCGGACCCTGCCATCGTCTCGGAATACTTCGCGCAAGTATGCGGGCAACGGGCTGGGCTCGTCACGATAGAAACCGTGGAGGTAATCACATGCACAACCTAATTGGAATCCAGCGCGCGAACGACGAGCAAGTGCGGAAGGAATTTAGGGACGCAATCGAGAATCGAGACTTTCCCCTTGCTCGCCGTATCCAGCTTGCGCACCTTGACCTTAACCTCGCGTCGAATATCCCGTGGTGGGAGGTGGGCGACCATGCCCGCTGACGTGTACCTCGTGACTCGTTTAAACGGTCCCACGGTGTGCAACCAGTGCCACAAGGAACTGAACCCCGTCGCGGCACTCGTGGCAATGGGCAGGGATGGGCTTATGATCTGCCCGCAGTGCGTTCGGAAGAACCACAAGCAGACGGTCCGAGGCATGGCATGACCCGCTTTGACCTATACGGAGCGTTGTGGCTGCTCTGCTCACGCTACCATAGTGGGCGAGGAAGTCGAGGATATCGAATCCTGTCACGCCTCACCCTCGCTGGCTACTCTCCTGGGCTGAGCCTACAATCCCATCGCTTCGAATCTACGACTCAGCGCGATATGTACCGTCAGCTATGGCGCACTTACCACAAGGGGCTTTAATGGAGTACCTAATCGCGCAAGGCTTGACGTTTCAGTTTATAGACGAGACCACGGTCCTCATGCACCTCTGCTACCAATTCGGAGAGACGGTGATTCGATGCGGTATGGCCTTCGTGGAACCTCAAACGGATGCGTTTCCCTTATTTCGTGGCTGGGCTATCTAATGAGACAAGGGCAGGAGGCTAGCCAAATGAACAATCAGACCATGGTAGACAAGGCGGCAGCACTTAGGAGAGCCGGACATCGGCATGTATACAAGGCGGACTCTTGCATCATCTGTGACCGCGTGTTAGGCAGAGACCCAGAGAACCCAGAATGACTCAATTTGGAACCTTGCATTCTGACGGGACCATATCTAGCATTCGCTCTATATCCCAATCGGACATTCGGAAGTGTCCCCACGTCATTCTAGTCGCGGACCATTACCGCGATGATGGCACGTGCTATTGCAACGACAAAACGCGCGTTGAAATGCGTGAGTGGGGATACAAGTGGAGCAAGGGACAATGGCGTTAGCGATGAGACACAAGGACAAGCTCGCGGCTATGACTGGGAGCAAGCTCCCAAAACAGACGTGTATCCAGTGCGCCAAGCCCTACCGCCCGCTGTCAGTGACCTCGCATACGTGCTCAGGCAAGTGCGCCAGTGAGTATCTGACAGCGAGAGAACAGCAACGCCAAAGGGGGGAGAGGGGACAATGAAGTATGACCTCGTGGGAAACATCATGGACTTTGAGACAGGCAATCTAGACGAGGATGGTATCTGCACCCTCTTTCAGTACCTCGTGGATACCGGGCTCGCCTGGACGCTTCAGGGCTCCTATGGCCGTATGGCTAAGGCGCTGCTTGACGAGGGCAGGATTCTCCCGGCGAGGAGGTAGGTCATATGAGACGGGGCATCAAGCGTTGTTTTTGGTGTGAGACCAAGCGTTGTTTTTGGTGCGGCATCAAGGTGCACACCGAAGAAACTTGTCTTGAGCGCCCGATGGGGTTCGGGCGCGCGAAAGATTACGAAAAGCCCGTGCCTAAGCGAACACGACGACTCCGGGCTCGCGTGGGCAAGGTGCTGGCGTGATTACTGGATCGGCCGTCAGCTACCGCGTTTACACAAGGACATGGTGGCGCTATGGGCCATTGGGAGTGCGTGAGCCCGGAGTCGGCCGATCCACCACCATCGCTCGTGGCTGTACCTATGATGAGGCTCGGACCATTGCCAAGCGATACAACGCTACTCACAAGCCTGGGCGTCTCAGCCGCAAAGCAGAATTTACTACAGAGTAGAGGAGGTTTCAACCGGTGGATACTCTTTTCGTGGTCTCTGGAATTGGTGGGCTCATGATCGGCATCGTAATTGGGATCGGAGCGAACCTCAAGGTGGTATGGGCTCGGACCCATCGGCACTGGACAGATTCCAAGGACCGCCGCCGATGCGAGTGGTACTATTTCCCTTCGAACAAGTGCAAAGGTGCCGTCCATATACTGGACGAGGGGAAACACGGGTTCCGGGGATAATCCCCCGAAGAACGGGGCTCGCCCGTTTAAACATGGAGGGAACATGAAGAAGTGGATTGCGGTGGTGACGGTGGTGGTCGTGATCGGGCTGATGCCGGCGGTCGCGCTGGCCCATCATGGCACGGGTTCCCACGACGACGGCGACGGAAGTGGCGGTGCCGGCGGGATCACGAACACGAACACGGCGACGGGCGGTGCCGGCGGGAGTGGCACCGGCAGCAACTCAGGGATCAACTACGGGACGCAGAACACCGGCAATATCAACTCCAACTCCGCGACGGGCGGTGCTGGTGGATCAGCCACTCAAGGGCAGAAGCAGAAGCAGGGTCAGGCTCAGGGTCAAGGTCAGTCTCAGTCGTCCAAGCAGAACACGAGCGTAGATGCCTCTCAGGATTCTCCCCGCCAGGCCCCTCCGGCCTTTGCGCCTAACCTCGTGGCAGCGCCTGAGACGTGCATGGGCTCCACGGCCATCGGGGCCAGCACCCCGTTTGGTGGGGTGGCAATCGGTACGACTTACAAGTCGGACGACTGCGAGCTGAGGATGTTCGCGCGTTCCCTCTCGGCTCTCGGCCAGAATGAAGCAGCACTGGCCTTGCTCGCCCAGAATCCAAAGGTCGCGGCGGCATTGCGTACCGTGGGGGCGAAGCTCTCATGGTTGCAGGAGGACAGTCCCACGGCGGCGGTGGTGGCAGTGACCCCCCCGAGTCGGGTGCTGCAAAGCCCGTAACTCGATGAACTGGCGTGGAGTAGTATTGGGACTCGTGGCCCTCGGGGTCTCACTGCTACTCCGCGCTCTTCCACTCTAGGAGGAGGTTTAAACATGATCGACGCAGTGAAGAAAATTGAGACTGAGCGGCGGTATCTCGAAAGGGAAATCCTCTCATTCTCGAAGCGGCTCGGCAACTTGTGGAAGCTGGAGAGAACTCTTTCCCGGATCGCGGCCTTGCCCGCTAGTGAGGATGTCGAGACGGCTCAGCTTTACAATGAGCGCATTGACCTGAACCTCAAGGAGCCAGCCTCATTCCTCCCTCGGCAGATTGTCCGGGAGTTTGGGGTCAAACTCACCAAGCGAGCATCCTACACGAACTTGGACCTCGTGGTCGAAGGAGAGATTGATGGAATCCTGCTCGTCATCGGGCGCTACAAGCCTGAGACCTGTACCGTGACTTACGAGGATGTCGAGATGCCCGCGCAGACCGTCAGGAAGGCGAAGATCACTTGCACCCCAAGCGAGATCACCCCAGAGACCCCCGAGACAGAGACGACGGAGGAGACCGTTTAAACATGGAAAGTGTGATCGCGTTCCTTGTGACGCTGTTCTTCTTCTACCTCCTGAGTGGAGGCAAGCGGTGACGAAGGTTCAATACGCAAAGAAGCTACGGTGCAGAGTCCATGCTCGTTATCAAGGGTTAAGAGTGCCACGGGTGAAGTGCGAAGAGTGCATCGCTGTCTTCAATTACAGACGCGCCGCTGGCATTCGGGGTAAGCGGTGAGGTTCCGTCGCCATCCCAACACGGTCAAGTTTGCGTGTCCCGACTGCGGGGCTCGCGGTACCGCGGCAATCTACCCGCCAATAGACCAGCGCCGTGACTACCCCGGCGAGCCTATGGAAATCGCTGACCTGACTGGATGCCAGCATGTTCTCCTCGCCTGGGAGGATGGGGGGAAGGCGTTCGACAAGCTCTACGATGTAATCTACGAGCAAGCTGCAGAGGATGCCGAGGCAGCTCGGGAGCGGTATTATGAGCAGAAGGGGGATTTGAAACGTGACGAAGGTTAAATACCTCGTGATTGACACGGAAACCCTCTCTGGTTTGCTAAGGAGTCGTTGAAATGTCGTCACGCGAAAATGAACGTGCTCAGAATTGGATCATCGCCTTCTTCATGGTGTTCGTCGTGCTGGCCTTCAGTCTGATCGTCGCGCTCGTGGTTGGCAAATGAGCGCCCTCCTCCTCCTGCTCCTGCTCACCATGCCCTATTACTCAAGTTGGGATCAGGCGATTCGGGACTACATCGACCAGGAGCTATTACTGGCATGTCGGGGTGGGAATGTGGAGGCGTGTGGGACGCTGTACCCGCTTCACCCTGACTTTCAGGGTGTCAAGACGAGGGAGCCACGCTCAGTGCCCCCGAGGGCCGAACCATGATCACCATGCCCAATGCACCCGATGTAAGGTGCCCCGCCTGTTTGCACCCTCTTGATGATTGTGGGTGCCAGCAGTGAAGAAGTGGCTGCTCGCCGCGTGGTTCGGGTTCATTACCTACATATTGGGAGTCCTGCTATTGGGAGTCCTGCTATGACCCTCGAAGAGATACGCGCCTTCCTCGTGGCTCACCACTTCGAGGAGGATGTGGTCCAGGACGTGCTGGTGGGGCTCCTGGAAACTGGGGATGACCTGAACCATACCCCGATGTGGTTTAAACAGCGAGCGATCTGGTGCCGCAATTCCCAGTGGCGCAGAGAGCCTCCCGTTGGAGAGGTGCCGCTGAGCCTGGCGAGTCAGATTCCTGGCCCTGACCGTGTGTTACTGGGCAAAGAGGCCCTGGACAAGGAAGCGCGGCGGGTGTGGAAGACCAAGAAGTGGCGGTACAACTTCGGGTTCGGGGTGGATTACAAGCTCATCAAGGGAATCCCACCAGAGGAGACCAAGCTCAATGATCACTGAGTGGTATTTCCTATTCAGTATCCTCGTAATGGACCCGTCCCAACCGGATGGGTTCCTGACCACGCGCTACAGTGTCTCCGCCCCGTCCCTGGGTGGGTGTGAGGCTAAGAAGGAGGAGGTCTACCGGAAGTACCAGCGAGACCCCATCATGGGTGGGGCGCTCGTGGTGACAGGGTGCCAGCCGCGGCGAGTGCCATGATTCCAGCCCGACCCCCACCCCCTGAGAGCCCCGTCACGCCTGCAGGACTGGTCTTAACCCGAATCCAGTGGGAGAAGACCTACCAAGAGGCGGAAGAGGCCCTGACTCAGCTCAGCGGCATCCTGGCAGCCTGCCATGCCTCCTGCCTACGCCTGGAAGCCCTCAAGCAGGCTCGCCAAGCCCAATGAATGGGGTGAGGGGGTGGAATCGAACCACCGTTGCGTCAGGCCCGTGTCCTTGCCTATTGGACGACCCCCACTCAGCGGTAGCAGCGCGCTGACCTTGGGTCACTGCAATCGGTCTTTACATATTATGGGGGTCTCGCTCTGCAGTGGTTGCAGTGGTGTCTCGTCAGGGAGCCTAGACAGGTAGGTCCAGACACTACGCTCACTAAATCCAAGTTGTTGAGAAATAAGGCGTACCTTGTCAGTTTTCGACATCCCGATTGGACACTGGACATAGACGCTCATCACTGCAGTTGCTTTTTGGGCTGTATAGAGGGCCAATTGCGTGCCATTCTGACTAAGCTGCAAAGTATGGGGTGGTTCCTCGGAGCTGACCTGACTTTTGGAGTGCCAAAGTCTCAAGAGCCCGGGGACATGACCCCCCGCCGGGGTGAGGTGGAGCCCCACTTGGCAATCATTGAGCCACGCCATATGTCCCGAGAATGCTTCATCAGGATCACTCGTATCTTCGGGGTTTCCGCTGGACTTTTTATCATGGTGGACCACCATGACCGCGGCAGACGGGAAGAGGGTGAGCAAGATTGCGTAGATGCGGGAGGGGAGCGAGGCATCCTTCTCGTCTCCAGAGTAGAGCTTGCGCAAGGTGTTCAGGATGACGAAAGTAGGTTGGACCTCCGCATAGAGCTTCTTGAAGTAGTCCTGGGTGGCAGCCTGCATCAGGTTCCTCACCCCTGGGAACTCAATAAAGAAGTCTGCCGGCGGGGAGTCGATCAGAGCCAGGCGCGTTTGCACCAAGGCCGGGGCAGTGTCCAAGTCGCAGTAGAGCACTCGTCCTTGTGTCACCGGATAGAGCCCCAAGAAAGGTTCCCCCGCGGCGACACAGCGCCCCATCTCCCATGTGAGGGGACTCTTGCCAACTCGGGTCTTCCCATAGAGGAATGTGATGCCGCCCAGGGGGACATAGGGCTGGATCGCAAACTGGATCGGACTAAAGGGTTGGGCAAGGAAGTCAGGGAGACGCGGACTCATAGTGTCAGCACGGCACCCTCGGGCGCAGCCATCACCCTATAGACGCGCAGAGGGTTCTTTCCATTCGTGAATGAGAGCGGGCGGCCCAACGTCTATAGGGTGGATCACATGGCCGACAACCCGTTCGACCCAACTCCTTCGCGGGCTCTTCAGATGGCCCGCGAGTTCCCTACTGGAGCCAACCGGAGCGATGCCGCTAACAAGCTCGACTATGAGGGCTACCTCTCTCCCTTAGTGATCCAGCGGTTCGGGCGCTACATGTATGAGCATCAGTATGAGGGAGCCCGGACCTCTGACAATTGGCAGAAGGGTATCCCAATCACGGAATACCTCAAGTCTCTGTTGCGGCATGTCCTCGACCTCTGGCTCTGGCACCGCGGCTATGGTGATGCGGCAACCGAGACCAAGGAAGAGGCGTTGTGCGCGATCCTCTTCAATACACAAGGATACTTGTACGAGCTGCTCAAGGAGAAGACCAAGCTGCTCGAGGAGAAGACCAAATGACCAAGAACGCGAAGTGGCTCAAGGCGCGGCGTCAAGCCAAGCTCAACCAAGCCTTCCTGGAGGGGAAGGTGCGAGGGTACGCTGAGCGTGACCCTCAGATCGTCAGGCTCCAATCTCAACTCAAGGACTTGCAAGCTCGACAGGATGACACACGGCGAGAGGCCATCGACGCGATGGCCCACGCGCTCAAGGCGATGGCCGACGTGCTGGTTCCCAATCGAGTTTAAACGTGGATGGACTCCCCTACTACTTCACTCAAGCCTGGTGGCTCGATCTCGCCACCGCCTGCAATCGTCGCCTTCCTCGCGCCTGCCCCCGATGTAAGCAACGGGCCATCTACGAATACATCACCACTCCCCGAGAAGGGAGAGCCATCATCCTCCGGTGTTTCAACTGTGGAGAGAACGCCCACATCATCTGCCAAGCGAGCGGCGCACCCTTTGTCGCGCCAGTCCGAGGTCAGACGATGGCTGACGTGTCCTATGTTTTGGAAGCTGTCTCAAAAATGGGTGCCTCGGGCCGAGCGGTGGACCCCACATCGAGTAGTCGGCTCCTCGATCCACAAGGCCATCGAGCTGTGGTTGCGTCGGGATTACCTCGGAGAATCCATCTCCCAGGAGCCCCTCGACGGCGCACGACGTATCCTCGTTGAAGGCTTTGCCAAGCATGAGCAAGACACCTGGGACTTCACGGCGCTCACCACGCTCGTCGGGAAGGGGTACCGAGCCCTCCAGGCAGCGATCGAGGAGCGTTTTGGTGAGCGAACGAGAGTTCTTGCGGTGGAGAAAGCGTTCAGTGGCACATCTCGAGTTGTGGACTGCATTGTGGAGGAATCTGGGCTTATTGGGGTCATCGACTGGAAGAGCGCCATCAATCTCGACTGGGCCACCTACGGGGGCGAGAAGCAGAAAGAAGTCCTCCACTCGTACCAGCTCCTCGATTACTCGTGGCACGTCCAAGAGTGGCTCAAGCGCCCGGTGTCCTGGGCGGCGCACGGGCTCGTGATCATGGGACCGCGGCTGCTGGTCAAGTGGCTGCCAGTCCAACTCACCGAGGCGCGTTTAAACCAATGGCACCAGGATGCCCTCTTGATCCAGGCGCAGATGGACGGGGAGCCGTGGCGCGACTACACGGCCTGCACCGACCGGCACCTCTTCTACGGGCAAGAGTGCCCCTACATTCCTGCGTGCCATCTTTTGGAAGGGAATGAAAGTGCCTACTCAGGCGTCTATAGATTACGGGAGGCGGGAGATGACTTCTAAGGTAGACGAGCCAGGACTCCAGCAGACTCTAGTGAGCCGGAGGCCCCGACCCCCGCGTCGTAAGAAGGTCACGTCTCTGCGCGCTGTGCTTCAGAACCTCAAGCGTGATCTCCGCGTATGGTGGAAACGATGATGTGGCGTTGGAGACAGCGCATCCAGGATACTCAAATCCCGCTCCAGACCTTTGAGCCATTGGCAAAGAAATGGGACACCTGTGCTGTGGGGGAGGCTCAGGAGAAGAATCCTGACTTAGGCAGGAGGGTGGAACTCGACGACTTGGGTATCGACTTCTGGAAGGCGGTGCGGGACGGCCAGCGATCTACGGCGGGGAGACTTCTCACTGCCATTCAGCGGCGAGTTCGTTCTCTATTGAGACGCCGATGAAAAAGTCAACGGTCGCTCGCCTAGAGGCACTGGACTTGCACGCGCTCTTCTACCCGAAGAAGCCTCTCAAGGGGATCACGGTTGGGCTCTACTTGGGCCGCGCCCTCAAGATCAAGAGGGGGATTCTCATTTTCCTGCCTTCGGCCAGCGTCTTGAGCGAGCTGGACTGGAAGCCCAAGCAGTGAGCTACGCCCTCCCCGCAGACTTGAAGGCCGCTCAGATCGTCTCCGCTCGGCGTCTGCTCCTGATGGGGCCGCCCAACACCTTCAAGACCTCTGCCGTCGTGCAGACATGGCCGCGTCCCTTGCACGTCCTGGTCTACCCTGGCGAAAAAGGGGATGCCACGATCCCACGCAATGTCGAGGGGGTCCACCCCTATGTCTGGACCGACGACCCTGTGAGCAAGACCTCCTCCTCACTGATCGTGGCCCAGGTCGAGGCACTGACGTGGAAGATTCTCGGAGGGGAGTACGGGGAGATTACCTCCTTCTGTGGGGATGGCATTCACAAGTATTACGACTTCATCCTCGACAGCATCACCGGGGGAGCCTTCTTTAAGGGGGAGGAGTTCGAGCCGCGTCTCTACGGGCGCGCCCACGAGCACTTCAAGTATTACGTCAATCGAATCAACAGCTCTCCCGTCCCCTATGCGAGCTTCACCTGCTGGGATGGGCGAGAGATGGATGAGGCGGGGCAGAAGGCCGGCCCCTCCCATATCTACCCCGACCTGCCTGGGAAAATGGCGAAGCGGATCATGGGGGAGTTCAGTGTCGTCATCTACTCCATTGCCGACTACGCCATGCGCCAGCCGAACAAGCCCGTGCCGGCGTACTGGCAACTCCTGCCCGAGGGGAAGGTGTGGGGAGCCGCGGTGAAGGCTCCCTACGAGGTGGTGATGAAGCTGCCCACGAAGATTCCCCAGTCGCTTGTGGTCTTGGAAGACACCCTGGCAAAGGCGTATGCCCAATGTGCACCAAGCTCTGCCCCCTCTGCTTAGGATGGATGCACCCCGAGGGGATGCAATGGCTGTGTGGGACGATGACATGCCCCAGCAGGAGTACGACTTGGATCGCCACGCTGAAGAGGTGGGCGCTCGCATGGTGTCGAGGGTTCCATGCCCGGTCTGTGGCGAACTCATGAGAGTCGATGATCCGACGGACTACCACGAAGAAGGCGCGCATCATTCTGGTAGTGAGTATGAAGAGGGTGGGGAGAGCGGATGAGAGTCTATGTTGTTTCCCCGAGATGGCCCGACGATATCAAGGAGGTACGAGCCTTTAGCACCCTAGCCGCAGCTCATAATGACTGTCGGCCCAGCGGAGTCTGGTCCGGACGGACGTACATCTCCGTAGAGGTCCAAGAACCCTGCCCGATGTGTGGGCAGAATATGTCTCAGTCTACGAGACAGAAAGGAGAGTAATCACATGGCAGAGGAACTGACACTTGACCAGCTCCAAGGAATCACCACGGACCCCGAGGCCGAAACACGAGTCGCCCAGGCCCTCGGGATTCCCGCCGGGACGTACAACTCGGTGCCCGAAGTGATGCTGACGGTGCGCATCGCGCCCGATGATGCCCAGCATCCAGGCCGGAAGTCGGCCCACTACTTCGGCTTCTTCAAGGGCGTAGGGGTCAAAGAGGAAGGCATCGAGACCCCGATGGAGCCCCAGCCGCAGGGCAAGGCCGGCTTCGATGTGTCCTGGGAGTACCAGGATCGCGTGGACTTCACCACCAAGGAAGTGCTCGCGGGCAAGCCTGACAACCAGAGCAAACTGTGGCATCAGGCGTGCAAGGTCTATCGCCAGGTCAACGGCCTGGACAAGCGGGAAGTGGTGGAAATCCCCGACGTGCTGACGTTCATCCAGAAGTTCGCCATCTCCGTCCGGTTCATCTACCTCGAAGGGCGAGACGAGCCCCTCGCGGTGGCAATCGGGAAGGTCAAGGAAGGATAAGAAGTGCTGCCCAAGCCCCGTGAATGCCAAAATTGCCCTGCATACGGGGATGGGCAGGGCTTCGTCCCTGACGAGATCAAGCCCCAGGCCAAGGTGGTCGTCTATATGCAGGGGCCAGGTGAGGATGAAGAGGCTGGCCGGCGTTATCTTGGCAACAACCAGTACGAATCCCACCCCTATGCTCCTGCCATTGGTCGGATGGGTCGCATGATGGAGCGGGTCTTCCTCCCCCTCGCCGGTTTAAACCGGGAGGACATCTCGCTCGCCAACACCCTCCGATGCCGCTGGAACCACAAGAACATACTCCCCTCGGTCCATCGCAAGGAACTCCAGCAGGCGGTGGCCCACTGTACCCAGATGCACTGGCGGGTGCCCGAGGGGGCCAAGATCATCGTGGCAATGGGGGAATACGCCTTCTATGCCACAACGGGACTGCTGCATGACTTCTCGGGATGGCGCGGGTACATGCTGCGATATCAGCCTCCTGGAGTCTCGCGCATCCCCATGACCGACATCTGGAAACCGGAGCCGCGTGACCTCCCAGTGTACGTGACGCACCATTTGGCCTATCTCTGGAAGGAGCCCGAGGCGGAGCTGCCGGCCAAGCGGGACTGGAACAAGCTCGCCTCGATCCTCGATGGGACGTGGCCTGAGACCCTCAAGCTCTCTGAGATCAATCCGCACCTGGACCTCTGGCCCAGTGACTCCGCGTTCGACACCGAGTACGAGCCCGACTCCAAGCGCCTCGTGCGGTACAGCGTGGCGACTCGGGACCGCCAGGTCTGGGTGGTCGAGACCCCGGACCAGCGTATCCAGGCCACGATCCCTCCTGGTGCCACGATCATCATGCACAACGCACCGGCTGACCTTCCCTACCTCCCCGCGGACCTTGAGGGCGTGACCATTGAGGATACGATGTACGCCCACGCCGTCGTCTGGACTGGGAAGGTGGAGACCGATGAAGATAAGGGGAAGGGGGGCGGGGCGATGAGTCACAAGCTCAACTTCCTCGGGAGCATGTACGCGCGTTTAAACCGATGGAAGCACCTCATGCGGATTGCCCCGCGCCTCTACTCTGGGGCTGATGCGCTCGGGACCATGCAGGTCTGGTGTACGGGGATGCGCGGGGGTATCCTGGGGGAGCTGGAGCGTGACCCGCTCTCGAAGTGGGTGTACGAGAATCTCCAGAAGCCCCTGATCTGGATTATCTTGAAGAATAAGAAACGTGGGATCAGCTCAGATCAGGAGGCCGCGAAGCTCGCGCTCAAGGAAGTCAAGGCCATTCAAGACGCGGCGAGCCTCCGGGCTCAGGCGTACACGGGCTGGCCCATCAACATCAAGAGTCCCAAGCAGCTCGCCTTCTGGCTCTTTCAGGTCGAGCATCTGCGAGCAAAACGCCAGCCCTTCGCGGGCATTGGAGGATTGCGTGGGCAACGCTGAGCGGCTGGCGGAAATTGAACGGCGGCACGAGAAGGTGGAGGACGCCATCTTTGATGGGCCAGTGTGTCGAACGTGCCGTCACATAGACGGGGCCGCAGTCTCGTACCCGTGTGATGCTGCCATTGTTCTCGTGGAGATTCAGCGGCTGCAGAACCTTGGCACACCAGAATTATTGGATGAGAACCAAGCCTTGATGGAGGAGATTCGGCGGCTGCGAGAGGAGTTGGGAGAGTTTCAATTAGTGTCTGAACAGGACAAGCGAAACTTTGACAAGGTACTCGCCGCCCACCGGGCCGTGGTGGAGCGGTTGTCTCAGTTGCTCTACGAGGCTCGGAATCCGATGCTTCCAAATGGAGAGACATTGACTGTGGAAGAGATGTATGCAGCATGGCAGAAGGCCGGCGCCGTGGTGCGGGCGTTGGAAGCGGCAATCAACCGGATCGAGTGTCGTCACGAAACTCGTGGCCTTCTCCCATGTGCCGCGTGCTGCGAAGCCTTGTATGTGGCCCGGTCTGATCCAGCGGTGCAGGCGGCATTAGACGCCCTCGTGACGGCGCGGACGGAGAGGCAATGACCCATATCTGCCAGCCCGATAGAACGTGTGCGTGTCCCATCACGGCCCTCGAACCCAATGAGGCGTGTCCTCAGCACGGGTATCCGTGGCGTCTACAATGCAGAACATGCGGGAAGTTCACGGCGCGGCGGGAGGGGCGGGATGCCTAACTTATTCTGGTTACGTCAATGCCAATGTGGTCACTTTTACTTTGAGCACGATGAAATCTATAACTGCCTTAAATTGGGCTGCTCGTGCCGGAAATGGACTCATTGATGACGGAGCCGGCGCGGAGGGAGGGACGGGATGAGTGAGAATCGGACGTATGAAGAAGCGAAGGAAGCCCTGAACCGTCTCTACAGCGACACGTCTGTTTCTCGCGCTGTTACCCGCGAGCGTCTCGATGACCTGCGGGATGAGATAGATTTGCTGTTGGAGACGCTGGACGATGCCTAACCCCACCACGGCGGCGGAGTGGGCGGAGAAGTGCAACGGCGATTACCTCACAGGTATGCGTGTCGAAGGGAAGTCGAACGGACATCAGCGTCATGGTCTCTGCCCCTACTGCGCCGAGTCCTGCGCTCACCAGCAGGTGGCGGCGGCGCTGGAAGTCGCCAATCGCCATGCCGAGGCTGATGCTGATCAATTGGTATATCACGCTGTCGAGGCGTTCCGGGAGCGAACCATCAAGCAAGTTGAAGCGTACTTGGGGGTCATTTACGAGGCGGTACCCAGAGACGCCTTGAAGGGATATCTCATTGACGCGATCCGGGCGGTGAAGGAGACAGGATGAGTTACACGAAATGTCAGTGCCCCCACTGTCCTTGCTACAAGTTGGGAACGATGCTGCTGGTGTGGGAAGGATTTCAAATGATCTGGTATTTTATCCTCACCCTCACCTTCTCCGATGGAAGCCTGGATACCGCGCACTCTTTCATGTACCCCACCCTGGCCCGTTGCGAGTCGGCTCGTCAGGCGATGGTCCTGTCAATCAGCCAAGGTGAAGAGCGGAATGAGAGGGATGGGCGGATCACTGTGAGCCCGACCTGCACGAGGCCATGAAACCATTCACTACGGAACAAACAGTGTGGTGGAGTATCTCTTCTAAATCCCTTCCCCTGCTCGGGACTGGATGGCTGACGACTCAGCAAGTACCTCGTTGGAATGAAGGGGTCGCGCACTGGCCCATTATGTTTCAGACGCGCAAACGGGCGCGTGAGGAGAGCAAGGCCCTCGACGCTAAGCATCAGTGCCGTGGATGGAAGTTCCATGTCACTCGATTGGAAGTCACCTACCGTTACCGTGCCAGCTAAGCGCCACTCCGCCACGAGCATCAACCAGGACCGCCTCACCGAGCTGCGCGACTCCGGCTGCGACTCCGACCTCCTGCTCGCCCGCCTCGACTATGTGGAGCAGGATGGGATGCGGAAGATCATGCAGGAGATGGTGAAGTCACCACGGGTCTACCCCGAGATGCTCCCCACCCAAGCCTCGGGGCGCTGGTCCACCAAGAAGCCCGCCCTGGTGGGGGCCGTGCGCCAGTTCTGGAAGCGCCCCGTCATCCGCCCTAATCCTGGGGAGTGGTGGGTGGAGTGGGACTGGCAGGGAATCGAGGCCCGGATGTTCACGGGGTACACGGGGGATGAGGAGGATGTCACGCTGTTTAAACAAGGGAAAGATATCCACACCTTCACCTGTAGTAAGTACCTCTTCGGCTGGGCTCCTGATCTTGGCACGGACTGCGAACCATCTGTGTACTGCCTACCTACTGATTGGGAAGGCGCAAAGGATGAGCGCCGGGTCCGTGCCAAGAACTTCCGCTATGGGGTGCTCCAGTATGGGCTCGACGAGCGAGCGATCCTCGGGATGCCAGGGATCGAGAAGCTGGGCCTGAAGAGGTCGGAACTGCTCGACCGGGCCAAGCGATTTCTCCAAGCTCGCCCGAAGGCGCTGGCCTGGAAAGCCCTCATCATGGAGCAGTGTCAGACCGCGAAGATGGCTCGCACCTTCATGGGCCGGCGTCGGAGCCTCTTCGGGAAGCCCGATGATCGGGCCAAGCAGGGACTCGCGCACATGATCTCGGGCTCCGTGGCCGACCTCATGGACTGGTCGCTGATCGCCATAACTCGCCAATTTCCTACAAGTTCGCTGATCTTGAACAAGCACGACGGGGCGATCATGGCCTTCCCTGACAACTTGGCATGTGAACCAACTCAGGCCGCAGTACGTCTTATAGTAGAGAAGGAATGGGAAGTGGGCCAAGGGATCACGATGTCAT
>ERZ1292637.172-Hain-H14-01um-R3-172-length-43358-cov-10_pt1 | contig 43358 bp, 64 predicted proteins | sample MGYA00564405_ERZ1292637 | MGnify/ENA primary metagenome ERZ1292637 (study PRJEB36523, sample SAMEA6512645) | groundwater metagenome | collected 2019-01-09 | study: AquaDiva: Metagenomics assemblies of 32 groundwater samples | reverse complement strand
GGGGCCCCCCCCGGCCCCCCCCCCCGCCCCTCTCCCCCTCCCGGCCATCCCCCTCACCACGCCGGCCGGCCCGTTACCCCAAGGTAACAGTGTTACCCCTAGAGGTTACGCCGTCTGGGGGCCAAGTCGGGACCAAGACGACGCGGGATATTCCCGGGTGGCTTAGGTCCGAAAACGTTGATTCTGCGCGGGGATCAAGGGTGACATGGACAATTCCGCGCGGTACGCGTAAATTTCCTACGTATTTCGCTAGCGGACGTCAAAATCGAGGATTTTAGGCTTGGCATAGGGATTGCTAGTTATGATACCATGAAAGGACGGTGAAGTATGTTAGACCCCACTAGCTTTTGGATTGGTGGTGCTTTTGCCATGGCGATAGCCAGTACCATCTACTTGCTGCTGCCTAGAAAATGGAAAAATGGATTTTAGATACGAATTATCTAAAGGGTTTGCGGGAAAATGCAGATATAGAGATATACGGAGGATACGAAAATGACAAACGCTGAGAAGTTCGAATCCGCCTACGCATCCTTTGCGCCAAGACCAGATGATAACCAAGACGGCATCCCTTACTATGCTGCTTCTGCTGGCCTAAGAGCAGCATGGGGGTTGGAGTTCTACAACACGCAAAATCACGTGGTTCACCAAGCTGCGTGTTATTGCGCGAAATTAGAGAAGGGCGAACGGTACGCCATGGCGCTTTCGACCATTCAGGGCCTAGCCGAGCGCGCCTCTGCCCCACCCGGCCCATATCTAGAATGGGACCACTCTCTCCCCCCGCAAGAACCAACGGAAGGGGACGCAAGAGCAGAGTTTGTCCGACAGTTCAAGGAAAAATTCCCAGGGAAACGCTCGAATAGCAAGTTTGCCAACGAATACTGGGCCAAGTTAAAAGACAAGGCAATGGAGATCGTACGGGAAAAGTACGTGCTCTACAAGGCGAAATACGACAAGAAATCTGATGCCGTAGAGAAGAGAAATCAGATCAGACGAGACGAATGGCAAGAGAAGGCCGATAAGATATCGGCGTTCAAGTCTGCCGTGAACGCCATAGTGCAGGCCGGATAATGGAGGATACGCAAATGAAAACAGACCCTGTGCATCACAGTCCGGCGCGTCCCGATGACTTGAGGGAGATCTTGCGAGCAATCATCCGTGACTCCTATGCGTCAAGGCCGTGTTCGTACTGTGCCAGTGACCTTTTCGACGAAGATACCATCTGCCTACTGTGTGGACGGGAGAATACACGGGAGCTTTTGTGATGATGAAGCTGATGACCAAGGAACTGGAACGCCGGTTCGCCCAGCTCGGCAGCCAGGAGGACAAGGGCGACGATGCCATCGTCGTCTGCAAGTTCTTCACGCCCGATTCCGGGTGGACATGGTGGGCGACGGAGTACAGCGATGAGACCCGCGAGTTCTTCGGACTCGTCCAGGGATTCGAGGTCGAATTCGGCTACTTCGCGCTCGAAGAGCTGGAGACAAACACCGGTCCTCTGGGCCTGCACATCGAACGCGACCTCTACTGGAAGGAGCGGACGATTGGGGAAGTGCGTGCCTCGCTGGAGAGCGGGGTGCGCCCGTGACCCCTCGCGACCGCGTAGTCATCGTCGTCAGCGGCGGGGTGGTGCAGGATGTCATCTGCGACCGGCCGCATGACGTGATCCTGATCGACTACGACAACATCGAGCAGGGCGACGACTTCGGCCCTTATCCCCTGTCCGTCGACGTACGGATCTGGAAAATCTTGCAGAACTGCTAAATGGAATAGTGGGGAATGTATGAATGATCTTGAACATACCGAAACAATAGGCGTCTTGAAAGCTACGGGGAACATCGGCCTTAAAAAGGCAGTCGTCATTAGGCTTCGTCAAGAGAAACGGAGGGAGTACGGATTGATTGTCGGATGCATGTTAGGCCGAGAGAAGAATCCAGGACTCATCGAGGAAGTCATGCTGACCTTGGCCGCCTGGAAAGCGAAGACCTATGCCCCGGACATTGACCGAATCTTTTCGAAAGCCAAAATCCCGTTCACTAGACTCTGTGCGGCCTACGCTCTTCGAGACCTAGGCCATAACGTAGAAAAGCAGAATAGGCGAATCGGCGAGATACTGGGGGAAGACCCTAAAACAATCGCCAAGATCAACGAGATTATCCATAACCAAGAAGCTCTCTTGGACGAGAAAGGAGAAGACGACGATGATGAATGAACGCTGTGTAAAGGCTTAAGTGAGAGTTTGCAGGAACGAACAGAAGGAGGATTAAATGTATATCTCAGCGGATTTCAAGGGCCCCTTATCGGATGACCTGTCATGGGACGTGCGGGCGAAAAAGTACCCGCGAGAGCTGGACTATGCTGTTTTCCGCTTCAAGACCAAGGAGGGTGGAGACATAGCGCTGTTTACAACATCCGCTGAAGTCTTGGACGCTCTTGCGTTCGCCGCATCTAGCGCGTCCCAAGAACTCAGGATGATCAGAGAGGCCAGATTAAAAGAGGTGCAAAATGTTGCCAAAGGCGAGTGAATGCTCCGTGTGTTTTGAGCGTATTACCCCGAGAGAGACATTCTATGTTCCAGAGGCCGTCACGGGATCTAAGACGAAGCACTCGCCTTATTGTGCCAAATGCGTGCGCGAGGTTCTTTCAGATGCCATCTCGCTATGTCGTGACGATGACGTTCGGGAAGATACGAAAGTGGACGACGAGACCGACTGCCCAAGCGGATGGTCTCATCCGGGAAATACACACGACGATTGTAGGGAATGAACTATGACCATAGAGGAAGAGCGTGAAATCATGCGGCGACAGTACGTTGTTCCGTTGACCGCATATGAACGGTGCGATGATACGGACTATCCCGTGGACCACTTTGTAGAAGATAAGTCGAGCATCTCCCCCGGGCTCTTTTACGAGAGTGACCCTCCTGGGAGGTTTTCTTTGCGAATCTATCCAGAGAGGGACGGCGGGCGAAAGATTCGGGGTATGTTTCCCGCTACTCTCTCTAGCCCATTCCGCGCGTATACCTGGATAGAGGTCGACAAGAACGGGTTGTTCCAGCACGCAGAGTTTAGTACCTCGGGTTTATATCGGTACTTTCTTGGGGTGAGAAAATGAACGAAAAAGAACGCTATATCCGCGAAAGCGAGTGGGATTCCGACGATTCCTGGCGTTGGGAATGTCATGAATGCGGATATAAGGCCATGTACCGCAACGCCATAAAGGAGTTGCGGAACTGTGCTCTGTGCTTTGACTTAACGATATGTCCAGACTGTGATCACTGTGCAATATGTGGGTATAGGTCAGAGGTATTTTTAGAAGGGTAGGTGTCTCATGCAAAAGTGGAATGTAGAGTTGGTGTTCACAACGGATCTATTGGGCGGTTCTCCGAAGAACAAGGAAGTCTATGCTGCCTTTATTGGTAGCAAGATTGCTAAGCGTCAAAATCCCATCGACGGGGGTTTTGAGGCAGAAGTCCAGACGGTGCAGGAAGTTGAAGAAAAGGGCTGGACAGGATTCCACTCTGATGAACAAGGAATCTTCCTCTACGATTACCAAATCAAGGGGTTCTTGAAGGAAGCGGCCAACACCCTGAAGGAAGGGCTTAAAGAAAAGAATCTAAGAAGCAAAGTCGATAGCTATGTCTTCGTCGAGCAGCGGAAAATCAGAGTGAATCGATCCGCAACTAGCCTAGAGACGCTTCTTGAGCCAGACGGTATCTTAGAGCGTCCGCTACGGTGTATGACCATGCAAGGACCAAGGGTAAGTCTTCAGCGGTCTGACATGATTCGCGCTGGTAGGGCGATCAGCTTTACCATTCTCGCTCTTGACGTAACGCCCATGAAAGATCTTGACAGCATGCTCGTGCATATTCTAGATTACGGGGCGCTCAAGGGGTTGCTCCAGTGGCGCAATGGCGGATACGGGAGGTTTTCGTACACGATCAAAAAAGTACATGCTTAAACGCAATTGCCCAGCGCTGCTCCGTACCGTAACGGCTATGCGCGGCGTAGTCGAGTAGAGTAAAGTAATGGCAGCGGTATAGTGATGCCCAGTATTGCAACGGCTATGTCTGGCGGAGTGGAGTGAAGGCAAGGTTAGGTATCGTGTCGTAACGGCTGTGTTTGGCGGGGTGGAGCGTAGGCAATGCTAGGTATCGTGCCGTACCGGCAGTGTTTGGTAAAGTTATGGCAACGCGAAGTGCGGCAAAGCGGAGGCTTGGTGTGGTGAGGCGAGGGCAAAGTTGAGTATGGCGAAGTACTGCAATGGCATGGTGAAGTGAAGTACAGTGAAGCGGCGCAACGGCGATGCCTTGTTAATCGGCCTTAAGAAAAGTTGCGAGGTCAATAAGCCTAGACCCTAGTGATTGGTGGTAAACCGGGGCGAGATTATGGTGCATATAGATTCGCTGACAGATCCCGACAAGCTCCCATTGGCCGGATCTCTTGATAAAGATCCCTCCCCCGGATGCCCCGAAATACGAAGCGCTAGAGAATCGCATACTTCCTTCGCAATCAAGCTCTTGGATGCGACCATCCGTTACTGTCGGGCTCTCAAGGCCCATCTGATATCCAACAAGTATACACGGCTGATAAAGCAGTGGATTGATGATTGCAAGCTTGGCGGAGCCGTGATTCCCCTCGACGTACAAGAGCGCAAGGTCGAGCTCTCGATTTTCCTTGACAACAAGAGCATCTCTATTGTATACTCCTTGATCGACGCGAACACTATGAGCTTTTTCAGTAACATGGGCGCAAGTAAGGACAATCGTGGGAGTAATAAAAACCCCGCTACCGCTCCCGGTGCCTGCACCACCTTCATTATACGTCAAAACCCTGACGGTAACATCTACGATGCCGGCAACCTCCGGGTGGGCTATGCCTATGTCGCCAACGGGGTAAGGATTACGAAACTTCTGTTGTGGAGCGATGCAGCCGGCCATGAGAACCGCGAGAACTAAAAGATGCTTCATACGACACCTAAAATATCCTATTGTATTATACCAGAAATACGGGCATTTGACAAGCAATATTTAGTCCACGGGATGTTCCCGTGGCCCCCGAAAGGGGTTTACTGTTCTTTCTAATTTGGTCTGCGTTCTTGAGTTTCGAGGGCACCTACTTCTTCATTAAACCTCCCTAGTTACGGCTCCTTGTGGGTGCCCTCACCCCTTGGTCTTTCTCTCGAGTGGGACACCTGGGGCGACATCGGCCATAGCCGGATTATAAACGGCACGCCCGCTAGTCTGGGTGATCCGGACAGAGCCTTAAACGGGCCCCCGGTTGATGTTGTGGCTTAAACTGGCGTCCCACGCGAAAGGAGGATTGAGATATGGACTACAATAAGCTAATTGCCAGGGCACAAAAGCTCCTTGTGCCACTTGGCAAACGGGTGCTGAGTGTAGGATTAGCGGCTCCCCCGGAGGACGGCGTCTCCGTATGGTGGGGACGCGTAGGAAGGGGACAGGTCTTTGGAAGGGGACAGGTCTTTGCCTCTGGTGATACAGAGGAGAAGGTCATAGATGACCTTCGCGGACAGTTGGATTGCATCGAAAGGATGGGGCTACTGTGAAAAAGCAATGGACTGGTCCGCCAGAGTATGAATCTTGGCCTAGCGTAACAACGATACTAAAGCTAGCAGGAAAGGGGGAAGCCCTTGAAAATTGGAAAGCTAAAAAGATTGCTGCTGCTGGAGACGCTCAGGCTGCTAATAAGTATGCTAGCGCTGCAGGAGACCGTGGGACTTTCGTGGATGAGTGGATTAAAGCGACGCTTGAGGGCAGAGTTAATGCTCCTGTTCCTGACGACTGGGGAGGATACACTGAGGCGGCTAAGTCGTGGATTCAAGGGTGTAACGTCCGATCCGCGGGGCTGGACGTAAACGTATGGCACCTAGCGCACCGATATAGGGGGACGATTGACGCTGTCGTGACCCTCGGGGGTGAAGACAAAATCCTTGTGGACTTCAAGACAGTCGAAAAGGCCAGCAGTCTTCAATATAGGCCATATGACACACATTGTATGCAGGTGGCCGCATACACCAAGGCTTATGAGGAAGCTTTTGCGAAGAAGGTTGACTACGTTGGCATAGTCAGGTTTACGGGGGATGGGGAATACAAGATTGACATTTTCAGTGATGAGGAGCTTTTCCTTGCACAAAAGGCATTCCTTGGTATACTGGATTACTATAACTTTAGAGAGGGCTATAATGGCAAAAAGGAAGCGCCGGGGCCAGAAAGGACGCTATGACAAAGCATGGGGCTTGCGAGAAGAGACGGTGCGGATGCGAGAAATGCATAGAATAATATAGGAGGATAGGCTATGTCGCAAACAGGAACGGTTGAAGGGCTTGAACTAAAAGAGACAAACGGAGGCAAGCAGTATATCTCCGTTAGGATCAACGGGGAAACGGTCAATGTGTGGAAGACCAGCTTCGACGGCAAGCAAACCAAGGAGTGGGATCTTGTCTCTACGCTTCCAGGAGGGGCGAGGCTCTCTTACGACCTCTCCTACAATAAAGAGGGGAAATTCCCGCGTTTTAGGCACGTTGAAGTTGTGCAGAATGGGGCAACCGCCACTCAGGAAGCTCATACCAGGGCGGCGCCAGTCAGGGGATATGGGCCTGGCCCTGCGATTGGGGGAATCTTAAAAGAGGTTGCCGAGGACGCGAGAAAGGCCGGCAAAGAGGAAGACTTCCAGTGGAAGAGCGCTCAGCTTGTAAGGTATATTCAGCTTTACAGGCTTGGCGAAAGCGAATTCTCCAAAGAGCCCGAAACGCCCCCTGGTGAATAGTGGATGGGATAGCAGACTCTTCTCCGGCTCTTCCGTGCTCTCCAGAGGCAGAAGAGGCCATTATGGCTGCGTGCCTGCAATCTAGCGATGCGGCTAGAGAGGCCGCATCCTTGATCGACGAGTCTGTGTTTGTCGGCACGGTAAATAGGGATGCCTTCTTCTGTGTGTCCGCCCTTGTAAAGGCAGGAACCCCTGTTGACCCCGTGACATTCATCGAGCAGCTAAAGGTGAAGCAGTTAGGGATAGACTATCAGTACATCATCGACCACTACTGTATGGGCGCGCACCCCATAGAGCAATGGCATGTAGCCGAGTATGCTAAAACCCTGCTCACAAAGAAAGCCTTGCGGAATATTGCGGCAAAGTCATATTCTCTCTTCACCGAAGCGTGCAAGGCGCCAACCGTAGACCAATTGGTCCCCCTCTTGAGGGAGGTTTCTTTAGGCTTTGGAGCTTCCGCGAAAAAGTCTGCTATCGGCCTAAAGGAGCTAGGCGAGGCCACCATAAGAGACATGGACCTTATCTATGACAAGGGGGTCGAGCTAACATGGGGCCATGCCGGCCTGGATGAGGCCCTTGGGGGAATGAGAAGGGGGCAGACGTCCATCATCGGTGGAAGGACAAGTCAGGGCAAAACTAACCTTGCGCTGAATATTGTTCTGGATAATCTTCTTAAGGGCAAGAGGGTGCTGTATGTCGCCTTTGAGAATATCGAGCAGATCCCTCTTCGCCTTGCCGCTCTTCACTCTGGCCTACCTCTAAGCTATTTTCTCTTTCCCAAAAAGGGGGGTGAACAAATCTACCTTGCGGCAAAAGCGGCAATCGTGACGTTAACAGAAAAGGTCCAGGATCTTTTAGCCGTAAGCACGCCGATGCCTATCCAGAAAGTTCATGCCCGCCTGGACCTCTTCCCGGTGGATATAGTTGTCTGTGACTATGTTCAAAAAGCATCTATCGCCTTTAACGAAAGCGATAACCGGCATCAAGCTGTTAGCCGAACCTTCAGCGAGTGGTATGATGTAGCCTTACGCCATAGTTGCCATACGCTGGTCTTATCGCAGATTACTAGGGCGGTGGAAAAGCAGAAACGCCGTGAGCCGGTCATGGAGGAACTAAAGGAAAGCGGGGATCTTGAGGCCTTTGCGGACAACATCCTGCTTCTCTGGTGGAAATGGAGGGAGACCTTAAGCGGCGAGGATCAAAAAAATCATTACCGGATTATCGTGGCCAAAACGAAGCTTGGCGAACCACGAAGAATTGACTTGCATATTAATCCAGAAACGCTACAATTGTTCTCATGAACAAAATAGTACTGTTCGACATCGAGGCAAGCCATCTAAAGGCGGACTTCGGGCACATGTATTGCGTGGCGTACAAAGAACTAGGCGGGGGCAAACCGTCTGTTATTAGCGTGCGAGACTTTCCTCTCTTCAAAAAAGACAACACAAGCGACAAAGAAGTTGTGAAAGCGTTTCTGCGGGTGCTGCACTCGGCAAGTATGATTGTTGGGCATTATAGCAGGCGGTTCGATCTTCCGTTTGTCGTCACAAGGATGCTCGCCAATAAGATCGACGATTACGTTCCTAGGCTCCCACATGTTGATACGTGGGAGCTCGCCGTGAGAAACCTTGCGTTATCAAGTAACCGTCTTGCAAACATCTCCGAGTTCCTTGACATCTCAAAGAAGACTCCGCTTGAGAAGCGAGAGTGGCAGCGTGCCGCCGGAGGGCACGTAGCGTCAATAAAGTACATAGAACGTCATTGCGTACAGGACGTCATCGTGTTGGAGGAGACCTACAAGAAGTTAAGGTTCTTATCAAGGACTCACCCAAATGTATCGATCATGGAAAATGGTACTACGTCCGGCTGTCCGGTCTGCGGAAACGTCAAGCTCTGGAAAGACGGATGGTACTATGGTCGAGTTACTGCGTCTCAACGGTATATCTGTCCTGGCTGCAAAGCCTCCTCCATGGGGAAGCCTGCCCGACAGGTCGGGGAAGGGGTGCGCTAGAGTGACTCAATACGAGCGTGGATCAAACTTTGAGCGACGCGTTAAAAAGGAGATGGAGGCACGCGGGTTTTTCGTCGTTAGGGCTGCGGGCTCTCATGGCCCGGCGGATCTTGTGGCTATAGGCAACGATAAGATTATCCTCATAAGCTGCAAGCTGACTGGGAAAATGACAAGGAACGACCTTCACGGGCTGCTGGCGCTGAGGTGGACTCACAAAGACGTCGTTTTGAGAATGGCTTTTAAAGGTTTAAAGGGCAAGGTGGAGTTTGTGGATTACGAGTAATGGGAAAAGAAGGAAGAAAAGGCCAGAGGACGAGCCGCACAGGTGTAAAAAGTTTCCCAAGCTCAAGCGTCCCAAGGGACTCTCCCTCGCGGAGCTGCAAAAGTGGCGTGAGTGGCGTAAAGGTCAATATGAGTGGTGGCAAAGCGTTTTGGATCAGGAGGAAAGAGAAAAATGGGAAAGGTGACATTATTGTTGGGTTTCCTTGTGGCTATAAGTGGGTGTTCTGTTATAGATTCCCTAACGGGGGTCTATCACAATGACGATGGGACAATCTCCATAGACCCCAAGGGAGGGATTGTGGGGAAAGCCTCAAGTACCGCGAACGGATTTCCTGGGTGGGTAGGTCTCGCCGGGACCCTGCTTGGATTGGCCGGGACGGCGTATCAGCGAGTCAGATCTAAGCGTTACGCAGAGGGGCTTCGGAGCGTTGTCCAGGGGATCGACCTGGCCTTGGAGAAGGGGACAAAGATAGCTGTAAGCAAGGAAGAGCTGTATCACGCCTTACAAAAGAAGTTGTCTGAGGTTTGCCAAAACCCCGAGCTTGTTAGGGAATTGATAACGAAGGCGAAGTCTGATAGTAGGGTATAGAATGGACCCGTGTTGGCAAAAGGCCGATCGCGTAAAATGTGGCTTCCGTGATGGATGCGATAAACTCTTGAAGATTGATTTCGACGGCCTTCCCGAAGTATCAAATACCAAGTGGGGGTGGAGGTCGTCCCTCGGACGGTGGATGTGCCCGACACATAAGAAGTTAAAGGTCGCCCGCAAAAGATGGGATCTACTGGAGACAACAGGGTGTTAATGGCATCCGGCAAAATTGTAACTCCCGACTCCGGTGTCCCGGCTCTTTCGGATATTGCCCTTGCCCTGGGGAGGCAACCAAGGTTCGGTGGCCAGTGCAGGGAGCATTGGACGGTGTTACAGCATAGCCTTGTAGTTGCCGACCTAATAAAAGAGTACCCAATATCCTTTGACTCAGTGAGAGAAAGCGCCCTATTCCTAGGCGCCCTCCTGCACGATTCTCATGAGTATATCGGGGACATCCCACGGCCATTCAAGACAGCGGATATAAAAAAGCTGCAAGGAGAGCTAGATCGCCGACTATTAAAATATATAGGGTGGACCTTGGCTTGCTGGGAGTATCGCATAGACTCTAGCAAGATCTGCGATGTCGTCAAAGCAGCGGACTCTTTAGCCTGCGTCTATGAGGCTGCCATGGTAGGACCTGTTCATTATAGGAGAGTCAAAGAATGGCGTCTTTCAAAGGGCGAACTCTTCAAGGCTAACGCGGCTATCGAGTGGTATCGTGGAAAGCCGGATGACACGGCCCCTGGCGGGTTTCTCTATAAAACGTTCGTGACGCGGGTTTGCGGCGCACTTGAAGCACTAAGGATCGGTAAAAAATGGAGCATGCAGAGTACACATACTGGATAGTTGTCCGGGGTATGGTGCAGCTTCTAGAGATAGGGGCGATCATCGTCTTTTGTGTTCTCGTTATCTCGTTCGCCTCTATGATTGTAAGAAGGAAATAAGTGTACAATTTATCGGATAAGACCATTTTAATAACCGGGGGTACCGGCAGCCTTGCCAATGCCCTAATCCCAAGATTCCTTGCCCTTGGAGTACGAAGTGTTAGGTTGCTTTCTCGTGGGGAGCACGCACAGGAAGAGATGCATAGGCGGCTCATAGGGGTTGAGGACAGGCTAAGGTTCTTCATCGGGGACGTGCGCGATCAGGAACGTGTAATGACGGCGACCGTTGGCTGTGACGTTGTTATTCATGCCGCCGCTTTAAAGATCGTCCCGGCGTGCGCGTATAACCCTTGGGAAGCGGAGCTGACGAATATCCAGGGAACAAAGAATGTTTCGGCGGCGTGCTTCTTCAATCAGGTTGACCGAGCAGTCTTTATATCGACCGACAAGGCGGTTGAGCCGGTCACGCTGTACGGCTGTACGAAGGCTGCCGCCGAGAGCCTATGGCTCCACGCTAACAACATGAAGGGATGGAGAGATACGCTTTTCTCCGCCGTGAGGTATGGGAACGTCGTTGGATCTAAGGGCTCTGTCCTTCCCATGTTCCTAAAGCAGAGAAAAACCGGGAAGCTATCTGTGACGGATAAAAACATGACACGGTTCTGGCTCAGCATGAATGGCGCTGTCGATTGTGTGATTAGGGCAATTACGGATACGCGGGGTGGAGAGGTGTTTGTGAAGCAGGCTCCAACCATGTCCATCATGGCCTTAGTGGCCGCTATCGCCCCAGACTGTGAAGTTGTAGAGATTGGCAGACGCGCCCAAGAAAAAATCTCCGAAGTCCTGGTGACCTATGAGGAAGCCAGGCGCACGGCGGAAGACAAGGAAGGTGGCTATTATATCATCGAGCCAGAGGAGCCCATGTGGGGCAGGACGATCACAAATGATTATCCGTTAGTCCCTGAAGGCTTCAGGTATACTAGCCATAAGAATCCATGGCGCGTAAATCGGGAAGATTACATCGCAGATGCCCTAGAATACGAGAGGCTGCACCATGAATAAAACCTTTGTTATCGCCGAGGCTGGAAGCTGTCATGGCGGAGATCTTAATAAGGCCCTAAAGCTGATCGAGGTTGCCAAGAGATGTGGGGCGGACGCCTGTAAGTTCCAGTGGGTGTCGAGCGCCCACAGACTAGCTGAACGACGCAAGGCGTTTGAGTACGAGGATCAATACAAGTATATTGAGTTTCCAATACAATGGCACCAGATCTTATTCGACAAGTGTAGGGAGCAGGGAATAGAGTACATGTGTACTGTCTACCTTCCAGGGGATTTCGAGGTTATCGACAAGTATGTGCAAAGATTCAAGATATCCAGCTTTGAAGCCAAAGACTTTTGGTTTATGAGTCTCCTTTGGCCGATAGCGGGGGCGGGGGCGGGACGCGAGAGGAGGCAGGTCATTGTGAGCACGGGTATGTTTTCTGAGGCGGATCTGATCCGCCAAGGGGACATCTGGTATGATTACCTGTACTGCATTTCTTCCTACCCTACGCCACTGGGCGAACTTAACCTTGCAAACCTGCTTTCTGGGGGGTATCGTGGCTTATCAGACCATACAACCGCCACCGATGTTGGTGCGCTCGCCGTTGCCGCAGGAGCGGAAATCATAGAAAAACATTTCAGGCTTTTTGAAACCAATCAAAGCAATGCTGACTATGCGGTTGCCCTAGACCCGAATGAATTTCTTTGGTATGTTGACGGCATTCGACGGACAGAGATGATCCTGGGGGAGCCTGGCCGAAAGAGGCTTGAGTGTGAAGATGCTATGCGAAAGTATAGGAGGGTAACGGGTGAAAATGCCTAAAAAATGGCCGTTTTACTCCGAGGCGTGTATTAAGGAGGTTTCTGCCCTACTTAGGGAGGGGGGCTCCCTGTCCGCTTATCGGGCTAACAAGGATTGGGGCACAGGTCCGAAGGAGGGCTCGCAGGCATACCGGCTAGAGCGGGAGATAGAGAAGAAGTTTAATGTCAAACATGCGGTGGCCTGCAACAGCGGGACGGCGGCCCTATTCCTTGCCCTGAAGGCCATTGGGATTGAGGGGAAAGAGGTTATTACTAGCCCATATACGTTCTCGGCAACCCCGGCGGCCATCATCCATGCTGGTGGGACTCCGATCTTTGCGGATGTTGATCCCGATAACTTTTGCATTACTGCTGAAACGGTGAAGCCTTATGTCAACAAAAAAACGGCGGCGATCCTCCCCGTGCACCTGTTCGGATATTTCCAAGAGCTTACCGAACTTTTATCACTGGGCGTGCCCGTCGTGGAGGACGCATGCCAAGCAGTTGGGGCCGTACGAGGAAATGCTTATGCTGGCTGTGTTGGCGCAGCGGGCGCTTACTCGTTCAATGGAGGGAAAAACGTACCCGCTGGAGAAGGCGGCTGCCTTGCAACCAACGACAATGGCTTCGCCGGAGAGGCTCGGACACTGCTGAACCATGCGGAAAACTTTGGGGAATCTTACGTTGGCTATAATGGTAGAATCCAGGAGGTTGTCGCCTGCATCGCGAGGCATGGGCTAAAAGAGCTTGACAAGAGAAATGAGCACCGAAGAAGCCTGGTCTATGACTTTCGGGGGCGTACTGGCCGGCATGGGGCCTTAGTGGCCAACTACTCAAAGGGGCCAGAGCACGTTTTCTACGTTTTCCCGGAAGTGTTTAACGCGAGCTACTATGGGGTACATCGAGAAGGATTTTGCCACGACGCCAGACTCAGGGGGGTCGACGTCACCGGAGGGTACATTACTCCTCCCCTGCATCACTATCGCGCATTTAGAGGCTTCGCAAATCGACCGCTCCCAATAGTTGATTGGCTATCCTTTAATAGTCTTGTTTTGTTTAACGGGTTTACGCCGGGGGCGACTCCCAAGGACGTCAGGGGATGGGCTAAAACAACGTCTAACCTTTTTGATTCACGGATATGAGCGACTGGTGCGAGGATTGCAGGGAGCTGAAGGCCGGTAATGCCGCTCTTCTTGAGGTCTGCACGCGCTTTGGGGCGCTAGTTGGGAATCTGATGAGACTTGTTATTCTGACGTGCGAGACCGATGATAAGCTGATACGACGAATCGTTCAATACGAGGTTGAGAAGTCTTTGGCGGCTTTTCAGGGGGCCCAAAATGAAGGTGATCGGGATACTTCAGGCAAGGATGAACAGCACTAGGCTACCCGGCAAGGTCCTGATGGATCTTAACGGCGAGCCTGTGCTGTGGCAAGGCTACAAGAGGCTTCTAAAATGCGAGGAGCTATCACAGGTAGTTGTCAGCATTGGCGAAGAGAATCACGGGCCTATCGAGGAATTCTGCGAGTACAGGGGCATGGCCTATGAAATTGGCCCAGAAGCGGATCTCATAGAAAGACACTTTTCCGCAGCGTCGACCCGGGGTGCTGATGCTATTGTCAGGGTGACCGCCGATGAGCCGCTGATAGACCCTAGCCTTGTGGATAATTCCGTGAGGTTCTTTAAGGGCCATTGGCCACGCTACGAGTACGTCCACAACTGGGACCCAGAGTGTGAGCCCCATGGAAGAACCTGGCCGGACGGGATGGACCATGAAGTGATCTCTATGAGATTTCTTGGTGAGCTTAGCCTAACTAAGGAATGTCCACGAGAAGATTATAACACCTGGGTTATCAAGCGGAAAACGCACTATAAGACCTACTTTATGAGGCTGGTCGGAGGGAACTATGGCCAACACCGCTTAACTCTTGACACGCAAGAGGACCATGATAAACTTACGAGCGTGCTTAAAAAGGCTGGGAATGACTGTACGAACTGGAGGGCGTTTGTATGAGTTCTGAAAAGTGGATGGGCATCTCTACGGTATATGAGAGCGGGGAATTCCCTGTTTCGGCCGGAGTTAATATTATCTCTGGAATAGAAGAGACAAGGGTTATTTACACTGAAGGTTTCGCAAAACTTTACCCTGCCCGCCCAGGAACGGGAACGGGCTGTGGGAAAACGCCCTCAGAGCTAACTGTAACTGCGTACCCCCCAGGGCTAACTGCCGCCCGTATTGACGAGATGGGGAAGATTGTGTTTTTTAACCCGGATGATCCTGCGACGAAGGCTATCTCCGCCGAAGATATCGCAAAGTTAAACGCGGCCATCGACGGCGAGAAGAAGTGCGCCTGCCCGATAAATACTCTCTTTTTCGGCGGTTGTGTTTGCGGGGGGTTCCAGGCGGAGCAGGCGAGGAAGGAGAAGGCATTCGGAAAGAAGAGGAACGGGCTCGCTTTTATGTTATAACAACCTTTCGCTGTCCTTGTGCTTGCGACTTTTGTCTATTCATCAAAGATACAAATTATTTATCATGATCGCTGGTCGTGGGAGGGTGTCGAAATTACATTTAGAAGGGTCGACGAAGAGGCACTCTTAAAGCACAATGCATCCTTTGACGGTATAGACGAAATTGTCCTGCATCCAGACGGGCTAATTACCGGATGCTGGGATAGGAATCAAAAGGTTTTGGAGTTTGTTGAATGACGTTCATTAAAGGCGAGAAATGCGAGCTTCGGGTCCTTGAGGGCTCTGATCACGAAATTTCAGAATGGCAGTCCTGGGTGAACCGTGGGCTCACGACGAAGTACCTTTTTACAGGCTCTATCCCGATGAGGAAAATTGACATTGAAGCTAAGTGGGAGGAAGAGAGAAGGGCTGGAAGCGTGGAGTTCGGCATCTGGACGACTAATCTGAGATACGCTCCCCAGTATGGGGGTATGTCCGATAAGTTCATAGGGACTACTGGCCTCTATGCCCATAGGGATATTTATAGGCTGTGGGAATTCAGGATACTCATCTTCCATCCCGACTATATCGGTGCGGGCATTGGGACGGAGGCCACCGGGCTGGTGGTCGACTATGGGTTTAAGCGGCTTAACGCGCATCGGATATGGCTTGGGGTTAACGCTGAAAACCTTGGGGCCATAGAATGTTACAAAAAGTCTGGTTTTACTGAAGAAGGCAGACTGCGAAAGGAGATCTTCTACGACGGCCACTACGCCGACGCCGTAAGAATGGGGATATTGGAAGATGAGTGGAAATCTCGTAGTAAAGTTTAGATGGCAATGCTCAAAATGCACAAGCACGGATGTGTATATCCGATGCCATGCCGGTGAATGGGGGTGCTATTGTGGTGCCTGTAAGAGTGTGTTCCCAGGCACCGACGGAATCTTGTACACTTACCAAGCCTATGAGGAGATTGTGAAATGCCCGACCTGCGGATCGCCTATACCGGCGAAGGACCAGTCCATGCCAGATGCGAGGCCATCCTTCGTCAGCTTAAGGTAGAATATTCCCCGTTTGAGGGGGATATCCCCCCATGCGATCTTGCTCTCTCTGTCCACGCAAGGCGCCTGTTCACCGAGGCTGACCTAAAGATCCCCAGGATCGGTATCCTCAATCTCCACAATAGCTACCTCCCATGGAACCGTGGGGCGGATGCCTGCACCTGGGCTATAGTAGACAAGACGCCCCACGGAGTAACAGTACACTGGGTTGATAAGGGGATAGACACGGGGCCGATTTTTACTCAAGCGCCTCTAGAAATCCTTCCGGGCGAAACGGCAGACCAGCTTTATAAGCGCACGGCTGATTTAGAGGTTGACGCCTTTAGGGAGTGCGTTCAACTAATTAAGCAAGGTACGTTTGCTAGGGCGCCGCAGGGGACTAAGGGCTCTTTTCACAAAAAGGCCGACATCCACAGGCTCATAAATGCCTTGACAACCAGAGACTTAGAGGTAGTATGGCGGAAGAAGGGCTAGTAAGGTTCTTTGAAAACGAACTCGGCTGGGAGCGGGCTGGTCTTGAGGCCGTTATAGGGAAAAAGCTAACGAGAGGTGAGGAGGAGTGGATATGCTCGCGTATTTCAGAGAACCCGTCCCTTAACTATCAGTGGATATGGTGTGAGAAGCATGGGGCGAGACCCCTGGGGGAAAGCTAATGAGAAAGATCAAGGAAATATATTTTCGCTGCTTTTTCTGTGGTGACGAGAGCAAAGATAGGGATGATATTGAGCTTTGCGAAAAGGGGCACAGGGATTTTAATAGGTGTTCCCGGCGGGCACCGAGGAAGGGCAAAGGGTCATTAAGGAAGAAAAAATGACATTACCATATGAGGCGTGCCGTTCATTGAAGTGGGCTCAGGAGTTTCTAGGCAGGCTTATTTTCCCAAGTGTCATGCCTGGAATCCCGAAGAAGGTAAGAGAAGAGGCTCGCCGCATTCTGCATCACTACCCATTCGAGTGCGAGATCAATCGGCTGTACGGCGAAGAAGCTACCTCGGAGGGCTGGGAAAGAAAGGCATTTAGCAAGAGGGGAAAATGCACAAAGCGGTCATAGTCGGCGCCGGCCGAATCGGGGCCGGGTATAACTGGCCGAAGACACCCTTTGTGTACACCCATGCGGACACCTACCTTGCCCTTAAAGATCGGGTGGAGCTTGTTGGGTTTGTAGAGACCGATAACGATAGGCTCATGGCGGTGGCGAAGAAGTACGGGCTTGAGTCGGGCGGGGGCCTTGAGGCTATGCTAGACCGTCTACAGCCGGATATCATCTCTGTCTGTACACCCCCGGATGTGCGAGGCCGCGAGGAAATCCTGGCTAAACTCTATGCCACCAAGTGCGTCAAGGGGATCTGGCTGGAAAAGCCATCGAGCATAAAGAGATTTTCTCTCTCCTTGGCCAAGCCGGTCCAGGTAAACTACATCCGTCGTTTTGAGCAGTTTCACGTTTACGTGAAAGAGCTACTTTCAGCATTTGTTGAAAGTGACGTAATCTCTTTCAACGTAGCCGCTAAAAAAGACATACACACTGTATGCCACTTTACAGACCTGGCAAGATTCTGGGGAATCCCGAAGCATAGGCTTTCTTACGTGAACACACTTGGCCTGGATTACCTTGTTACTGAGTATGACCTTCTCCTAAAAACGGAGCGGTTCAAGTTCGCCGCTGGCGGGGAATTTATTTGTCACTTTATGCTGCCGGAGGCTTCTAAGAGCACCCCTGCGTGGACTGACCAAAGGTGGAATCCCACTTTCATGGAGGCCGCTCTTTCTAATTTACTGGACACCGTTGAAGGTAAAGCGGAGTTGACTAGCCCACTAAGCTCTGCTATGAAAAGCGAAGAATGGGCCAACGAAATATTAAAGGAGGCGGGTTATGCCTAAAGGGCCGTCCGCTGTTTTCCACATTGGCCGCCCGGACACCGAGGAGCCGCATAGGTCTTTACAGAACCTCAAGAAATTCCATACAGACTTCCCTGAGACTGACGTTATCTTTATTCTATGGAATCAAGAAGACGCGGATAAGCTCGGAGAGTTCCTTGAGGGTCCGCACGAGAGCACCTATCACTGGAAGGATGACCCCCATCTAATGTCGTTCCTTCTTGACAGGCTGCCGAGTCTGGTAGGGGCTGAAATTGTAAGCCCGCTTTGGTACAAATGTCCCTCTGGACATCTCACGGCCAGGAATGCCGCCAGGCTTCTCATCGAAAAGTGCGGAACATGCGGTGAGGCTGTTGTTCCCCAGCAGCTGTACGAGGACGAGAAGAAGAAGTTTTGCGAAGTATTCCTGAAGGCCATACGGTTGGCGAACTTTGATACACGTTCCGGGGAGTGGTTGAACGATCAAGTCAGCCCGATGAGAAACCTGCTTCTGAATATGCGATATGCCTTTACGGATATCCAAGCTAGAGACGTGAGGGAGGATAGAAGGGAAAACAAAGAGAAGATTAAGCCGGTTGTTATCTGCGGTGCGGGGCCATCCCTTGAGGATGCTCTACCCTATCTCAAGAGACTTCAAGGGTCTCACGAAATCATTTGCGTCGGTAGATCGTTCTCTCTTTTGAGGACAAATGATATCAAAGTTGATTACGTGGTCTCCGTCGAGATGTTCGACTGGGATTCTGCCATATTCGAGGGGCTCACAAAGGAGAATGTCGGCGACGCGGTAATGTGTTACGCGTCCGTTGGGGCGGCCAAGACAACGGAGAAATGGCCCGGAAAGAGACTATGCCTGTGGGATTGCCACACTGCCGAGCTTCTTGGGCGGGATGACTGGATCCTTGGTGGAAACTCCGTGTCACACTTCATGCTTAACTTCGCCGCGCAGACGCTCCTCGCCGAAGAAATCATCATGGTAGGGATTGATCTGGCTTACACGAAGCCTAAGACTCATGCAGATGGAACTATTCCGGCTACATGGCCTGAAAGCATAAAAGCCCAAGACGCTGGGTATCACAACGAAGAGAAGTGGGTGCCCTGCACGGGCAAGGGGAATGACTTCAATCCTGAATGCCATAGAACCCCGGTATTTTTAGGGATGGGCGGGTTTGCCCCGTCAAGGATCGTCGAGGTCCGTTCCTCACAGCCCTACGCGGATTTCTGCACCCTTTTTGAGATCCTTATCGCCAAGCACGGGGTAAAGGTCTATAACGCGTGCCCCAATGGGCAGAAGATAGACGGGACAGAGTACCTAGATCTAGCCGAACGCGCTAGAATGCAGCCTAGAGTTCTCTTTATGGAATACCCATAGGATGCCCCAAATTACAAAAAGCACCCCCCTAAAACAGCGAAATTATGCAAATTTCAGGGGGGCCACTCGGAAAGAGGTATATTGACACCACCCCTCGACAAGCGGGCCGCTAAGCACGCATGGAGCAAGGCGATTTTTGCCATGGACCAGCACGCTATGGCGTGTAAGGTCTGTCGTATACCGCCACATAAGCCGTGCAAAAAGGCGGTGGGCCTACAGGAGCGGGAGGATATAGCCAGAGAGCTATACCTCAAGGTTGGCGGGCGGTTACCGGCCTAGCCCACGCTAGCGTATCCCCCCGAATCACTACATTTTATGTAGCTTACATACCTCTGCTTGCAGTCCGTGTCCGGGCAGATGCCAACCCGGTAGCCTGCCACGGGGCGGGGGGTATTGAGGTAGAAAAGGCGGGGAAGATGATTCGGGCGGTTCGTGGCTTGGCCGTCACAGGTAATAGATGTTCTGTTATCCTCTAACAGGATAACTACGTCATGCTTAATGAGGTTTGCCATGGAGCTTATACCCTCCAATTCCGGCGATTACGGCAATTGAGGCCGTGAGAAGAACGCCGTCGATGCCCCTGGAAAGGGCAAATATCTGCATGGCCGCAATAGCCCCGATGGCTATTAATGGGATCAAAATATGGATCTTACTTGTTCTCTGCTTTGGCATCTGGCTTACTCCTGTCCTGAAGCTCTCTTGCTAACCTCACCCTCAACTGCTCGATCTCCATGGCTTGCTGTGGACCGCGAATGGCCCCGGCTTGCCAGGCAATCCCAACTAGGTCTAAAAGAATCGAAAGTTCCTTGTCTGAAAAGATCATTGTGTTTCCTCCACAACGTCGAGCCTTATGAATATCTTGCAGTTTACGGGAAACGTACTTCCTAGCAGCGAACCGGGTAGTTTCGTAAGGAGCGCGCTCCTAAGCTGCTCTCCGGCTGCGATGTCTATTATACTCGTATCCGCAGAGCCAGGATAAATCCAGCGTCGCGTTTTGGCCGGCGTGATCTCTACAAACACTTCTCCTAGTGGCATGTCTCCTCCTTATGAAGTTGGCGGTGTTATTTCGTAGTAATGTATTGTAACACGAACCCGCCCGGCGTTCGTGGCCGGCGCAAGATTGGGGGTAAACCTTATCGCCTGAGCGGCCCCGTTCTTGTAGGGACAATTGGCCGTGCCCACGTCGGTTGTATTTAAGGCAACGGAGACTCCTGCGGCCACATCAAATTGTGTCCCGCTCGTTGTGCCTGTCACAGTAAATGTCGCAGCTGTCGGTATAGCCACGGTCACTCTCACGGATACGGCGAAGACAATTGCGTTGGCCGGGATCGTTATCGCCGTATCCGTTGTAGCAGCTGCGGCGATCGTTGTCAACTCTGTTTTTCTGGTCACTGTGAATTGTTGGCCGTTAGCCTCCATGAGAGACCATGAGGCAAGAGACTGGTCATAGAACATTCTCGCGTCCCCGGTAAGCCCGGCTACGAGATCCCCGGCTGTGGCTGCCTCCGTGGCGGTTCCAATCCTTAACAGAGGATCAATCGTGGTTGTCGAGTTTCTCGAATCAAGCGTGGCAACGCCCCCGGCGAGAAGCCGGACATTAGGGACATGTCCGCCGCAGCTCACGCCCGTGTTCGCCTCAACTCCGCTTGCCGTGGCGAAGAAGTCGAAGGTCCCATGCTCCGCTCCGGCGGTCACCGTTTGGGCGGCGAAGGAAAGCCTGCCATATTGCTTTTCGGCTGGCGTCGAATTGTACGCGTAAAAGTTCATGAACCCCCCGGTTCCGCCAAGGGCGGCTCCGAGATTCTTCATGTCGAAGAGCGCGATGCCAGCCCCGGAGGAATCCCTTCTGTTAAAAACAACCCCGTTGCTGTCATACCCGAATCGTGCGACGTTGCTCGCGTCGTAAAGAGTGAGCGCGGGAACGCTTTGGTCGAAGAAAAGCCTTCCCGCGTTAAGTAGCCCCCATACGGCATCCCCGGCGGTGCCAGTGTCCGTCGCCGTGCCTACACGCATCTGGCCAGTTGCCCCAATCGAGCCAACTACATCGCAGGCATAGCTAGCCCCTGAGCCCGCAGCCCTTCCGATGGTCAAATTGCCGACGTTGTTGACAATGCCGTTAGCCTGGCAACGCCATCGCTCAGTCCCGGTTACGGTCGTGTTGTTAGCCGCCGTATACACGCTTACTTGGGTGCATGCATTTTCCAGGCTGCTGCCCCCGCCTATGTAGGCTATCCCGGAAGTAGAGCTAGCCGCTGAACCGAGGATCAGCGTATGATCTTCCTCTGCATTAAGCCAGTGCCTGAACTTGATTCTGCCCGTTTGGGCAGCGGCGTCCGTCTGGTTGGTTGCAAGCAATATCCCCGCTGGTGCTGATGGGCTGAGAATATGCAGCGTGGATTCTGGCGTTGCCGGCGGGGTTGGTCCAAGGGCCATGGCTGGGGCGGACCCTCCGGTTAAGATAAGGTCATCGGACACAATCGTAATGTCTCCGCCCGAGGTCTGCATCTTTATATGATTTGAGCCGCTATCGGTTCCGATGATGTTCCATTGCTGCAGGATATTCCCCGTGGAGGTGTTGTTGACTCCGCCGATCATCTTGCAGGTTAACATCGAGACCTGGTTCGCCCCGTCGTAGACAAGGTTCCTACCGGCATTTGGGTTATTGAAAACATCCCCGTTAAAGTACAGAGAGTTTCCGGCTACGATATGGACGTCTTCATCCGTTGCTACAACGTCGTTCTCGTAATGGTTGCCCATGCTGGAGAAGTTCGAGCCGGTTGTGACGTAAAGGCCGGTCGTGTTGTCCTGGATCGTATTGCCAAACAGGAAGCATGACAGAACGTCATCGACGTCTATTCCGCGAGTATTACTTTCAATCCTGTTTCCGCGTAGGACGCATCCGCCCGTGGCGGAAGCTCCGGTTGTGTTGAAATGCAGCCCTTTGGCGAAGGTCTTAACGTAGCAATCCTGAACAACCCCCAGGAAGGCCTTATACAGCAATATCCCTTTACCGTTCCCGGCGGCCCCACCGGTAATGGTCAAGTTCCTGACGGCGAAGCCGTTAATGTTCGCCAGGTTGTCTCCGACTTGAATTGCAACGTCCGTCGCGCCCCCAGAGGTGTAGCGGACGTCGAAGTTGTCCAGAAGGACGTAGGCTGAGTTACATCTAAAGATCGGCGTATTCCCCGTGGCGGCCTGGAATCTCGTTACGGCGTCAGCTGCGGCAGCCCCATGGCCTGCCCCGTAGATGGTGACCCCAGGGACGGTAATATCTATGACGGGAGAGCCCGTGCAGGTAATAGTGCTTCCCCCGAACCAGATTTGCACCTGCTTGTTGACGGTAATTGTGCCCGTTATGGTCTGGGCCCCCGTCTGGCCGCGACAGTCAAGGATTGCAGACGTGGTGACGTCGGCCAGCGCCGCGGCTAGCTTTGCCCCCAGGGTGGCTCCTGCGTAGCGGCCTACGTTAATCATCGTTTCTATGGCCATTACCCCGGCAAGATCCGGGAAGGTCCAGGTTCTGGCCGCGGTTATTGCGTGGTCGAAAGTCCCGTTGAAGGCCGTCCCGCTACGCCAGACAAGGTTGCCGCTATTGGCTATGTCCCCTGTAACGCTGAACTTCTCAGCGGCCAGAAGGGCCGTTCCGCCGACGAAAACCGCGTCCGCCGAGGCGTCGAGGAAAAGAAGATTGGCGTCTAGATCGCCCTCTACGCGGAAGTCGATGTTTGCCGCCGTGTCATTGAAGATTGTGGATCCGCCGGCGGTCCCCGCTTCAAGGTAAATGCTCTGCAGGCCTCCGGACGTAACGTTAATCTGATGAAACCCTATGCCTAATTGGTGGCTTACGGTAAGATCTGTTTTCCCGACCCTTATGCCACTTTCAAACCCAAAATCCATTACGCTCCCAGCGCCGGTGCCTTGCCAGACGGCGCCGTTGTCGCTCCCGGTAGTTCCAGCCTGGCTTGAAAACGTACATAGAGTCACGCTTTCGGGGTATAAGAATCTGAGATAGGGCCGATAATTGGTCGCGTGAACAAACTCTACTGTATGGACCGCATCTGTACTAGATCCAAATCTCGAAACGCCTGCCTGTGCCCAAATGGAGAACTCTTTTTGATATGTCGGCCAAGTGTGTGATATATTGGTCAGGGTTGGAGCCCCGGTAACGGCGAAGGTCGCCGCGTGACCATTCAGGGTCGCCCCAGCTCCGGCCCCAGTGTAGGTTGGGGCTTGTATGAGAAAGGCCCGCTCATTTCCCGCCCGTGTGCCAGCCGTGATCGTGAAGGATCTGGTAAGATTGAAGTTAACGTCAATAGTCTCCGTGGCTGCCGTCCAGCCGGAGATAACCCCGCCGGTAAGGGTAAAGGCCGTCGGAGTCCCCGAGGTTGACGCCTGCTGGGTGTAAACTCCCGCGCTCTTGCCGAAGTCCCAGGTCTTGACCGCCCCAAGGGTTATCCCGAGATTATCCGAGCCTATACGATATAGCCCCATGTCTATATCGGTGGCGAAGGCGATGCTTGGGGAGACAGCCGTACCGTCGGCGAATCTATACTTCCCACCGGCCAACACCCTGTCGAGGGAGATATATCCACCGTCGGAGATATTTCGCTCGATAGCGTGCTGGAAGTATGCGGCGTCATTGTAAACAGCTGGCGTGGCGAGGGACTTAGTCACTCCTCTCTGCTCCATCTCTGGAAGGAGGAAGCTCTTCTCCACGGAGAACTTCGGGTGCTCTGTCTGTTCCTCTGGCTTTGGCATATTAGCGATACTTAACCTTTAACTGACCGTTGGCGTATTCCTGTAGTACCTGCTTGATCTGCTCTTGCTCTTCCGGCGTCCCAGTCTTATACGCCCCCCTCAGCTTTACAACCATATTGCGAACCTTCATCCTTCCCATGCGCTCTATATCTTCCTTTTTGCCGACAACCGTCTTTATCCCAACAAATTCTAAAAGGGCTTGCCACCATTCCTTGGGGAACCTATAAGTACCATCTGGATTGAGCGTAGGTCCCTTTCGGACATCGTGCCTTGAGATAAGCTGGCTCATCATCTGAGTTATCGGGAACATGTTTGACAGGTAGGTGGTCAGCGGTGGAGCGGGAAGGATCTTCTCTATCTCACCCTCTCCCTTAAACTTGTACACGGATCCGTCAACTAGAGAGACCACTGGCTCCCCATAGGGAATAGTCGCCTGTGAGAACTGGCCCTTGTAGCCGATGCCCGTCTGAAGGGTCGCTACGGCTGGGTTGTTCTCCCAGAAGGCTATGAGCTTTGGGATAGGCTCCCTATAGAATTGCGTTCTTCCAGTTCCAGCGAATGGATTGCCGCCTATGAGCTTTAGCCAGATATAGTTCCCCTCTTTGGTGACAAATACAGGGAGATACGGAGCGAGCCATTCTGGCAGCTCGTCATCCCCCGCCATAGACGCGGCGGCGGAGGCTAGTTTATGCCACGCAAAGGCTCTTGTCGGAGCCATAAAGGGATACGTGAAAGTCAGCTTGGCCATGGCCTTTGCCCAGGGATAAAACGGGATAATCCGCTTCATCACGGACCGCTCTAGCGGCCCTAGCCCGTAGTATTCCCCAAGAAAGGCGTTAGCCCTGTCGTAAAGATGATTCGCAAGCTCCGCCTTACGTTCCCAGCCTGGGATATCCTTCATGTAGCCTTCGCGCTTGACAAGCCAGTCGCGCATTTCGGAGATAACGGCTCCTCTCTTGTCTATCAGGGGTCTCGCGACATCCATAAGCTGGGCAGCTTGCTGATCCAGCTCGGCAGCCCTGAGCTTCATGGCCTTCCATTTCTCGGCCACCCCGACCTCGCCTATAGCTTTAAGCTCAGAGATAAGTCCCTGGGCCTCTCTTCTAAGATTAGCCTTTATGGCGTTAAGCTCTGAAGCCCATTCGCCAACCTCTTTCCCTAGCTTTCTTCCACGCTTACCAACTATCTCCGCCGTGGGGGTTATCCTATCCGCCCAACGCGGAAGCACTTCTCCGAATCTTGTAATAAACCTCTGCTCGGCTTCCGAAAGGATTCTCTTTGATCTGGCCTTGGCCTCTTCAGCCAACCGCGTGATGGCTGGCCTTGCCTTATTAATCTCTTCTAGGCGAGCGTTAATCCGCTGAGCCCTCGCGGCCCCTCCCGTAGAGCGCTCCTCGGCGGCTATGCCCTGGCGGACGTTTTCTCTAAGGACGTTCGCCTTTTGGGATACGACTGTTACCTGTTTGGCTTTAGAGGCTATCTGGGCATCCAGCCTTGCAATAGTTGGCGTATTCCTCACGATATGCTCTTCGACGAGCTGAAGCTTAGAAAGGTAATTATTGAGCTCATGCGGCGCGATGGCCACTTCTCCCAAGAACCTGCGCATCGCGTCTTCTGTTGCCGCAAACTCTCCAAGGAACGCCTTGGCCCTCCTAAGCCCCTCTTTTGTGAATATCCCAGCCCTAAATGCAGCCTCGAACTCTCCGACAGCGTCAGCGAAAAAGTCAGCCTTTCGGCCAATCTTGCCTGCGACCCCAACGCCGACTTCGTCCCGGAGCAACTTCCCTGTGACCTTAAACTGCGGAGAGGCTTTAATCAACTCTCTCCACATAGACCAGTCTGCCCCGGCCATAGCGGCCAAAATAGCATCTCCGACAACGTTACCTGTATACCATCTAGGGTTAAACACCGTTACCAGAGACTTAAAATGGCCAAGGATTCTATCGTAAAGGCGAAGCACATAGCCTGGCTCGCCCCCGAGCTTGACAAATTCTTTAGTCAGCATACTGGCAAGCGTCTTGTCCGCTATGGTCACACCCACATTTTGCCGTAGCGCGTCAGCGGCCGCCGGTTCTCTTAGCTTGGCAATCGCCTGATCGGGAGTTAAGTCCTTTTTTAAGACTCCTTTTAGGACCAGGGTATTCAGCCTCGCCTGATCTTCGAAGTACTTCGCGTAGGCCCCCTGAGTTGGAAGCTCGAATCCGCCTTTACCGGCCTGGACCCATCCCTTCTTCCATCCCTGCTGCAAGACGACGTCAATGAGGCGAAGGTTTGCCCTGGTTTTGTAGAAGTCCTCTACGGCCTTTTGCATGTAGATGGCCGGATCTTCTACGGATCCCTTAAAGGTCTTGAATTTCTCCAGCGAGCCTACCTTCCCGGCCTTTATGACCGTTGGCGTGTGGGAAGCGTCCACGAGGGTGAAGCCGGCCGCGCTCTCGCGTATAGCCGGGACGTATTCCGGGCGGAATTCCAGCTTTGGCCAGAGATCGCGCATCTCGCTTATAGAGATCCCCCTGGCGTCAGCCGCCTTCTTAATGAGAGCCCCTTCCATGCCCTCTTTTGTGAGTAATCTTCTAGTCTCTTCTCCAAGCTCGCCTTCTCTGATACCCCTAACCCACTCGCTCACCTTCCTGTCGGCCTCCACCGCGGGGGCGGACGCCTTGAATGCGGTGGACTCTTCCGGCAAGAGCCCCGCCTTCCTTTTAAAGTTAAACAGTTCTATTTCCGCGTCAGTCAGCGTTGCCAGATACGGCTTTGTAATGGTCGCTTCAAATACCTTGGAATACTTCTCAGCGTTAGGAAGCTCCGTGCGCCTGGTCTCGGTAATCAGCCGTCTGCTTTCAGGATTTATCCCGACTGCCTTTAGTGGCAACTCCTGAACCTGTTTCCCAAGGTATCCTGGAACAGACCGCATCTGCTCGCCGAACTTTTCCAAAGTCTTTCCGGCCTCGGCGAACTTGGCAATCTTGCTCATTCCCGCACCCGTGCGGACCGCCGCTGTTCCTCCAAGATCTAAAACCGCCAGAGCGTCAAGGGCGACTGACATTGGCTTGTGATACCAGACGTCCCATCCGTAAGTCGTGTAGTTACTGATCAGGGCATTGAGGATGTTCTTCGTCGTATTCCCCGTTGCGGCAACAAAGTTCTCGAAGCTCCAATCCTCCGGCCTTGAAAGAACGCCGTAAGTGCCTTTGGCGACGTAGGGGACAAGATTGATAAGCCCCTCGGCGATTTCCTTGGCGTCATCAAAGGCGTTCTCGGCAAAGCCCGTGATAGACTTCGGCTTTTGAACCTCCGTCTTAGGAAGTACGTACTGCCTGGACAATGCCCGTGCAGTGGAGAGCTTATCTTCTTGGGGCATTCGTTTCCCCCAGATACCTTCTGTGCCTCTCTATAATAGATTCACGCCTTTCGGATAACGCTTCATAGGCAAGCTCTCTGGCTTTAACGAGATCCGTGGGAGTAACAAGCTGGGTTTTCTCTACGCTTGCAATCTTTTTATCCAGCTCCTCTATGCCGTCCATGGCGTCCTCGATAGTCTGTTTGTCTATCCCGGCGATGGCCAGCTCTCTAGCCTTTTCTTCCCTACGAAGCCTGGCGTTTTCGAAGTTTTGGGCGTAGTCAACCTGTGCTTTAGCCCTGCCTGTTATCAGCCCGAGTTGCGCCTTGATGGCGGCCTCTCGTCCGAAAATCCTTCGCTCCTGCTCTGCTTTTTGTTGTTCCTTCAAGGCTGCTACCCTGGCGACAAGATGCCGTCTCTCGATATCTAGCTTCCCAGTATCCGTTGCCATTTTAAAGATAAAAGTTGTTAAGTTAGGGCCAAGAACCATGGATGATATAACAAACAAGATGACGTTATACCAGCTACTCATGTCCTTTGTCTGCATGATCTCCTGGTCGAGCTTACGGAGTTTTACAAGCTCCTCTCTTCGAGACATGTCCGCCATTGTCTCGCCCTCTTTTGCCTTCCCCGCTTGCCCTTCAAAACCTCTGGCGGCCATCTCCCCTATAGCCCCGCCAACGCCAGCGCCGACGCTACCTCCCAGTTTTCTATACGCGCTGGCTTTTTTTAGGAATTCTTCCTTTGCCTCTTTGGGCATGTATTGATTGATAAGGGATTGTATCATAACCTCCGGCCTACCGGGAACGTTAAGGTCAACACCATTCTTTTCAAGGCCGGTAACGACGGCGTAGAGCATTTTTTCAAGCGCGCTAAGGCGAGTCCCCATGGCCCCCAAGGCCCCGATGACACTATCCGGCCCTTTGCCTGGGGTGGGATCTGTGGGTTTTCTTTCTTGCCAACGGCGAGGGTCGTTTAATTTAGCGGTAAGCTCAGCCACTGCCCTGGCCGCAATTTCTCTTTCGCGCGCGGTAGGCGCTTCCCTCGCTTCGCGCTCTGCGGCTCTTATCCCCTCCGTTAACCCCTCAACGCTTCCCTGTAGCTCAATGGGGACTTCCGGGCTAACGCCCGTAAACGTTGCCGCGCCCGCTGGAGCCGTGTCCTGATGTGCCGTAAACGCCCGTACGGCATTGGAGACTCTCGGAAGAAACAGGCGATACGCCTCTTCTCTCTTTTCTTGAAGGCCGCTTCCTGGAAGACCTTCATGAATGACATCCTGCACAATGTCTGCGTATTTATCGGGCGAAACCGTGGATAGACGCTGAAGTGTCCGTGGAGAAATTCCCGCCTGCTCCTTCCTATAGCCAGGGGAGCGATACTGAATAAACTCAAGCAACGCTTCTTGTGCCTGCTTTTTAGCCTCGTCCGTAAGCCTGGCACTCTCTTTGGAGAATCTAGAAAACTCCTCTGCCTTTGTAACCTCCGGGGGCACGTATTTCTTAGATTTAATGAGCCGAGATCGCTCTTCCGCAAATTTCTCTTCCCTTAACTCCTCTACCGGCGGGGCCGTAGGTGTCTGTTGCACTCCCTCGGGAGGTCTGGTAAGGTCTAGGGCCCCTTCAGGCGTTAAAAGCCGTTCCCTCTCCTGTTTGGTCATCAAAGCCGGAGATAGGACACGCCCGTACTTCTTCTTCTGCTGCTCCGCGGCAGACTTGGCAAGCTCGTCAGCGTCGAAATCAAAGAATCCCATTCTAACCTCTAGGGTATATATCCGGAGGGGTAATTCTCCATTACCTGGCCCGCTGTTGGCCCTTCCGGAGCAGGCATACCACCCAGCGCCTTATCGGCTCCGCTAAATATGCCAAGATAATCGGAATACATCTGAAGCGGGGCCAGTCTTCTCTTAAGCCTGGCCTGCCTTTTAAGGAGCGAAAGGCCCATAGTCTGAAGGTTGGCCTGGTCTCTTAAAGAGGCCATCTGCGACGCCTGGATCCTCGCCAACCTGGACATGTCCTCGCCGTACATTGAGCTCTTAGGGGAAAACCGCCTGGCCGCAAAGCTGGATTTAAGGGCGGATATCTCCCTGGGCTCTTCCGCTTCCCTCATCGCAATCTCTCTTTGGGTCTGCTCCCTGGCGGCTACGGCCCTTGCCTTTTCAAGCTGCGCCTGCTTTTTGGCTGCCCGCCTGGAAGACTTGTTGTACTTCCCAAAAAACCCCATACCTCCTTGAAGTATCCCCGCCCCAGCCCCAGCAAGCCCGGCTATCATTTGTGGAGCAACCATCTATATCTCCGTAGGAATCATTCCCTGATTAGTTGTAACCTCGGCGTAAACAGCCCATCCGTAGATGGTCCCTACGCCAGACCACTGAAATTCAAGCCCAAGATAATGCCCCCTGACCTTACTCTGCCCATGCCGGCCAGCCCAGTCGTGATCGCCGGATCCGGCAAAGCTAAGATCAGTGGTTGAGCCCGTAGAGACCCCGTTCTTGTAGTACGTTATCGTGACGGTGCCCATGCCCGGCTTGGCATGGACCTTGGCTGCCGCAAGATTCTTGATGGCGTCAGGCCATCCGAACGATAGATTAGGCGTTCTCCACTTGCATGTAAGCGTCCCCGCGCCGTCCAGGGAGCCCGTATCGAGCTTCCAGATTTGGGTGGTAGACGCACTAACCCCGGCATAAAGCGTCTGATCGTTCGCTGTGTCCATCGTCTCCCAATATTGGCCGGTCCAGGTAGCCCACCGGTTATACTTGTAAGCACAAGCGTACGTCTTTCCAGCCCCGTAGTCCGTGACAAGAAGAAGGTCTCCCTTTACGGCAAGGGTTATCTTCGTCTTGTCTGAGATGTCCTTGTAAGTTGTCCTGAATTTGAGGGTTGTTAGGTCGCTGATCCTTGTGCCTGCAACCATGTAGATTGCGTCGTCGGAAGCGAAGAATACGACCTCCCCCGCTGAGGCATATCCCGTATCCGAGACAAGCCCACGCTCTATGAGCCGCTCCGCCCTGAAGTTAAAGACTGAATCCCCAAGGATTGCCTCCGTGTAGTTGCGGAAGAAGACGATAAGTGCGCTTTTATTGGAGACGAGACCCTTGATTGTGTCCCCGCCTCCGTCCGCAATCACGATACTTCCCGCATCGTTGGCGGCGGTGAAATTTTCAGGATTATTGGTAGCGCTAAAAGAAATAGTCTGTGGATTCACGTCATCTCCGGCTAGCCATACCTTTGAGACGTACTGGGCGACGAACTTGGCCTCCGATGGAGGGGTCCCCCCAAGATCCCCAAAGGTAGTTCCGTCGTATTTCTTGACCGTTAGCCCATCTACGGCAATAACCAGGACGTCATTGAGGGCTGATGCCCTAAATCTCTCGTTATTCGTTCCGCCGATCCCGATGCTCGCCCAGGCAGCCGCTGAGGCGTCGTAGAAGGTGGTGCCAAGACGCGTAATTACAAAAGAGGTCCCATTGTCCCTGGTCCACGCCTTTATGCCCTTGACGGCGTTGCCTGACCCGTTATCGATCCCATGCTGGGATCTTCCGTTGCGGGTGGTCGCCCCTCGAAGATCCCTAGGGTCTAGATCCTGGCTGCTGACGGCCTCCGATGTCCCGATGAGGTGTGGCGGAAGAGAGGCCACTTCTCCGCCAGTGAGGTTTTCCGTTCCTTCCCTTGTGATATTCCCCACTCATTACCACCTTACCCTATTCTTTCGATCCTGGATGAGCAGCGCATTGTCAAGGGCTCTGCGGCCTGTCTGGCGTAGAGAATCCTGCTCTAGTTGCTCAAACTCCTGTAAGGCGGCGCCGGCCTTTTGGCTGTCTCCCCTGGCTAGCCAAGCGAGGTAAAGAGCGTACTTTTCCAGGTATTCATGGTAGGTATCTGGAATATCCGGTGAATTCCCCGTTGCCAAGGCGGCAGGAGACTTCCTGTAAAGCATCTGAAGATCAATTTGCGTTACCGTATCCGCGCTGGCATGAGAAGCGGCGGTCGTACCATGCACGCCCCTTACTGCCCCCGTCAGCGTGGTGGTCGCCACCCCCGTATACTCTATGATCTCACTGTTGATCTTGACGTAACCCTTACTTCGGAAGGTGCCACTAGCGGCCACAAGGCCAAGGGTTGTCCCGGTGGATGTAATAGCCCCACTTGCGGTTGAATTACTGCTCGCCGTCTGTGGGACCTGCGGGCCAACAACAACCTGCCGCCTTAAGACTGTATAATTCTCAGGCGTTCCCGTGGCGTTCGGCCAAGCCTCTTCCTGATCCGCCCACGTGCTGGGAGGCACATAATCCAGCTTGCGCGTAGACGACTTATACCACATGAGCCATACGGGTAGAATCGTAGCCGTTGGCAGGTCAAACTTATTGACCTTCGCCGTGATGGTATAGTCTTTTATCTCATCAAGCGGAAGGACTTTATTACAAAACCGACGCTGAGCCCTATCAAGCCAATCCAGGCCAACAGCGTCAGAGATAAAATCACTATCCGGATCACCGAAGATCTTGCGAATGTTCGAAAGAAGCGACGCAGCCGTTGCCATAATCTATAGCCCAGTCCCACTATCCCCAGCCCCGATACGCTTAACCACGTACCACACATTAAACGCTCCAACGCCCATCGCGCCAACTTCCATGACAAGCGTCTTATTTGGGGTAATCGTGTCATCCCAAAAGTAGCCGCTTTGCGCCTGCGATGTACCACTCTTTATCCTAATTAGCTCGCTTCCGGAGGTCCCAGCCCATACGGCAGCTGAACCAGCGGAACTGCCCGATAGCGTCCAGTAGACAGGAATCATCGCCAGCCCCGTGCCAACGGCAGTCGCGGACACTGAGGCGGCATCGGCGAAAAGAAGGGATTTTAGCTTAACCCTCTTTCCACCGCCCCCGTCTGGGTATCTTGCCTGAAACATAGTTTCCCCCAAAGGTAGGGGAGGGGTTGTGCCCCCTCCCCGAAGTTCCTTGCCGTTATCCCCAAACTCCATTTAGGATCATCGATCCGACGCCGGTAGCGTATGCACCCCTGGCGACAGCAACCACGAATGGAGCCGTCCCAAGTGTAGAGCTTTGCCCCAAGGTGGCGTTCCAAAAAGCCTTAACACCCCCCGCTCCGTTATTGGGAGACAGCTTTCCAGCCGTAGAACCGGAGATCGTAAGAAAATCTCCGCTGGCCACGGTAAGGGATACATCCCCCTTTTCTACATAGCCCCCGATTGTCATGAACCCGAAGCGTTGACTGGCAATCGTAGCTGCCGCTATGCCCCTAAAGGCCGGAGCCCCCATATCGGTCGTGGCGGCTTTTGCTACGCTATACGACACAAGGGTGGCGTAGTTGTGTACAAGAACCTCACCCTGAGAACATCCGTTATTGTCTAGCTGGATATACTCCACGAGGGACCAGTTCCTCCCCGCAGGATTAACCGCATAGACCGTTCCAGGCTCGTACGTGGCGGTCGTCTGGTTAGACGTAAAATCGGTAGTGGAGATAACAGGAAACGAAGATGTAGCCATATCTTACCCCCACATTCCAATAATAGACACCGAGCCAACGCCAGTTGCAAAGGCCGTCCTTGCGACGGCAAACACGTTTGGAGAAGGATTGATAGTCGTCAGTTTCCCCGCAGTTGATGCGGAGATTCCTAAATAATCTCCGCTCGCCGTGGTGATTGAGCTATCCGCCTTCTCTACGTAACCCCCGATAAACATGAATCCGAACGATTGTGAAGCAATCGTAGCTGCCGCTATGCCCCTAAAGTGTGGGCGGTGTGCGTCAGAGGTCGCAGCTTTAGAAACGCTATATGACTTTAACGTCGCATAGTTAGTGACCAAAGCCTCCCCCTGAGAGCACCCGCTGTTGTCTAGCTGGACGTACTTCGCTAGAGCCCACTCTCCGTTCACATCTTTATGGACGAAAACGGTTCCCGGCTGATATACGGCAGCAGTCGCGGTCGAAGTCACCTGAGTATCCCGGATTACGGGATACCCTTCCGGTGAATTTCCACCTATAGCCATATATCCTCCTTTAACCCCAAACGCCAACAAGAGAAATCGACCCGATCGCGGCACTGGCGATAGCGGTTCTCGCAACGGCAACTACCATATAGCTGGTAGAATTGTCTCCACCAAGAGTTCCGCTCCCGGTATTGAAGGCGCTAGCCTTGTCAGAGGTTAGCTGGCCAGTGGCGGATCCCGAAACCATAAGGTATTCCCCGCTTGCGGCAGTATTCGAAATAGCGGCCTTTTCCACGTATCCGCCAATATACATCCAGCCGAACTTTTGGCTGGCGATGGTGCCTACGGAAATACCCCTGATTGGACATCCCTGATCAGCCGACGCGGCCTGCGCCACGCTAAACTGCTTCAGGGTCGCATAGTTATTGATAAGAACTATCCCCTGAGAACAGCCGTTGTTGTCCAATTGTACGTACTCCACGAAAGACCACTGATCGCTATTGCGATAAGCCATGACAGTGCCAGGCTCATGCTTAGCGGTAGTGTCTCCTCCGGCTACAACAGCAGCACCGGAAACTACAGGAAATGATAATGCTCCCATCTAAAAACCCTCCTCCGTGGGGCGCACCATACGGAAATCCGCTGGGTTCCCACCAGATGTAAAATTCACCATAAACACACCCTTACAAGCTCGGATTAATATCGTCCATGTAGACGTGCATCCGGCGATTATTGGTCGTCAAATTGCACCCCAGGAAGATATTGGCGATATAAGCGTTTTGCTGAGGAATCGGATCATAGGTCCTATGCGCAAAAGCCTTATTCTCATGGACAAAGAACTGAATCCAGTCCATATTCAAGAAGTAAAGCTCATTGTTTGTAGAACCGTACCCGCCCCCGGCGGAGTGCTCATCCGGGACAATCGGCATACCCTCGAAGAGTACGTGATCGAACCCAAGATTAGCAGCCTTCTCCATGCCAAAACGCTGATCGTTTTGCGCAAGCCTCCAAACCGTGTTGTAAATCGGGAAATTGCAAGTTCCGAAGTTGGGCTTGGACGCGCCCCGAGTTACGGAGCCACGCATACGCCGCATTTCTTCCTCATCCAGGGTGTTAGCTGTTAGCGGAGCAATATCGTTCGCAAGCCAGCTCCCAGGGGAGGTAACGTCGGTATCCGTGATGTCCCCATATGCGGTTCCAGTAGCGGCGGTCATATCCTGAAGCCCGTCAATCTGCTTCGAGGCAGACGCATTGGTGCCGTACAGCCCGTCAGAGAGATTCTCGATGAGGGTTGCTTCGGCCCATTGCTTGCGAGCCTCAAGGATATTAATAACCCCGTCTTCCCCGCCGTTCTTATCGATATCCGTTTCCGGGATAGTGATCGGAACGCTTAGCCACTTCCAGTCAAATTGAGCGCTGTTTTCAGGCTCAACGACCTCAAGGTTAAACACATCAACGCCGTCATACCATTGAGCGTTAGCCTCTTTATAGATAAACGGAAGAACGATGTTCCTTCCGCCGGCCAACTTAATGGTATGGTTTTCCCTTAGATAGTGCGCTAAGGGACACCCCTTAAACACAGCGTCCGCAATCTTGGGGACAATATGTTTTTGGGTGATCGACTCAAAAAACGTTCTATTAAACGCCATACCCGATCATCCTTCTTTTACTCTCTTCCCATGAAGGATTGGAACTCAGGAGACCCTCGAAGGTTTTCACGCCATTCGGATGCGTTCATCTGTGTGACGTCTTTCTTCGTATCTATCTTGACCCCTGGAATCCCAAGCGGTACCGGAGGCGGACGGGGAATCTTCCTCTTGCCGTTCCCTTCCACCAATGCTTTTTGATGAGCATCCTTCAAGAGCTTGTCGTGAAAAGACAGCTTATACGCCTGTTCAAACGAAAGTGAGGGAATCTTCCCGATGGTATCCAGGATTGCCCCACGCTCTTCCTGGTTAAGAGCACGCCCGAGCTTACGCTCAAAGGCCCACTCCTCCCTGTCGAGCTTTAAGGACTCTTTCTCCACATACCATTCCTTGACAAATCCCTCCATCCCCTCCGGGACCTGGGGAGCAGACGCTTCTTCGGCCTCCTGCTCCTGTTCGGCGATTTGAACGCCAAGTTTCCCAAGGATGGTCGCCCATTCTGGATCCTTAGCTAACGCCGATGCCTTTTGGGGATCTTTCAGCGCACCTCTAAGCTGATTTAACAGACTTTGCTGTTCTGAGAACTTCCCGTACAGCTTATTGTGCGCTTGCTCTGCCTCTTGCTGGCTCTTGTAGTTTCTCCCACCGAACTTGTAACCCTCGGGGGTTACGCCAGAACCTTGATCGGTAGACGTAACTTCAGGCTTACTGGTCGTTTCCGTTTCGGACGTACCGGTAAGGATACTGGAGATGTCTGACTGACCGTCGGGCTCTTGGGCTTCAAGTTCATTGCCCATCTTAGTACCTTTCCTTCATATCCACGTTGGCGGAGTTTAGTGGTCCCGCCTACAACCATAATTTTTTACGCTCCCGTATCCTCCAATGCCATGCCCGCTATCGTCTCCTCTTCGTCACTTGGCTTTACCGGCCCCTTTTCCCCCACAGGCGTAAGAGCTAGCGCGTCCTGGAGCTTAGGTCTAAATAGACCTTTTTTAGCAACAATCGTCGCTCCAATGTTTTTCGGGGCTCCTACGATCCTTCGGTAAGCCTCTACGGCCACTTTCGTTGACGAGGAGAGCACTTTATGTAAAAGGGCTATGTCCAGCTTTTCCGGTTCGCTCTCAACAGAGAACTTGACAGACACTCCGGCTACCCCGCCACTTGTTTTGTCAACGCCGACAATAATCCCACGCCGGTAAACAGACCGGTTGCAAATTCGTCCATCTTCCGTAAAGTCCTGTGCGTGATCTATAATCGTTCCCACGACACAATCTTTCATCGACAGAGCCATTACTGGCCCCCTTCCTGTAAAATTTCCTCGATATCCCCTAGAGGACAGTTCCGCTCGTAAGGGCCGGACGGATCAGGCTTTGCCCGAATGATAAGCCCCTCCACGCTGAGGTAAGAACCCCTCACGTGAAGAATCGCCCCGTCCTTCACCTTAATCTTCACTCCTGGCTTTATTTTTGAGATATCAATCATTAGAGTGGCTTTTCCCCTTCGATCTCTGGAGGAAGCGGCATTTCCGCTCCAGGCTCTTCTGGCGGGGCCTCTTCAGGCTCTCCCTCAGATCCCGCCACGAGATCCCGGATTTCGTTGATCTTCCCCCTAACGGCCTTGGCAACCTCTGGATCTAATGTCTCTGCGGCCGCGTCCAGACCGTCAATAGCCGTCATGATATCCCCGCCCTCTGGCATCGGAGGCGGCATCTCTTCCAGCATCCCCTCAGTCCCAGGCGGCATCTCCCCCGGCATTCCCATAGGACCCGCCGGAGGCGCCCCGGCCATCCCGCCAGCAGCCTGCGCTCTGGCAAGCAACTCATCTAGTCTTGGCATTTAGTACCCTTTCTTTTTCTTTTTGGCGGCCCACGATCTCGCTTCATGGGCAGCCTGCTTCATATAGCCGCCCTTACCGTTCGCGTACGCGACGCTCTGGACAATTTCTTTTCCCTTTTTATGCTCGCTATGCTTCATTACATGAACCTCTTTCTTTTGGCGGCAACGCCTCTGGCTGCAATAGCCTGTGGGACAACCCTCTGTGCGGTCCCGGCGGGCGCTTCTTTCGCTTTGCTGGACTGGCCCACAGGTAGCCCACTCCTTACCTGGCCCTCCATGCGCGGCCTGGAAAGTATTGACTTTCTAAGCATCTTTACACCCGCTCCTCTTCTGTATACTGAATCTGGCCCCCACCGGCCTGACGTCTCACGTTCCTGGACATCGTTTGAGCGGCCTGGGATCTGTAATCTTCAGGACCACCGGATACTTTCCGCTTCCTCCCTCCGACGCCAAGCATACCCCCTAGCTTCGCCCCACCGATGGCCGCGAGAGGGCCGCCAAGAACCGCCCCAACCGCAGTCAGGGGATTCTCTTTAATCTTCCTGCCGACTCTCTTGGCTACGGTTTTAACTTTCCTGCCAAATGCCATTAGTCAAGCACCTTCGATCCTTTACTGGCCTTGCCCACCAAAATCCCGCGATTCCCCTTCTCTCCAGGGAAGTCAATCGGCTTCCCCTTAGAGACATTCGGCTTGGAAACCCCAGAGATCGGGGGGAGCCCCTTATTGCCCTCGGAATCCACTCTCTTAAACTGACCCCTTTTGCTCGCCATCTTTCTCTTCTCCTAAATCCCTATCCTTAACGCCAGACCGCTTGAGCGCCTCTTCAGCGCGTTGCACACAAATCGCCTTAGCCCACGGCTTTGAGCTCTCCCACTTTCGGAGCCTGAACTTATCCTGAAACAGTGTCTTCGCTAAAAGTTCCTTCAGTCTCATTAGCCCATCCCCGTGAAATAACTAAGAATCGTATCGTCTGGATTTTCCTCTTCCTCTGGGGGAGGGACACCCTCAGCTTGCTGTTGAGCCTGCATTTGGGCTTGCTGGATTTGGGCTATACGCCCCATAATCTCAGGGGCCTCCTCAACCTCAGCCTGCTCTAGAACGTACTGTCTATCCACCAATGGAAGGCCGTCCTCTCCAGGGGTCTGCATAAGCTGTAAGGCAAGCTCAATCTTTGCCTGTCGGCCTCCCGGAACTTCCAGACCGAAGGCGATCTCAAACTCAGCGTTCTCGGGAATAGTTAAATCTTGCTGCATCGACCCATCTGGATTAGCCCCAGTAATCGGATTAACCTGAACGAATTCATCCTGGCCGAACTTCCCATTTATGCGGAAGAGTCTTTCTCCTTGAGCGAACTGCCGGAGTCTGGATATGGCCAGCAAGTAGGCCCGCTTGAGGGAAGCCTTAACCCACTTAATGTGTTTTCGGAGACGGATATTTGCTTCGTCCCGCAGGACTTCCAGTCCGCCGAGCGTGTCCACTCCAGCCGGATGTTCCCCACGAATGATCTCAACACGCCCGAGTACCGAGTCCATGTAGTTGGTGATAACCTCGTGAATCTGTAGCCACGCCTGATTGAACCCAGGAGCCTGAAGCCACTGATAACCCTGACGATCCGGACTAAGATTGGGAAGAATCGCCCCAGGACTGTTTTCAATAAGCTGCCCTTCTTCAAGGTTCACCCCATCTACAATCATCATTGGATCGGAGCAAAATCTTTGCTGGTCTAAAAGGTACGAAAGCGTTGTATTTAAGACTTCTTGGAGCCCCTCGATAAACTGGACCATCCCTCTCCCCTGGATCGTATCTAGGGTTGGAAGAACGTTGATAACAACATAGGGAAAGTCATCGTCATCGTAAGGAGATGGCCCATCCTCTAGGACGACGTTATTCCCAAGGACAGTAAGCCACATCGTCCCGTCATCTTTGCGAATGTACGCCTTTACAAGCGTCACTAGATTGCTTTTCCTTGATCCTTCCGCCGTATTCGAGGACGACCAGTGCGAGTCACCACCAGTGGTAGTCGTGAACTGTGCCACTTGGCCGGAAAAGGGATCTCGACTGGTGGAGTTACTAGACGACCGAACATTTGTTAGGCTAGGGTCCCTTGGTCCAGGAGTGACGTCTTTGCCCTTCTCCCAGGTCTTAATAACAAAATCTCGTGGAACATTTTTTGCTTCTATGACGTAAAGGGCTTCCCGAAGATTTCTGGCGTGAGGAGAGACAAAGATGTACTTATCATCGATCGCCACGAAACGGACACCCCCGCGGTTTGAATCCGCCTCCTGATCCCATTCGATGGAAAGCCATCCCGCGCCCGTCACGCAGGCGGACCGGACCGCGTGGTCCAGCTCGGTTTCCAGGTCGTTCTCTTGGGAAATATATTTCAGCCACTTACTCAAGAGCTTGGCCTTATCCCTAAACTCGGGAGCCCTTGGTTGAGCAACCGGAGCCGGAGAAGAATCCGTTAAATGGGCCACGAACGTTTCCACGGCGGACCATATTTGGTTAACAATCGCCTGTGAAAGTGTATGTGGCCTTTTATTTTTATAGTGGTTCCCCTCCCAGAGGTCCCATCGCCTAGCGTGGTCTTTAGCCCAAATCTGTCCGTGCTTTTTCGCCTCCGCTAACATTTTGTATATCTCTTTGACGACATTTTGTTCTTCTTCGGTCTGGTCTGCCCCTGGCGGAGGAACACCCATAAGGATGGAGTTCACCGCGTTGTCTGGACCATCAACTGTCGCTAACTGCGTCACTAAAAGCCTCTCATCCCGCCCCTGGCCCCGGCGGTTCTTTTCTCATCTACCCAAGCGTTAGGAACATCCGCGAAAGGTTTCCTTAGCCCATCCCTACTTGGAGTGGCGTTCTTACCGTACTTGAACAACTTCGCCCCTTGGCGCACGACTGACCCGTCCTTCCTCCGAAGAGGTTGGCCGGTGCTTTGATTAAGTTCCGGCTCCCCAAGATCGTTATTGCCGTTCATGAATTTTTCAAGCTCTCCGGTGTCACGGAACGGACTGTGTGCAAAATTCTCTTTTCCCGTTTTGTCAACTTTAAATTTTCCAAATGCGAACTCAGTTTCTTTAGAAGGAGCAAACCTTGAATCAGAAGGGGTAAGGGGGGTGAGTCCATTGATATTAACCGTCCCAAGGTCGGCAACAAGGTCCCTCTTAGAAACCGCTCCACAAGTTGGGCATGAAGTTTGGTCAATTCGCTTTCCATCTCGGTGATAGATGACCTGGACGAATTGTCGCGTATGTTCATTAAGATGGTCCTTAGCCTTGCAAACGAACGTATAACTAGGCATTATCTCGGCCCCGTCCCTAAAACCCTTTCTATCTCTTCGTCGACGATATCCTGATGCTCCTTTGAAAGATCCGGCCCGAATCGCGCCTTAATGGCGTCGACCTTGTCTTTAACCAATGTCCTCTCTCTGGCTAGTCTTTGCTGATTAAGGATGACCTGAGACTTTACCCGATCTTCTGTCCGTGATACGAAATCTCGGTAGATGTGGGCATACACCGAGAGTCCGGCTACAAAGCCGGCAACGAACGTTGCAAAAACAACAACAAAGTTAAGCGACTGCCAAAGCACGTCCCGCTCTCCTGTCTTTGCGCCCCTGGCGCTTTTCCTTCTCGTCCATTTGTTTATTTAGGATCATTAGGTGCTCCTGGGCCGTAAGAAACTTCACTGGTTTCTTCTTACCATACGCCTTCGGAGATAGATCAGCGCCAGAGCGATACCTAATTGCATGGTCCTGTGGAATGTTCTCCACGGAACATATCGCATAGCGCATCGCATCCATCGCGTGATTTTTGAAGTCAATCGGGTTCTCCCCGGAATTTCTTTCGTCGACTTCCTTGAAGTGATACGTCTCGAATTCTTCCGCCGTCCATTCACAGGTCACGTTTATAAAAATCTTGTTCTGCAAAAGAAGCTGTTGGCATAGCCGGATCATTGGCATAACGGTCCGCTTAGACGTTTCCGAGTAAAACTCGGAGTTTACGTATGCGGGAAATCCGTTCTTGCGCAGGAGCAGGAAGTCCGATGGCCTTCGCTTGTCGACGTACATCGCCCTGGGCTTCCACTTTTCGGCTTTTCTCTTAAACCACGGGATGAGCTGATCGGTTGTTACTCGGGCTTTGTAGTATTCCTCCAGGAGCCACCACTCTCCCTCATGGGTTCTTCCCCAAACGCCAACGGCGTAAGGATCTCCATACCCAGGATCAACCCCAAATACGATAAGCTCATAATAGTCTCGATCCATAGACGGAGGGACACGTTGATGTAAAGCCCGATCAAAATTATAAACCAGACCAGAATTTTCAACGAACTGAGCGTCGAGCTCTTGCTGTGCATATTGTGGCCCAAACTTTAATCGGAGCTTATCCAGGTATTCCTTGTTCGCCCACGGATTATCAATCGATCGGCAAGTAACTGAGCCGATGGTCTTGTCCCGGCCATTCATGGAGGGTAAGTACACGCTTCTATACAGCCAGTTCTTACCCCTAGGCGTGGTTGTTACAATAAATCGCGTTGGAGTTACGATGCCCCGGCCTAGAAGGTTCAACCACGCCTCTTCCCTCCAATATGCCGCTTCATCCCCCCAGGCGATTATTAAATTTTGAGTGGCCCGGAGACTTTCTGGATCTTCCGTTGTCCGAACTCTTACCCGAATGGGCTTGCCGTCTTTGCGGGGGCCTGGCCGAAGCCAATGGACGTTTGAGTCTCCTCGGTACAGGCCGTAATCCTTTCGCTCCTTCTCGGCCATTACCATATCGCCCCAACGGTCCAGGAAGCAATTCCACGCGGTTTCCGCTAGGGCATAGGTTCTGGAGAGAATCCACACCTCGGGATAGGAGTTGGCAGACTGGGAGGGTAAGGCTATATCCTCTACCCACAGAAGTTCAGCTAAAGCATCCGCCCCCGCTACTGTCTTGCCCCCCTGTAGGCCACCAATGAACGCACAGATTCTCTTCTCTTTCACCAAGCGAACAAACTCCACCTGGAATTTATGGCGCTGAAGCTCGATAACCTGTTGCTGTTCTTTCATGATTATTGCGTAGAGCCAGAGTCGCCTGCGGAGCCTGCCTTCAGTCCATTGGGCTGATTAAGTGTGTGTGCAGCGTTAGGGGACTCGGGCTCTACCTCAATAATCCTGCGAAGACGGTATTTATTCCCTCCGATTGTTTTAAGCTCACTGTCTTTTCCGACGAATTTCATGGCTTCCAGGGCAATCCAAGACAGACGGCTGATAGTTAGGCCTATTCTCGGATCAAGCTCGCCCTTCCTAACCTGGGTGATAGTCCGAGCCATGAGCTTAATGATGTGGCCTGGCGTGGCAAGCCTGACGTGAGGGGCAGTCGGACCTAGAGTCCTCCCGCTTAGGATGCTTCGGTTTAGTACTTGTTTCGGAGACGTCGTAAAGTCCGCTGCCATAGTAAGCTCCCGATCACTGGCAGCAGACCCTTCATCCCCTCAAAAGAGGTGGATAGTCTATGCTCCGTTTAGGTTACCGTTACGCGAGAGGGCGAACCCCTAGGCCCCTAGCGGTAGAGGTGCACCCCCGCGCCAAGGCAATCGAGGAACGCGATCCCTCTCTCGTATCGGTAATCATTTATACTAATATGATAACATATCTATCCAGACACGTCAAGTCTTTTTTAGTTCTTCTTGATGCACATTACTATACAATCTATTATAGTACTGTACTCTTTAAGGAACCCTCCTAGCTCTCCTTAAGAAAAAACAATTGACAGAAGATCTAAAATCGGTTATCATATTATAGTCGCTTTTAAAAGGTCTTACCCCACGGAGTAAGGCTTGCGACTGTCTTACCTTTGAAGTTTTTCCCGAGACAGCTAAACATGGGAAAGCTACTCATCTCCCGTGGGAGACAGGTTTTAGGAGAGAATGGTGCCCAGATCGTTGAAGCGTCGTAGTCGCCTTAACGGCGTAAGGTTCGGAAAGAATCTTTGCGGAAAAGACCCGGTAAAGCTACACCTGGGCGGGGAACAAACTTCTTCTTTCCGTCTAGCCCTCGTAGGGACTTTCTTAAATCTTCCATAAGTCACTACTCTCTCCCTAAAGTCGGATTCCTGGACTGCTCTCAGCTCCCCCCGGAGCCAGAGGCAGGTTTCTAGCCCGGTAGGGACAGGAGAAACCCCTTCGGGGAATCAGTTTACGAAGTAAACTAGAAAAGAAGTCTTACTTAAAGAGGTTAACTAGAAAAGAAGTGTTATCATAAGTGTTACAGAGCAAGGTTTTATAATACTATAGTTTAACCGTCTGGGTCCCAAATAGTTATAAATAGACAGTGTTAACAAGAGTGTTAGCAGACCAGTGCGGAATATTACACACCTATGCGGAAAATTCCACATACGCCTAGAATATTACAAATATGCCTGGCACCCTTAAAAGGTCATAAAAAGGGAACCCCTTTGTGTAGGAAATATACACGTTTTTGATCGGAAACTGCCCTTTTCTAACGTCGATTTTAGCGAAATTTAAGGGTTGGGCTCCCCCTTTTACCTCCTCCCCCGGGACCCCCTGGGCCTACCCTGGGGGGTCTAACCCGGAGGGTATGCGGAATAAACCTCACAGGTGCGGAATACTCCACACTCTTGCCTGCAAGATCTTGCATGTACGACTACGCGAGGGGATGGGAGGGCGGGGAGGGGGGGGGGGGGGGGGG